>Ga0180435_10000608_pt1 | contig 37840 bp, 28 predicted proteins | sample SS_ome_3_FD_132467 | JGI IMG/M metagenome (GOLD analysis project Ga0180435, IMG submission 132467) | Hypersaline lake sediment archaeal communities from the Salton Sea, California, USA - SS_3_S_1 metaG | ecosystem: Environmental > Aquatic > Non-marine Saline and Alkaline > Hypersaline >... | reverse complement strand
GAAGGAAGTAGTTGGAGGAAAGCCGGTTTGACAACTGCCTCAACGCGGGCATCGGAAACAGCCGATGCCATCCGTTTTTTCAACCCGTTGTAGTCCAGCCGCAGGGTGCGTGCGGTGCGGTTAACTCCGTACTCCTGTGCCAGTTTAATCGGTGTGAGTCATTGTCAATCAATCCCAAGTTTCTTCTGCAGTAGCTCAAGAGAAACGCCTTTTGTTTCCGGCAAAACCAGCCAGACAAACACCGCCTGCGCCACCATGCAAACCGCAAAGAACATAAAGCTGTGGCCCGGCCCAATGGCCTTGGATACCACGGCCACCGGGAAGCACTGGGATACTATCGCCGCCGTTACCCAAACCGTAAAACCTCCAAGAGCCTGCCCCTTCGCACGCACCTTATTCGGGAATATCTCCGAGATGAACACCCAGATAACCGCTCCCGTTGATGGGCCAAAAAACAGAATGTAAGCAATGAAGTACCACATAATCTTATTGCCCACGTCGTTTTGCTCGTTCATGGAGTAAAAACTTAGAGTAAAGCCCAGCACCTTTTTCTTACTCGTTCCATCCGGTTTTTTCAACTGCTGCATAGTGTTCTCTCGGTATGCCTTGCCGTGTCGTGAATCGCCCTGAATCCGACTCGTTCTCAACTGTTAACCGATTCAAACATCGCGGTAATATTTTCCGCCGGTACCCCAGCCAGGATATTGTGCACCTGCTGAAAGACAAATCCACCGCCGGGCGACATTATCTCCACGTTTTCTTTAACATGCTTGCGAACTTGATCAGGCGATCCGTTCGGCAGCATCTCTCTGGTATCACAACCCCCGCCCCAGAACACCATATCTTTACCAAACTCTTTCTTCAATCTCGGCAATTCCATATCCCTGCACGTAAACTGAACCGGATTTATAATATCCAGCCCCGCGTCGATCAAATCTCTCATCAGCGGATACACCCCCCCACAGCAGTGTAAACTCACCTTCAAATGCGGACACAATTCTTTCACTCTGTTCCACTCTATTTTGTGCCTCGGCTTAAAAAACTCCCGATACATTCCCGGAGAAAACTGCGGCCCGGTCTGCATGCCCAAATCATCGCCAAAACCGATAACATCAATATAGTCGCCCACCGCCGCCAGATATTTCTCCAGGTTACTCAGATGCATCTCCATCAACTTATCGAGGAACGTATGAATACGTTTCGGATCAGCGGCCATCTGGTACAGAAAATTGTCGATGCGAAACGCAAACTCGCCAATTTCCACCAGGTTCCCGCCGAAAGTGCCGTAGATAGCCCGATCGGTCGATTCCCTCAATCGGTGCGCGGTCTCCCGCAAAACCGCAAGACCCGCCTCATCCAAACCCGCCGGCGCCGGCGGAATCCCCAGCCGGCACCACATTATCTGCCGCAAATCGTCAGCCAGATTGTCAAACGTCCTGTCGTCATTGTCATAAAGCGGAAAACAGGTCTGCTCAAAGAAGTGACACCCTTTCTTCTGAATACAGATAACCTGCCCCCTGTCGCCATAGACCACATTACCCTGATCGGTCTTCCGGACCTCTATGAAACCGGGCAGCTTGACGGCCGTCCCATCCGCCAGTTCCCAGTCCTGCCAGTAGTCGTCCTGCCTGTAAAAATCATGCCCCAGCTCCACCACGTCTGCCCCCACCGCATCGAGCACATCATCATCTACCAGCGCCAACTGCTGTATGAAGTCATACACATATAATGTCTTTTCCGGCAATCCCATCAGTTCGCGTAACTTCTTGTAGGCCTGCACCATAATCCCGCTTGACCGATGCCCATTAAAATCAATCGGTACTCTATCCGGCTGCCGATGGTTTATAGCCGCAATAATTCGTTCTCGCGATTTCACTTATTATCCCTTTCAGATACCCATGCCCAAACTGAGGCTGCTGTAAACTTTAATTTCCCATCTAGCGTAATGGTAAGGTGCGATTTCGCACTTGTTCTTGTGTGAGTTTTTACGTTACGTATTGACAGGAACTTAGTAATGAGTTTAATCTATTTTTAACGTTTGCGTCAAATAATAATTTGCTGTCATGTAAAATATTGGGCTCCATAAACTGCGAAAGTTAAAAGGTATAAGATGGGTATATAATGGCGAATTATTCTTCGTCTAAAAAATATTTCTGCTGTTCGGATTTGTCGATATGGTATATATACAGGGCATAGCATTTTGTGTTCGTATTTTTATGTCGCAATTAAACATGCCCTCTGGGCACGAGAATTCCCGGCAGAGCCCAAGGTAAATGTTTTCTGGGCAAGTAAATATGCGACAACGGGTAATTTAATTTGAGTGAGTGTAATAATTTATGAAATTCATTAAAAAATCATCCAAGCTTAAAGATGTCTGTTATGACATTCGAGGGCCAGTACTGAAAGAAGCGAAGCGGCTGGAAGAAGAAGGGTACAGCATCACCAAATTAAACATCGGCAATCCAGCTCCTTATGGATTTTACGCGCCGGAGGAAGTGATCCATGATGTAATCATAAACCTTCCATTAGCACAGGGTTACAGCGAATCAAAAGGTGTGTTTTCGGCCCGTAAAGCAGTTATGCAATATTGCCAGCAAAAACAAATAGCCGGAGTGGATATCGAAGATATCTACATTGGAAATGGGGTTAGCGAATTAATTGTTATGGCAATGCAGGGCTTATTGAATAATGGTAATGAAATTTTAGTACCGGCACCGGATTATCCGCTCTGGACAGCAGCGGTTACACTGTCTGGGGGAAAACCGGTTCACTACCTATGTGATGAAGAGTCGGACTGGAATCCTGACATAAAAGATATCCGCAGAAAAATAACCAGTAAAACCAAAGGCATTGTGGTTATCAATCCCAACAATCCCACGGGAGCCCTATACCCAAAAGACATATTGGAAAGCATTCTGGAGATCGCGCGCGAACACAGCCTAATTGTTTATTCAGACGAGATTTATGACAAAATAATTTATGACAATGGTATCCATACTTCACTGGCGTCGATGGCAGACGATCTGTTATTTGTCACATATAATGGTCTCAGTAAATCGTATCGAGCGGCTGGCTTTCGGGCAGGCTGGATGATCTTGAGTGGCAATAAAGCGATAGCGAAAGACTATATCGAAGGCCTGGAATTATTGGCTTCGATGCGTTTATGCAGTAATGTCCCGGCCCAACTGGCTATTCAGACGTCACTGGGCGGCTATCAAAGCATCAATGACCTGGTATCACCCGGAGGCAGGCTGCGTTTGCAACGTGATTGTGCCTACAAATTACTGTCGGATATACCCGGAATCAGTTGCGTAAAACCAAAGGGAGCTATGTATATTTTCCCCAAGCTGGATACCCATAAATTTGGCATAAAAAATGACCAGCAATTTGTTCTGGATCTACTCATACAGGAAAAATTGTTACTGGTTGCCGGAACAGGTTTTAACTGGCATAAACCAGACCATTTTCGGATTGTTTTTCTCCCTCGGGTTGAAGATTTGGAACAAGCCTTTGAGAAATTGGCTCGCTTCCTCGCCAATTATAAACAGGTCTAGCCCGGATATTTCATAAGTTTTCGAACTGTCAGCATGGCAGATATTTGATATGGCATCTCCCCGTTTTGACAGAACTGGCTAAGAATATGATTCATTTTTTTTATGAAATATATTCTTCAAGATTCTTATTTTTTAGTAAAATTGTTGAGTTGATTTTTATATGTTATTATTATTTAATAACATATAAAATTTTATTATACTTATCGTCTCTCCCCGTCATTCTTTGCATATCTTAGTAAAAATAATTGGCACATTCTTTGCACTTAGGAGATAGAGACAGGATATGTCTGTCAAAGCGATACGAATATGAACCAGAATATAGCAAAATCTGAGAGTGTAAATGTGTTAATCAATGACACCAACTGGGCCTGGCCCCAGGCGGTGACGGAGATTTTTCATCCACATGGCATAAATGCCATCTTAGCAGACAGTTCTGGTGACATTGTCCGTCTGATAACACACAATAAAATTCATTTGGCAATATTAGATGAAGCGTTGGATGAATTCTCAGGGATCCAAACGCTCCGAACCATCCGTAACCACGACCGTCAGGTACCTTGTATTCTGTTGGCGCAGCAAGTAAATCAGCGACTACTGGCCCAGGCGTTACGATTGGGAGTGTTTTCTGTGATAGATAAGCCCGTTGATATTTCTCTACTGGCAGAGAATATAAAACGTTTATTTTTCAAAAACTATGCTATTGACATGTTCTCTGGGTACAAGAATTTACGAACGACAAACAGATATAGTCATTCTCGTATGACTAAGATACGAAAATTTACAACCGTAATAAAATGGACTCGAAAAAAAATTGAAAGGAGCAATGAAACGAATGAAGGATTGTAAGATACGCCCACTTGCCGACAAAATTTTGCTAAAACGTCTTGATGCAGAAGAAACCACAAAAGGAGGAATAGTTTTACCGGATAGCGCCAAAGAGAAGCCTCGTCGGGGAACGGTAATTCGTCTAGGTGACGGCAAAATGCAGGACGACGGGACCCGTAGCGAATTTCAGGTAAAAGCAGGAGATTTGGTATTGTTCAGTTCCTATGGTGGAACCGAACTGAAAATTGACAATGAAGAATACATGATTATGGACGAGTCGGATATTTTAGCTGTTTTAAGCTAGTACTGCGTACGGCTAAATTTGTGGGATGCATGTATTTTCCAAGTAACAGCAATGGCGAGCTTTGCTCGCGGATAGTACCAGCATTTTTACGCTGGACAGAGCACTAGTACTGCGAACGAATGTCATTTACAAAAACAACTTAATAAAAGGAGACTGATATAATGGCAGCAAAAAAAATTGTGTTTGACAATGATGCCCGCCAGGCCGTCCGGGATGGCGTCAAGAAACTGGCTCAGGCAGTTAAAGTAACCCTGGGTCCTGCGGGAAAAAACGTGATTATTGAAAAATCTTTCGGCTCTCCTACCGTTACCAAGGACGGTGTGACGGTAGCCAAGGAAGTCGAGCTTGAGGACGCATGCGAGAATATTGGCGCCCAAATGGTCAAAGAAGTGGCATCCAAGACGTCCTCGGCGGCGGGTGATGGAACAACCACCGCAACCGTGTTGGCGGAAAGTATTTTTAACGAAGGGCTTAAGAATGTGACCGCTGGTGCCAATCCTACCGAGTTGAAGCGCGGTATCGATAAAGCCGTCAATGCTATTGTCGATAAACTAATGGAAATGAGTATCGCGGTTGAATCCAGCAAACAAGTAGCCCAGGTGGGAACCTGCGCTGCCAATCAGGATAATGAAATTGGCAAAATGATCTCCCAGGCAATGAATAAAGTAGGCAAAGATGGAGTTATCACCATCGAGGAAAGCCAAACCCTGGACACTACGGTGGAACTGGTTGAGGGAATGCAATTTGATAAAGGTTATCTATCACCTCATTTTGTCACGAATCCCGAGACGATGACAACGGAACTGGATAAGCCCTTCGTCCTTATCCACGAAAAGAAAATATCAGCGATTAAAGATATTGTTCCGCTCCTGGAAAAAACAGCGCAATCAGGTCGTCCCTTATTGATCATTGCCGAAGATATCGAGGGCGAAGCGCTGGCAACATTAGTGGTCAACAAGCTTCGGGGTACTTTGAATTGTGCCGCTGTTAAGGCACCGGGTTTTGGTGATCGCCGCAAGGCTTTACTTCAGGATATTGCTTTATTGACAGGTGGTCAGGCCATTTTTGAAGACCTGGGTATTAAACTGGAAAATATAAGCATCGAAGATTTAGGGCAGGCCAAGAAAATATCTATCGACAAAGACAGCACCACCATAATCGAAGGTGCAGGCCAAACCGATGCCATTAAAGCTCGCATCGACCAAATTAAGGTCGAGATTGAAAATACCACCAGTGATTATGATTGCGAAAAGCTTCAGGAACGGTTGGCAAAGCTGGCCGGGGGTGTCGCTCAAATAAATGTCGGCGCCGCTACCGAAGCAGAAATGAAAGAGAAAAAAGCACGCGTAGAAGACGCGTTACATGCCTGCCGGGCCGCAGTTGAGGAAGGTATTTTACCGGGCGGCGGTTCCGCGATGCTGCGTACCCTTGACAGTCTTAATAACGTAAAAGCTGTGGGCGACGAGAAAATCGGTGTTGATATTATTCGTCGGGCTATATCTGCTCCGATTAAACAACTGGCGAAAAACGCCGGTCTGGATGGTTCAATCATCGCACAGAAAGTATTGGAAGATTCCGACGGCAATCCCAATTACGGTTATGACATCATGAAAGGGAAATTTGGCGACCTGATGAGCTTTGGCGTGATTGTTCCAACCAAAGTGGAGCGAACCGCTTTACAAAATGGTGCCTCAATTGCCGGGCTGCTTCTTACTACAGATGCTATTGTTTCTGAAATCCCTGAAGAAAAACCCGAAGCACCGGCAGCTCCTCCAGGAGGAGGCATGTATTAGAATTATTATTCATTCGCGCATATATAATATGCCGTTGAAACAATGTTTTATTTCTTTAAAAGGGCGTCGTTAAAGTCGCCCTTTTTTTGTGCCCGGCCGGGCATACCTGCGAATGCCGTTCCGGGTTTATTGCCTTGCTTTTTGTCGCGCGCATTTCGGAGTAAATTTTTTACCCATTGGGTATGAAAATCCTGGCAGGGCCCGATGTAATTGTTTTCTGGTTAAGTATATAACAGGATTCGCTATTTGCGGGGTCCTTTTTCGCGGATCTGCAGATGCAGTTCTTCCAGTTGTGAGCCATCGATCCCGGCGGGGGCATCCGAGAGCAGGCATTGGCCTCGCTGGGTTTTGGGAAAGGCGATAACGTCACGAATATTGTCCGTACCGGTCAGGAGCATAATCAGACGATCCAGCCCCCAGGCGATACCACCATGAGGCGGAGCTCCGTACCTTAATGCTTTCAGGAAAAAGCCAAAACGCTCTTCTGCCTTTTCTTCGCTGATCCCGAGTAATCCAAATACCTTGGCCTGCACATCCGGCTGATGGATACGAATACTCCCACCGGCAATCTCGTTTCCGTTGAGTACCACATCATACGCCTGCGACCTTATCGCGTGAGGCTCGGTTTCCAGTTTATCCAGATCCTCCGCGACCGGTGCGGTAAAGGGATGATGCAGCGAATCCCAGCGGTTCTCATCCTTGTTAAATTCGAACATCGGAAAATCCACCACACAGACAAAGCTGTATTGGTCGTCCCGGACCAATCCCAGATCCACTGCCAGTTTACACCGCAGGGGCGCCAGGGCCTTGTTGACCGTTTCGGCACTATCGGCCACTAACAAAATCAAATCGCCCACCTTGGCGTCGAATCGTTTGATAATTTCCTGCCTCTGTTCGGGAGTAAAGAACTTGGCAATGCTGCTGCTCAGTTCCGCCTGCGAACCATCTTCGTTCGGGGTCACTTTAAACCAGGCCAATCCCCGCGCGCCGTAATCGGCCACGAAGTCGGTCAAACCCTTTTCTATGTCACTGCGGGAATAAGTTGCCGCCCCCGGCGCACAGAGAGCCTTGACAATGCCGTTCGATTGCACCGTATTGGTAAACACTTTAAATTCACACGCACCGGCAATATCACTGATATCCTTAAGCAGCATCTCAAAGCGTGTGTCCGGCCGATCGATACCATAATCATCCACCGCCTGCTTATATGTCATACGCGGAAACGGAATGGTAATCTCCCGATCCAGAACCTCTTTCCAGATACGCTTGAGACATCCTTCCGTCATACTCAAGACGTCATCTGATTCGGCAAAACTCATTTCCATATCGATCTGGGTAAATTCCACCTGACGGTCCGCCCGGGCATCTTCATCTCGAAAACAGCGTGCCACCTGGAAGTAACGGTCCATACAACTAACCATGAGCACCTGCTTGAATAACTGAGGCGACTGGGGCAAAGCGTAAAACGAACCGGAAGCCAACCGGGAAGGCACCAGAAAATCGCGTGCTCCTTCGGGAGTACTCTTGGCCAATATCGGCGTTTCGATTTCGTAAAATCCATTTTCCTGATAGTACTGCCGAATCATCGCTGTTGTGCGATTGCGGACCCGCATAATGTTCTGCATTTCCGGGCGACGCAAATCGATATAACGATAGCGCAGGCGCAGTTCCTCGTTAATTTTTTCATCCGTATCAATTTCGAAAGGAGGAGTGATAGCTTTATTGAATATTTCCAGTTCCGAAACGACTATTTCGACTTCACCGGTCACCATTTTCGGATTTTCCATACCTTCAGCACGATGACGCACTTTCCCTTTGCCGGCAAGCACCCATTCGGTCCGTAAGCTGCGAGCCAGTTCGTGTGTCTGCGGATCGACCTCCGGATCAAATACTAACTGTGTTATCCCTTCGCGGTCGCGCAGGTCCACGAATACCACTTGCCCGTGGTCCCGATAACTCTGCACCCAACCGGACAGAACTACCTCTTTACCTTCGTCAACCGCTCGCAATTCTCCGCAATTGTTTGTTCTCTTCAACATGATTTCAAACTACTTTCTTCTATAAAAAATATTGTAAACTTATTCCCGCATTTGTTTCAGTAAACTCTCACCGTCGAAACGATACTCCTTGAGTTTCCTGTCGTCAATCATTTCAATTAATGTCGGGGCCACATCCACGATTCTGGCTGTAGGGACAGAATTATCGGCTTTGATCCCCGGTCCAGCCATCACCATCGGTATTAACATTTCTTCAGCCGAGACACCGCCATGTCCTCCTACATTGTGCGGATCGAAATCCCAGCCCGGCGCGGCGAAAATTACCAGATCACCGGCCCGATGAGAACGAAACATCTCCAACATTTGGACCGGCAGGTCCGGATACTCTGTCTGCACTGTTTGTTCAAGCCACTCCCGGCCTTTATGGAAAGTGCCGTCAAGTAAAATACCGGCGCGCGAATGGCTATCATATCCCAGAGGGTCCTTCCCGTCAATAACCTGATAACGATAAAGTTTTTCATCTACCGACCGACGCCTTATATCCAACTGACAGTCAATCCGGCCTCGCCCCGCGTTTGTCAGCACAATCACGCCTTTGTTCTTTCGATAGGCCACGATATCAACACCGGGCAGGGCAACCAATGCATCCGCTACCGGCCTAATTTGCTCTGGGGTAGCCATTTTTGACCAATCCGAGCCGTTTTTCAGATAGAAATTAGCCCGTCGGCCGCCTCCTTCCATGAAAACCGCATTGAAACGACGGCAATATTGGGCCCGATCGCTGTATTTTTTTTTCCAGTTGGGCCCTTTCAAGGCTATTTTGAAATCGAAATTTTCTCGCAAAAACTCGACCAGATCCAGGGTATTGGGAGCCGGGCAATCGACCATACCATGATCCGTAATCAACAGCAGACAGGTGGTTTTCAACAGGTGATTATGTTCCAGAGCTTTACATATCCGACCAATCTGCTCATCTACATTCACCAGCGATTCCCGATATCGTTGGGCATTGGGCCCCCAACGATGCCCGATCTCATCGGTGGCTGGGAAGTAAGCAAATAACAGTTCGGGCCAACGCTGAGATTTTCTGGCTATCTGGCCGACCATTTTGAAGCGACGTGAGGTCCACCGATCCACACTTTCAAAAAGGCCTAAAAACCAGCACGTACCCGACTCGTTGGAATTATCGATCCGGTGATAAGCCCCCCTGGTCAGGGGGGTTTGGATTACCAGGCTGAATTTTTCGGAGAGAATTTCATAAATGGTGGGAGCCGCAAATCGATTGTCCAGGTCTCTATAGGTAGCAACCTTACCGAAATCCGCGAACACACGTTGGCGGCGATCGAAAAATTTATTCCCCAAAATCCCGTGAGAACCCGTTGTTTGCCCCGTAGCGATGCTGGTGGTCACGGCATAGGTGATCGAAGGGATGACAGTTACGGCATTGACCACCCGGCAGCCCCGGCGTAACAGATACTTATCGATATTCGGTAATTTTCCCTCTGCCAGCAGTTCCTGATAAACTTTTCCATTAATACCATCTACAAAAAAAACCACTGCTTTGCGGGAACCGACCGCAGTGTCCGCATCGACCAGATCAACCAAGCCCAATCGCCCTACGCATCCGCAGAGCAATAACGGCAATAATATCGGCAACAGATAACGAGCTGTCGGTTTCACATAAGAAAAAACATCCTTATATACACCGGTTGTCCGTGAGAAATTTACCAAGTCCCTGCTAAACCGAGGTTGAATTTTCACTTAATGTTTACCTTTTTTTCTTTTTCGACTACAATACAACACCAATATAATAGATAATACCTTTTTGTAAAGAAAGTTATATGGAATCGACCGCCTGGGAAAAATCAAAAGAGCAATCCACTGAAATTCCAGATAACCAAATAATCACATTTTCAAAACATCAGTTGCGCTGGAAATGTTTGATCGGCTATCAGAACCGGCTTTTTAGCGGCCAGGCCCCCGATTGGCTGAATCTGGACGGGGACGCCCGCGCGGAAAGAATCAAAAAAAACCCTGTTCGACAGATTTATCGTCTTAATCTGTCCGATACCGAAGTATTCGTCAAAGTATATAAACCAGTTTCGCGACGCGACCGACTCAAAGATTACATGCGATCCAGTCCCGCCGGGCTCGAATTTAAAAATATGCAGCGGGCCCGTTTGTCATCGGTTCCCACGGCTCGTCCCCTGGCCTGGGCGGAAGGAGGGCCGAAAGGCAAGCCCTGCCATATCCTGATTACCGAATCGCTGGGTAAGGTAACCGCGCTGGAGGAATTTATCTGGCGGGAACCTCCCTGCTCCGACCGGGAACTATCCGTCGCTCTGGACCCTGCCGCCCAGACGATTGCCCTTCTCCATCGAGCGGGCATCTATCATCGTGATCTGCATCTGGGAAATATTCTCATAAAAAACCACACCCAGGCCTATATCATCGATCTGCAGAAACTCCACCGGAAACGTTCGATCCTTCACTCTGCTTCAACGAATTATCATCATTGGCAGACTGCCAATCTGGCGATGTTAATGCACCCTTTTCGTTTACGGTTAACTAAAAAACAAATCCATCGGTTTGTTCTGACCTATTTACGTTCACTTAATAAATATCATCAATGGTCCCCCTCCGAAATCAACCAGTTCGAGCAACGCTTACAATATGAAACCGACCGTTATATTAGGCGTTTCCTGACCCGGCGGGACAGACGTTGTCTGGAAAACACTAAATACGCTCGCAAGATAAAACTGCCCGGCAACTGGACCGCGCGAGTTTTTCTCCAAACTAAACATCCTTATCCCAACAATCCGGCCAGTTATCATCATTTTCCACCCCACAACTGGCAGGAAGCATTGGCCAAACCCGAAAAACTTCTTCAATCCGACAATTACCTCAAGCAGGGAGAATACAATACCGTTACCACCCAATCCCTCACGGTGGGATCGGCCACTATAGAAGTCGTAATCAAACACACCCGACTTCGTAAAGGCATCAGAGGATTAATTCAGTCTCTGCGAGTTTCTCGGGCCGTGGGGCAATGGCATAAAGCCCATATGCTCATCAATCGTCATTTGCCCACGGCATGGCCCCTGGCCGCCCTGGAACACCGGCAGGGACTGATGCTGCGGGAAAGCATACTCATATGCGAAAAAATTTACCCCAGCTATAATTTGAGTGAGTTTGTGGAACAGACCTCGTTCCCGCAAAATCCCGCGGTTCGTATCCAACTGGCTCTGGAACTGGGCAGATTATTAGCTGATTTGCGACGGTGGGGATTCCGTCACCGCGATTGCAAAGCCACCAATATTATCGTCCACCACAGGCCGGATGAACCATCCCCTTATCGCCTGAGTTTAGTGGATTTGGATGGTGTAAGTCTGCGACGCCTGCCTTTTTTCGGCGTCCGTCACGAAGCTCTGGTCCGTTTGGCTGCTTCGGCTTTGACTCGGACCCAACTGAAACAATCAGACTATGTTCGTGTATTCAAGGCTTACCTAACCCGGCAGGGCCGGGAAGCAAATATGGTTTTATGGAGTCTTGCTCCATTATCTGGATTTTTTTACCTTTTTGCGCAAGATTTTATTGGTAAGAAACTAAAAGAACTCAACAGGCCGGTATATGACCACCGACCTACAAGAAAAAAATTATGGAAGACCATATCCCGGCAGGCTCAAAAAAAAGCCCAAAAAAGCTCTGCTCTAATCCCAGTCACCAAAAACTTTCGCAAGATCCTTATCATCAAACCCAGCAGCCTCGGCGATGTCGTTCGCTGTTTACCCATTCTTGCCGGTCTCCGTTGGCGGTATCCCCATGCTCAAATCAGTTGGCTGGTTCGGCCGGATATCGCCCCCCTGTTGAAAACCGTTCCGGGATTGGACGAAATCATTGAATTCGACCGAAAACACTACGGTAAAATCGGCCGTCACTATTCAGCCACCCGTGATTTTATTGCCTTTTTACACCAGCTCCGCTGTCGGCGTTTTGAAATGGTACTCGACTTACAGGGTTTGTTTCGCAGTGGATTCATCAGCCTCATTACCGGAGCCCCGGTTCGATTCGGTTTTACCCATGCGCGGGAATTCGCTGCTTATTTCTATACCCATCGGATCAAAATCCCCCCCCAACGCGAACACGTCGTCGAAAGCTATTGGCGATTCGCCCAACCGCTGGGCTTTTATCATCTGGATAAACAATTCCAGTTGCCCCTGGATCCCCAGGACCGAGAATCAGCCCGCCAAATACTTGGCCAGGAGCAACTTAATGAAAATCAAGATTATCTGGTATTGCTTATCGGAGGTACTAAACCGGAAAAATGTTGGCCTCCCAGTCGATTTGCGGCCCTTGCCCAGGTAGTTAATAATCGCTATGATATGGCAACCGTACTGCTCGGAGCCGGGCAGCCGGAACTTGATCTTGCTCGGCAGGTTGTCCAGCAAGGGAAAGCCAAAATTATTAACCTGGTAAATCAAACCAGCCTGCCGCAGCTGATGGCTATTATAAAAGAAGCCCGGTTGGTAGTGGGTAACGATTCCGGTCCCCTGCATATTGCCGCGGCCCTGCAGTGCCCTGTGGTAGGCTTATATGGTCCTACCGATCCCTTCGTGGTGGGACCTTACGAGCAATTGGACAGCATTGTGCTGACCGGTGAGACGGAGCCCCGTTCTCGTCGATACAGTAATTTAGCCCAACATCGGATAGAAAATATAACCGTGGAGCAGGTAATAAACGCCATTGATAAAAGATTAAATTATATCCCGAAAAAGGAATAAAATGATAAAATTGCTTACAAAACAAAAGCAACCTCTAATCAAACTTTTGCCGTTATCATCCTGAGTTTAAGGGCATGTTAACTTTTAGGTGCGATTGATATTGACTGCAAATGATTCCCCTTCGTAAGACAATCCGAAATATTGAACGGTTTATTACCCACCGTATCCTGCATGCCGACGATACCCCGCATCGGCTGGCTATGGGTATTGCATTAGGTTTTTTTGTCGCCTGGACCCCAACCATCGGCTTTCAAATGATTATTGTCTTATTGCTCGCTACCGCTTTCAAAGCCAACCGGGCCGCGGGTATTCCCATCGTGTGGATATCCAATCCATTTACTCTAGTGCCTATATTATCTTTAAACTATGCTGTGGGGAAATTTCTTTTAGGAATTTTCGGGGAAAGGCCTGAGATAAGTATCCAACAATTTAGTGCCCCTCTAGAGAAAATAAAAGGTCTTTTGGGCTATATATTACAACATTTTCATGAAGCCACTTTTTGGCATGATATGTACGGGATGTTTATCAAGGTCATAAACTACTCTCTTGATTTATGGATAGGCAGTTTACTGATAGGATTTTTCTTAGGATTACTGAGCTATATTGTCAGTTATAAGTTTATCGTATGGTATCGCACCCATACACCCCGAGGCCGTCTGCATGTCCTGCGAATGCTGCGTCGAAAAGAAAAAAAACATGGCCAAAAATAACTATAACAAAACGGAAAAGTCAGATAATATACCCATCGGGTATGAGAATTCCTGGCAGGGCCAGATGTAATTGTTTTTATGATAAGTAAATACATAATATGAAAACGAGAAAATTCAATCGTGATGAGTATAAAAGCATCCCGGCAAGCAGGGAATATACCCACCCTCTCGAAAGCTGGATCAAGCGTGACTGGATACGCAAACTCATAGGTTGGCTTTGCGCCGACCGCCCCGGCAATGCCGGGCCTCACCTCGAACGGGCCCTGATAACCTATGGGAATCCCAACACTCTTTCTCATGAGCGTATCCTGTACTGGCCTATTCATAAAACCATCGATCGTCTGCGCGGTTCCCTTTCGGCCGATCAACTCTATCAAAAATTAGGTGGGCACCCTCCCACGGTCCGCGGGATCATCGCCACCGCGCGCAGTGTGAGCCATTTCGGTTTGACCACCCCGCAACGCTGGCTTAATCCATTGTTTATTGTCTGGAACTTTACCAACCAATGCAATCTTCGCTGCCGCCATTGTTACCAAAGTTCTACTGCCAACCATCCTCAGGGCGAACTGTCCCTGGAAGAAAAAATTGGCCTGATCGACCAGTTCGGCCGTAGTTATGTCGCCATGATTGCCCTGGCCGGTGGTGAACCCACCCTTAGTCCCCATCTCGAACCGGTTCTGGCCCGCTGTCAGAAACACGGCATTCACACCACCATTGCCACACATGGCGGATTACTCACCCGGAAACGATGTCACCGTTTGGCTGATTTAGGTTTAAAATATGTGGAAGTCTCACTCGATTCGATAGATCCGGAGAAGCACGATCAGTTCCGGGGTCAGCCGGGCATGTGGAAAAAATCGGTGCAGGGAATTAAAAATGTCGTTGCCACCGAAGGTTTACGCGCCGGCCTGGCTATGTGTGTTACCCGGGAAAATTTTAATGAAGTTGAAAAAATGCTCGAATTCGCTGTTGATTTAGGGGTGAGTTGTTTTGCTCATTTCAATTTTATTCCCGTCGGTCGCGGCCGTGAAATGATCGAACGCGACATTACCCCTTCTCAACGTGAGGAGTTATTAGTTCTGCTGCATGAATGGATGCAATCAAAGAAAATCGGCGTTATCAGCACCGCCCCTCAATTGGGCCGTGTTTGCCTGACTCATGCCGACCAACAAGGCCTGATCTCCTGTTCGCACGCAGGAAACGGCTCCGGCGACAAGGCCCGCGTCGTCGCTAAATATCTGGGCGGTTGCGGCGCGGGACGCACCTACGCCGCTTTACAACCGAACGGAGACCTCACCCCCTGCGTTTATATGCCCGGACGTATCATGGGCAACCTACGGGAAAAATCTTTGGCGAAGGTTTTTCGAGAAAGTCCCTGGTGGGATTTGCTTTGCAATCGCGAAGAACGTGAGGGCCATTGCGGTTCCTGTGATTTCCGCTGTTACTGTGGAGGCTGCCGTGCCCGTGCCGACGCCTATTTCGACCGTCTCGATCAATCCGATCCCGGCTGCATGAACAACGCAGACGGCTGGCAACAGTTAACCGGCGCTATTTCTTCCGGCACGACAACTCAGATCAATCCCACCGACAATATATACCGACAACAAACTCCCTCCTCTTGAAATTATATCCATAAAGTATGAGAATTCCCGGCAGGGCCAGATGTAATTGTTTTTCCGGCAAGTAAATACATAATATGAAAACGGGAAAACTCAAACGCGATGATTATACAAAAAAACACAGGTTCTTTTTTTCGATCGCGGATTCATCCCGGACTATTTCTTCTGTGCGTACCGTCCGGCGGTTAATAAAGTCGCAAAGGCCAATGCCGCTGTTTCTATCCGCAAAGTGGTTCCGGTCAACCGTACCGGCACGGCGTTACGTATCTTAAAGAATCGTTCCTCCTGTACCGTCAATCCACCTTCCGGCCCCACCCAGGCGATTACATCCGTTCCCACCGGCGACAGATTCATCAATGACCGGGCCTGATCATCCATGCTGCCTAACAACATTTTCCCCGCCCGGTATTGATTAGTTAAAAAATCCCAGGCTTGGTCGGGTTTTCGCGGAGAATCTATCCGGGGCAGAAAATTTCTACGGCACTGTTTGGCAGCGGCAACCGCCAGATTTTCCCACCTCTGAACAACCTTGGGATTTCGCGCCAGCTTGACCGTACGCTCCCACAAAATTGGACTGATTCGGTCAACTCCCAGTTCCGTACATTTGCTGACAAGCCAGTCGAATCGTTCCGCTCGAGCCAGACTCGCGGCAATAACAATCTTATTTTCGCGGCATTCCTTTTCCTGGTTAATCTGTTCCACCTGCAAACTAATTTGGCGCGATTGCACCGCGGTAATCACTGCCTCAGCCCAAACTCCCCGCCCGTCAAACAGCTCCACCTTATCCCCGGCCGCCAATCGCCGCACCTTCATATGGCGAACTTCTGTTCCTATAATATCCACGCCCCCTTCTGTTATCGGACGATAAAATACCCGCGGTAGATTCATTGTAACTCCCAAAGCCGTTAAATACGAAATAATCCTCTATTTCCGTAGATTATCAACTTTTAATTACCGATAAAACAAACACATCTTTGATATGTTTACCGAGTGCTCTGTCCAGCGTAAAAAATCTGCTGCTATCTGCGAGCAAAGCTCGCCACTGCTGTTACTTAAGCAATACAAGCATCCCGCAGATTCAGCCGTACGCAGTACTAGTGTCGTATAAAATCGTTAATCCATAAATCTAAAGGTATCACGATGACTGACGAACAGCAAAACAAAAACGAACCAATCGATTCGGATTCTTCCCAGGCTCCCGATGGGCTACTTCCCGATATCGATAATAACGCGGATATCGACAGCCTGCTGTCCTCCGTCGAGGAGTCATTGGAAGATATGGATAACCAACTGGGTGAAAACGATACGGTTACCGAAGACAGCCCAGCTTCCGCTGAGAATACTGTCCCCGAAACACCCTTTGACGAATTCGGCCCGGAACCGCAGGATGAATCCAGTCAGGTAGATGACACTCTGGAACAGCTTGAGAAAGATCTCGGTGATCTGATGGATAATATCCAGGATGAAACGGGAGAAAATTCCGATTCCGAACCGCAAGCAGATGATTCCGAGGAAGTCGGAAACGACAACGTCAATGAGCTTCTAAACAGTCTGGAAGCCGAACTGGAAGAAATAGAAAACCCGCCCGACCCGCAAAACCTGGATAATAATCTCAGCGATACCCCTCCCCCTGATTTCTCCGACGAAAAAAATATTGAGGAGCAGGATCGGGAAAAGGAAAATACCCTTGATGATGTTGATGAGATTCTTTCAACTGAGGATTTGGAAATTGAAGACGACTTACCGGAATCCGAGCCGATAATTCCGATTGAAATCGACGATCTTACCGATCCCACACCGGACGAAACGACCAATGATATCGACAGCCAATTAGCCGAACTGGCAGATGAGATCACTGAGGAGGCAACCACTGAATCGGCTCTCGAAACAATTTCTACGGATAAAGAGAATGAAATCTCCTCCGACCCCGAAAATGAGAATATCGACCAGGCCCTTTCCAGTCTGGAAGAGGAGATGACGGAAACGGCTTCCGGCGAAAATCTCGACGATGTTTCCAGCAGTGAAACGGAAGTGGAAATCACTGCCGACGTTGACCAAACGCAACTGGAAAGCAATCCCGAAACTGAAGAGTCCATCGACATAGAAGAGAATATCGTTTTGGACGAACTGGCGGTGGCAACTGGTGAAAAACAACCCGATCCCGCAACTGAAGCTGTCCAAGCACCGGAAGATCCTTATGCACATTTCAATAAAACGGAAAAAATGTTGATTAAGACCGTTCGCTCTGCCAATAAACCGTTCCAGTTTATACCCGAAAAAACCAAGGAAATTATGGGGCTCGTCGCGGTGGTCACCCTGCTTATCTCCATGTTCACCACTGCCATGATCCTTATGTTCAAATAAAGTTTTGTCGGCACATTTGGCCAAACCGGCTTTTCCCTATAGTTAAACTCATTGCGATGAGTATAAATTTGTCCCCACGATAACCTCATTTACCTTTCTGATACCATCGGCTATAATCTGCTGTATGAAAGTATTGGTAGCAAAAAAACGTGGATTCTGCTTCGGGGTTGAGCATGCTATAGAAATGGCGGAAAAATTACTGGCCCAGAATAAGAAAGTGTATTGCCTCGGTCCTTTGATTCATAACCGCCAGGTGGTAGATCGACTGGCCCGAGCCGGCTTGTGTGTCGTCGAGGAGTTAAGCGAAATTCATATTCCCGCTAATTCCCAATCTGTGAACTTTGAAACGGAAAATCCCACGGTTCTGATTCGCAGTCATGGTTGTCGCCCGGAATTACTCGAGGAAGTCAAAAAAAGAGACCTGAATCTGGCCGACGCCACCTGTGTTCTGGTACGTCGAGCCCAGAAGCTTGTCCGCGAACTGAATCAACAGGGTTACCAGGTAGTGGTAATCGGCGATCCGAATCATCCCGAAATACAGGGAGTGGTGGGCTATGCCCCCCATGTGATCGTAGTGGCCGGTCCGGACGATCTTTCCAAACTACCCAGCCGGGGACGCCTGGCGGTTCTTTCCCAAACCACCCATGCTGCCCAGAATTTCGGCCATATTGTCGGCCTGATCGCCATGCGGGGCTATGAAGAAATCAGGGTGGTCAATACTATTTGCCGCGAAACGGCTCGCCGCCAGGAATCCGCCGTCGAGTTATGTCATCAGGTGGATGTAATGTTTGTTCTCGGTTCCCATCATAGTGCCAACACCGGAGAATTGGCCCAGCTGTGCCAGCGTAACAATGTGGAAACATACCATCTGCAGGGGTGGCAGGAATTTAAACCGCAATATGTCGAAGGGAAACAAGTTGCCGGGGTAACCGCTGGTGCCTCTACCCCTGACTGGATTATCCAGGAATTTATCGATAATATAAAAAAAATATAATGCCCAGAGCTACCCTTCAATCAGCGTCAGATATCTATATTATGCAAAAGGACTCATCCATTATTTCTGTTATTACGAAACCGGACTTCCCCCGCCATCACTAGAAAAGAGGGTGAGGCTGTTTTATATCTCCGTCCTTTTTAGGTTGACGAAGAGGCATTTTTGCTCTTTAATGGTAGTTTGTGACTATATGTGTATGCGACGTGTTTTGTGGTTCCGAATTTACATGGCAATTCGGGAAAAAAACCTCAGGCCAGAGAAACTCAGGAAAGTGTAGTATAGAATTATGGTAGACAAAAGCATTAACCAGGAATTTCAAATTAACGAAGAGGAACTGAATCAGCAAATCGAATCCGCACTGGGTACCAGTGATCAGAACGAAATGTTAAGTCTGATTGATGAAACCGTACGTAATTTCGAGCCCGGCACCATACTGGCGGGAAAAATCGTCAATTACATTGGTGACGACGTAATCATTGAAGTAGGATTAAAAAGCGAAGGTTCAGTCAATACTTCGGAATTTGATGATCCCAGTGAAATAAAAATTGGTGAAAACGTCGAGGTTCTGCTTGAAGCAGTGGAAAACGACAGCGGCCTGGTAATGCTCAGCAAACGAAAAGCCGACCGTATCCGTGGCTGGGAACGAATCATTGAGACCTACAAGGAAGGCGATACCATAACAGGTAAAGCAACCCGAAGAATCAAGGGCGGGCTGCTTGTCGATGTTGGCGTCCCTGTTTTTCTTCCCGCTTCGCAGGTGGATGTCCGCCGTCCAAACGATATCACTCAATTTATCGGACAGGACCTGGAGGCCAAAATTCTCAAAATCGATCAGGAGCGCAGAAACATCGTTATTTCCCGCCGTAAGCTTCTGGAAGAAACTCGGGCAACGGCCAAGTCTAACCTGATGAATGAAATCGAGATAGGCCAGATTCGCAAGGGGATTGTAAAAAACATTGCTGACTTCGGCGCTTTTATCGACCTGGGCGGCCTCGACGGTCTGCTCCACATTACCGACATGAGTTGGGGCAGAGTAAATCATCCGTCCGAAATCGTAAAACTGGATCAGGAAATCGAAGTTAAAATTCTCAACATCGACCGTGAAAACGAAAAAGTCGCTCTGGGGATGAAACAAAAAACCCAGAATCCCTGGGAAGTCGCCACTGAAAGATATCCGATCAATAATATCGTCAAGGGCCAAGTGGTCAATATCATGAACTATGGCGCTTTTATCAAACTGGAAGAAGGTATTGAGGGACTCGTCCATATCAGTGAAATGAGCTGGACCAAACGAATCAACCATCCCAGCGACTTACTCAGTGTAGGCCAGGAAATCGAAGTTGTCATCCTTGAAGTTAATCCCGCTAAACAGGAAATATCTCTCGGTATCAAACAACTCTCTGAAAATCCCTGGACCAAGGTTGCCAACAAATATCCCCCCGGAACCGTTGTCGAAGGTCATATTCGCAACCTGGCGAATTATGGCGCCTTTATCGAAATCGAAGAAGGCATCGACGGTCTGCTTCACGTTTCCGATATGAGTTGGACCAAAAAAATCAGTCATCCGGGAGAACTGCTCAAGAAAAGTCAGGCAATCAAATGTATCGTCCTGGATGTGGACCAGAGCAAACAACGTGTCGCGTTGGGACTCAAACAGATGGTAGAAGATCCCTGGCTGCATGCCATTCCCACCAAATATATCCCCGGCCAGATCGTTCAGGGCAAAGTAACCAAACTGACCAACTTCGGTGCTTTTGTAGAACTGGAGCCCGACCTGGAAGGCTTGCTCCATATATCCGAACTGTCCGACGACAAGGTCGAGGGTCCTCAGGATATTGTCAAGGTTGGCCAGGACCTTGAAGTGAAAATACTTCGGGTCGATATTGAAGACCGTAAAATCGGTTTGTCACTCCGCCGGGCACAATGGGCGGTCGAAGATGAACAGGAACAGGATAAAACCGCCAAAATGACCCAGCGGGGCGGTCTGGACGGAGTTGCCCATATTGGTACCGACCTTATCGATGCCGCTGCCATGTTCGGCCCGAAAACCAAATCAGTTACTCCCGATGCCGCTGAGACACCGGCAGAGGTTACCAAAGCACCTGTCCAGGCATCCGAAATACTCGCCGAAGATAAACCTGCCGATACCAGGGCCAAAACTGACGACAGCGACACAACTGCTTCTACCTCTGATATCGATAGTAACGATAATATCGATTCTGCGGAAACTACCGATGATACTGTCAGCCCGGTCACCGAATCCGAACCATCCGCAGAGGTAAATACCGAAGTAACACCGGAAAATATCGAGCAGGAGCAAAAAGAAAATACCGATCACGAAGAAAAACCTGCGACATAACCGGGTGGAATGAAAATATTGGGCTCCATAAACTGCGAAAGTTAAGTATTAAATATCCACGGTTAATATACCGATATTAGTGGAGCGATACTAACAACCTTATTAAGGCCCGAAACCGGATAACCAAAAGGAAATCCGGCTTGAGGTCAACGTTGGAAAACAAAAATGACCGTGGAATCGCCATTGCAATTTTATTTGGGAGAAATCAACAGATCGCCTCTGTTGACGGCAGAGCAGGAAAAGGAACTGGGCCGCCGTATTATTGATGATAATGATTTGGAAGCAAGAGATCGGATGATCCGCAGCAATTTGCGTTTGGTAGTAAATATCGCCAAAAAATATACTCGCCGAGGACTGCCTCTGGCCGATCTTATCGAAGAAGGCAATCTGGGTTTGCTTCGCGCCGTCGAAGGTTTTGATCCCGATCATGGTGTGCGTTTCAGCACCTATGCTTCCTGGTGGATCAAACAGGCGATTAAGCGTTCTCTGATCAATAGCGTCCAGCCGGTTCATATCCCTGCATACATGGTCGAGATGATAGCGCGCTGGAAGCAGGTTTCGCTCGAACTGGAGGATAGTCTGGGCCGGTCACCCACTCTGGAAGAAATAAGCAAAAGGATGGATATTCCGCCTGGTAAATTGAAAATTGTTCGCCGGGCCGTCAAAGCCTTTACCTCACCTACACAGATGCCGGAAGCCGACGGGGCACCCTCTCTCAATGAAATGCTGGAAGATGATAAAAATCCTCGTCCGGATGAAATTGTCTTCAACGCCGACGAACTGCAAACCATTAATAGATTATTAGCCGAAATTGACGAACGGGAGGCCGATGTCCTGCGTTTACGTTTCGGTCTGGACGGTGACGGACCCATGACCCTGAAAAACATCGGCAAAAAAGTCGGCCTGACTCGCGAACGGGTTCGGCAAATCGAAAAAGAAGCGCTCAGTAAACTTAATCAAATCCTCACCGCGGATGACTGATCGATATGAATTCGGATGTTTCTTTACAATACTTACAAAATCTCATTCGCTCCATCCCTGATTTTCCCCAACCCGGAATTGTTTTTCGCGATATTACTCCACTCCTGGCCGACGCCCAGGGTCTGGAATTCGCCGTAGGTGCCATGGCGGCTCCGTATAAATCTCAGCAGGTCGATCTGGTGGTCGGCGCTGAAAGCAGAGGTTTCATTTTTGGTACTCCGATTGCCCGAGTTTTAAACTGCGGTTTTATTCCCATCCGCAAACCGGGCAAGCTCCCCGCCGATACCATATCCCAGGAATACGAACTTGAATATGGCACCGATAAACTCGAAATACACGCCGACGCTATCAAACCCGGCCAACGAATTCTTATGGTGGACGACCTCCTCGCTACCGGCGGCACAATGTGTTCCTGTTGTCAAATGGTCGAACAATTAGGAGGTCAAATTGTCGGCATTACCTTTGTGATCGAACTGGCCTTTCTCAACGGCCGATCAAAATTAGCATCCTACCCCATCCACAGCCTAATCAGCTACGAACAGGAATAAACGGTAGCTTCACATAACTTACCCTTAAGGTTTATTTTCATCTTCATCCGAAGGTAGTTCCGATTCTTCATCGGATGCTTCCGTCGGTTCTTCCAAGGGTTGATTAGACTCTGGTTCCTGTTTAGGTTTTTGCTCTGCTTCCGATTCACTTTCCGGCTTGGGTGTCGCAGAAATAGTCGGCTCCTGGGGAAAATCATCTTCCCCCCCCGGCTCGGCAAACAGGTCTTCCACATCCTCTTCGACAAAAATATCTTCCATATCGGTCTCGTCCACCTTATGCCGCATTAAATAATAAACAACCGTGTTGACCGAAAAGAAAAAACTCACTACAAAAGCCATCACTACCGCCGCGGTCAGCGATATCCAAATCCAGACCAAAAAGGCTCCCAAACTTTCCGACCAGTTCAGCCCCATCCAGTTCAGCGTCCCAAAGGAAGTATGCAAATCATTAAAAGTCGGCATAGGCCACATCGCATCCAGTTTGTCTCGAACACTGAGCATCGCTGAATCGTCCAGATTAATCGCGCAGCCGGCACTGATATGCACCGCCGCCAGAAGCAAAAACACAAAGAAACGGACAAACAGATAGCAAATCGAGCCATAAACCGCTGCCACCGCCGAATAAAAACCCATACGCCAGGGCCGGGTCAGGACATAATTGAACGATCGACTTATGGCGTCAAAACTATCCGCCCCCTCCACAGCAATCGCCGGATACATCAGATTATATCCACCGATTAATGCGATCGAAATTATGGCAATCATTAATCCGCCCACCAAAGCCAAAGGCATCAAGACCCCCCCGACAATCTCACCGATCCATGGAATTGCCACTAGTAAACTCGGAATCCAAATAGCGGCGCTGATCAAAATCAAAATACCGATCGGAATCAACGGCGCCGAGAAAAAACTACTCAACTTACTCATACTGTATCGCAATGCGCGTAGAGGGCCGATCCGCTCGTCTCGGGCAAATTGCATAGCCGTAATCCGACAAATAGCACCGCCAAAAACAGCCCATATTAATAAAGCGGCCACTACCATAAAGACGTAAAATATCGGATGAAAACGAATCAGCCAGCAGACGCTCAAAAGAACCGTTCGCATCTCATTTTTGGATTTTATGCAGTTCTGCTCCAGGATCAAGGCCTTGACGGCTCGATGACTATGCCGCATCTTAGTCTCGACAAACGTCGCGAATATCCCGCGCCCCTGCCCTAATTTTGCCCGCCGATAAATCTCTGCCCATTGTATCGCCTGCAGTACCTGCTTTTTATGCTTTTGGACCTTTTCCATTTCCTTACTTTTAGCATTTTCACTGACTCGTGAACTGGGCTTGATTAATTGATCCACCCACACATTTTTCAAACGTACCGAACCGTCCACCGTCAAATATCGAAAAATCCCCTGATAGGCCTCCGTCACCTCCATCAGATCCTTATCCCGTTGGATTTTATACTTTATTTTATCTTCCGTGTTTTCCAGGTTCGCTTTATATTCTACTTTAATGTCCTTTTCTCGGTTTTCATAATGATCGGCCAGTATCTCAACAGCCTCCCCCAGTCTGTCGTCATAAAGACCTTCAACCGCCGTCGGAGTTACTCCCTCACTCAACTTCTTTTTATCCGCCTCATCGAGTTCCTCAATCAAACGGTCCAATTCTCGCTGGTTCGCCTGACGAACATCATTTCGCCACTCTCGCAATTCACCCTCTTTACGATATTCTTTACTGGAAACATATAATTCCAGTTCCGTCCAGTCTGTTCTGCCCTCGGACAATCCTTCTCCACTGACCACGACACGATCCGACTGCGGCGTAAACATATCCAATATTCCCCCGGCCGCAAAAAGAATAACAATCGCACTTAACGCCAAGATCAGCTTGCCCGGCTGAATCGCCAAACGAAAACCCTGAAATATTTTCACAAAAGGCATATTTTCCAACCAGCCTTGTTCCGTTTTTTCCTGAATTTGTAGATCAGACATAAGTTATCTCCTATAATTGTATAATGCTTCCGATGGAATTTTCCCGTTTTCGCATTATGTATATACTTAACCAGAAAACAATTACATCGGGCCCTGCCCGGAATTTTCATACCCGATGGGTATATTTCTTCATGTTTCACAAACTTTTTACTTTCCGCAGCGACCAGCGGGAGCGTTCTTTGCCACCGATCTCAAACAGAAAAAGTGGCTATGCCACCTTTTGCCGTACTGCCTGGAACCGTATAATGACTCTACACCTGCCTCGCCACTTTTTCACCCCTAAGGATTGGTAAAATGCCTATGACTTCCATCATTATAATTCGTCCCCTCTGGGTTGCAACAGAAAACAACCACCGAAATCATTATCCGCCGCTTATTTTACCAACCTCTTACCGGCTATCGTAAATGACTTTATATCTGATAACCGATTATTTTACTACCATATCCGGTTTGCCCACCAACCGGGCGTTGACAACTCGTCCCAGAAAAATGCGATAACCATCGGCCGTGGGGGCGTCGTGATCCTCCCACTCCATATCGACACTCATGGCACTGGTTCCCAGAGCCGTCCCCGCCACCTGCATCTTCTTTTCGAGTTCTGCCATCACATGGGTATGGGCCTCCTCCATCCGGGAAAAAGTCTCTTGGCCTGTTAATCCTTCAATCACATATCCGCCTGCCTCACCAGGCCTGATTCGTACTTGTCGGCTAACCACTATTTGGCTGGTTATGGCCCCGACAGCATTGGCCACATCCGCATTTTGCGGTACGATAACTTCAGCTCCGAGATGCCTGCCCACCCGCGGCAGAAAGGCATAAGCCGGCGCTCCAATACCTATTATCGGCTTGTGCATCTGAATCTGCACTCGATAATCCCGCCCTCCTCCTTTGAGTAAATTTTCCAGGATCACCTGGCAGACGCCGCAATCATCAATTGCTTCCGGGTCGGTTTCTTCGTCAATCTGTTTTTTCAGCACCTCTACCGCCAGCTTTCGCACGACATCCTCTAAAAGAAAATCAGCCAGGTCCTCCACGGGAATTTGGCATATTTCCGCTACTATTTCACAAAGCTGCTCCGACGTCTTACGGTCCCACCGACTAAATTCCCCTTTTACATGCAGTAAATCCGTTGGAGTCAGGCTGCACCTTTGAATCACACCATGCTCTTCCAGCCGATTTAAACGTAATACATTCCAATATCCCACACCTGTCCGTTCCGCCAGTTCATCCAGGGAATAAGGCCTTTTCTCCAGCAGCTTAAGAATATCCAACTCGTCTTTACTGAAGGATATACTATTTGTATGTCCCGTCAGCATTAATATCTCCATGGGACAAGTTGAAATCTTATAATGATCCAGACGACAGCTTAAATAATCCAGCGCTTCCCTGGTCCGCTTTTCTCGCTGCCCCAGCCAGGCTATCGGTGCCACCCGACGAGGCCCGATCGTAAATTTCTGTTCTTCCCAGACGATCCGACTGTCCCCCCCCAAACCGGTCGTTCGCATATCCAACGCCTTTACATGCGTTTTATATTTTCCTACGACCGTACCTTCGCCGCACACCCCGACTTCACCATCTTTGATGGTAGCGGTATCGGTCGTCGTCCCTCCCATATCCACCACCACCGCGTTTTTTCGTTCTGTCAGAAAACGCGAACCAGCCACACTCGCAGCCGGACCCGACAAAATCGTCTCTACCGGTCTCTCTCGTGCGACGGCTGCGCTCATCAACGAACCGTCGCCTTTGACAACAACGACGGGCACGTCAATCCCCCTCTCTTTTAATACCCTCTCCAGTTCCTCAATCAATTTTTCCAGTTGTGGGATAATCCGGGCATTCAAAACCGCGGTTTGGGCTCGGGTACGGAAATTTAAAAGCTCGGATAATTCGTGGCCACAGGTGACCGATAACCCCGTTTCCTCCCGCAGAATTTTTTTCACCAGCGATTCATGTTCCGGATTTACCGTTCCGGCGAATCCGGATACGGCAAACGCCTTGACACCTTTGTTCGCCACCATCTCACCGGCCACCCGTCGTACTTCCGCCTCAACCACCGGACTAATTTCCATCCCGTCAATTTCGAGACGGCCCGACAGAACCGCTTTGGGCTCATGGGGCACATCAGCAGGATCGAACAAACCATAAGGCGGCATCACCAGCAAACCTACTTCCTGGCCCTGCCCTTCCACAATGGCATTGGTAGCCAGCGTCGTCGATAACGCCACTAATTCCACCTTTGACAATAATTTCGCATCCAGTCCCTCCAGTGCCTCCCGAATCCCTTCGGTAAAATCCCACCGGGTTGTCAGGGCCTTGCTCTTACCGGAAACAGATTCACCGGCAAAATCATAAAGCACCACATCGGTGTAGGTCCCTCCCGCGTCAATACCCAATCCCCACCGAATAGTTTCCTTTTTCCTCTCGAACGAGGCATCTCCCACCGGGGATAAGGTAACCTTCTCTACTTTACTATCCGCAGATTTGATTTCCTGCCAGACTGGTACCGCTCGTAACTGGCCTGTTACCGCGTCATATTCCGTGGCATTATCCGGGGGCACTATTAGAATTTCATCCGACGTATTTCGCATAGTCAGCATTTTTTCCAACAGCGAAATGTCGCCTTCTATCGATTCATATTTCCACCCAAACTCCCGCGCCATTAACTGGGCATATTGGGCGTACTTCTTTTTCTGATCCGCCCCGGTGTCGATAAACACCGCCCGTTGATAATTCCGTTGCCAGCTGGTCAGAAAATCCACGATGGCGCCGGCATTTTCCTTGCCATACTTTTCTGCCAGTTGCTCGTAATCGACTTTGCGATTCAAAGTGTCGAGCTTACAGTTTTCCTGAGACAAAGGCTGTACCTTTTCCTCAAACCAACCGGCCGAGATGTAATATGTACCCGGAAACCGGGCAAATTCCTGTTTGTAAGCCCGGTCACTACCCAGAAAAAGGGCGATGCAATCCTGCACTTTCGGAATCACTAATGGGACATCCCGCGCCTGTATCCCCACCGTTCCATTACCGCAAATTCCATAACCAACAACGATACGGCTGTATTTTTCTGTCTCGGACGCTTCATCAATGGCTATTTGTAATTTTCGCCGCAACTCCAGTGGTTTTTCATGCAGAGCTCCCTCCAGATATCGAGAAGTGATTTTTACCCCCAGCTTTTCCGCTACCCGCCGAATGTCGATTGCCAATACCCCACACCCTATGACACAAATATGTTCATCCCCGCCCATATCGAATACCTCCCACATAATCGCTTATCGGGATGACCATGTTCATTTCATAGATCATCCGTTTAACAACCTCAGGATGCTTTTCGGATGCGTCTTAGCAAAAAACCTTTTCTCGGCGCTTATGAATGCACGGCCATATCATATCCTTGTCGGAGCACAATCGCCGGCCAAATCAAAAACTCCCCCAAAACCATGCTCACTCCGACTTCTTGCCTTCTGACTTCTTGCTGTTGTTTGATTTCTTTTTGGATGAATCTTTTTTGGATGAATCACCGCTCTCTTTTTCTGACTTGGCGGCTTTTTTATAATTTTCACTGCGATAATCAGTTTCATAAAAACCGCTGCCTTTGAAAATCAATCCCGCTCCGCACCCGATTAACCGCTGCACTTTATTTTTTCCGCATGAGGGACATTTCTTGATGGGTTGGGCGGTGATAGACTGAAATTCCTCAAAAGCATGACCGCATTGGCTACACTGATATTCATAAGTTGGCATAGGTACCTCTTTTATATCTCGTTATCGGATTTCTACTCCTGCGCTCCTTCGCTTTTTTCCAGGCCTGGCTCGGCAGATTCCATCTCCTCTGGTTCGTCAGCAACCGGAGCCTTGGCCACCGACACCCGGACCGGACGCAGGGTGCGATCATTCATCGCGTAACCAGTCACCAGTTCCCGTAAAATACGGTTCTCCGGGTACTGTTCGCTTTCCTCATGCAACATGGCTTCATGCAGATTCGGATCAAAATAATCTCCCGCTTTCACTTCAATCCGTCGCATACCCGCGCCTTCCAAAACATTGACCATATGGTCATATACAATCTGAACTCCCTGCAACAGGGCCGAAATTTCCGTTTGTTCCCGACCTTTCTCCAGAGTATGTTCAAAATTATCCAGAACCGTTAGAAGGCTCTTGATCAAATTCTCTTTGGCTAACTGGCTGGCCTGTTCGATCTGCCGTAACGAACGTTTTTGATAATTTTGATAATCCGCTGCCAAACGCTGCATCCGCTGTTTCAGCTCTGCCAATTCCAGTTGGGCGTCGGCGGTGGGCTCGGTCACTGCCGATTCATCCGGTTCTCGAGGCACACCTTGCTTTATCTGATCTTCCGCTTCGGCCGCCGCCGCCGGATTCTTTTTATGATCGTTTCTTTGTCTTTTTGATTTCTTAGTCATATTTTTCTTCACCGGCAAAATATTCTTTTAGTTTATCCAAAAATCCTTTGCTTTCCGGCATAACCGATTTATCCTCACTCTGGGCAAAATCCCGCAACAGCTTTTCCTGATGTCGGCTGAGTTTTTTGGGAATTTCTACCAGTATCTGGACCAGCAGGGAACCGCGCCGCGAACTCCGCAGATTCGGCAAACCCTGTTCCTTAATTTGAAGCACAGCGCCATGTTGTGTCCCGGCCGGGATCACCAATTCCTGACGACCATCCAGGGAAGGAACCTCGATGGTTGCCCCCAAAGATGCCTGGGTAAAACTGATCGGCACTCTTACTACCAGGTCGTCCCCGTCCCGAAGCAGCATGGGATGTTTTTGAATTTTGACATAACAATACAAGTCTCCCCGAGGCCCGCCGCCGCTGCCCGGTTCTCCTTCTCCTGTAATCCGGATTGCCTGGCCGTCCTGAACCCCGGCGGGAATCTTGATCGATAACTGTCGTGTTTGTTCCTGACGCCCCTGGCCGTGACATACTTTACAGGATTTACTGATAACTTTGCCGTTGCCCCGGCATCTCGGACAGGTCGTTACCATCCGGAACAAACCACCCATCCCCGATTGTACGACTTCACCCTGCCCGCCACATTGAACACATGGCTGAGGATCGTGCCCCGGTTCCGAACCACTACCTTGGCAATGAGTACACTGGTCCTGACGCTGAAAGGTGATTTCTTTTTCCACTCCCGCCAGCACATCCGACAGCGTCATTTCGATCTGCGTTTCAATATCGTAACCCCGTGCCGCCCGTCGCCCTCCCCGGCTTCGACGCGCCCCCCCGAAAATACCTCCGCCAAAAATATCGTCGAACATGCTGAAAATATCATCGAAACCCATTCGAGAAAAATCATGCATGCCCGCTCCCCGCAGACCTTCATGACCATACTGATCGTACCGCTGCCGCTTATTCGGGTCACTCAGGACCTCGTACGCTTCGGCGCATTCCTTAAATTTCTTTTCGGCATCTTTGTCTCCGGCATTTTGATCCGGATGATATTTCATCGCCATGCGACGATAGGAACGCTTGATATCATCCTTGCTGGCATTGCGGTCCAATCCCAGAATTTCATAATAATCTCGCTTGGTAGGAGACATATTTTATCTCATTCTTTCCGGACTCCCGCCCGGCCCCCTGTTTTACTTTTACTTCAGCATGAATTCGTGTTCCTGCCAGCGCCTCTCCTGGCATGATATGCTCACCGAAATTGAGGCCTCCCGATTTCACCCTTTACTGTCATTAACCAAAAATACTGTTACAACGAATCATGCCGGCAACTATGCCCTATGCGATTCTAATATGCCATTTAAAAAAAACAGAGACGCGAACTATATTGTCCACGTCTCTGTCCATTTTATTTAGCTAGCAAACAGCATCGGCTACCGGCTCATCCTCATCCTTCAGGTCGGATATCAGAACGTTCGTCGTCAGCATAACGCCTGCCACACTGGCCGCATTCTGCAAGGCCGTGCGCGCTACTTTCGCGGGATCAATGATACCCGCTTCCAGCATATCAACATATTTACCTTTAGCCGCGTTGTAACCAAAGGCACCTTTCTTTTCCAGCAACTCAGCCACCACAGTTCCCCCGTCCACACCGCTGTTTTCAACAATCTGCCGGGTGGGATAGGTCAGGGCCTTGACAATAATATCAAAACCGGACTTTTCGTCGCCTTCGATCTCTTTTTGGGCGTCACGTACCGCTTTGATGGCCCGCAGAAATACCACCCCACCACCGGGAACCACTCCTTCTTCGGCAGCTGCTCGGGTGGCATGGAGAGCGTCGTCCAGCAGGTCTTTGCGTTCCTTCATCTCCGTTTCCGTAGCCGCACCGGCCCGAATCACCGCTACGCCACCGGTCATCTTGGCCAACCGCTCCTGCAGTTTCTCCCGGTCGTAGTCACTGGTGTTCTTTTCAATCTGATTTTGAATCTGGCTGATACGAGAATCGATATCTTTTTTCTTACCCGCTCCCTGCACGATCGTGGTGGTTTCTTTATCGATTACCACACGCCGTGCCTGGCCCAGCTGAGACAGTTCGATTTTCTCCAGCTTGACTCCCAGATCTTCACTTATCATCTGCGCCTTGGTCAAAACCGCGATATCACCCAGCATCGCTTTGCGCCGGTCACCAAAACCAGGCGCCTTGACCGCACATACTTTCAGAATACCACGCAGTTTGTTAATCACCAGACCCGCCAAGGCTTCCCCTTCAACATCCTCGGCAATAATTAACAGGGATTTGGCTACCCCGGCGATCTTCTCCAGCAGGGGAACCATTTCCCGTAAATTACTTATCTTCTTTTCGTGCACCAGGATATAGCAATCTTCCATAATCGTTTCCATGGTGTCCGGCTTGGTGACAAAATAAGGCGACAGATATCCCTTATCGAACTGCATACCTTCCACCACTTCCAATTCCGTATCCAGACCTTTGCCTTCTTCCACTTCGATCACACCGTTGCGACCTACCATCTCCATCGCCCGGGCCAACAGTTTACCGACCTCGGGATTGTTATTAGCGGAAATGGCGCCGACCTTGGCAATATCATCACTGCCTTTTACATTTTTGCTTTGTTTGGCAATCGAATCCACCGCGGCGTTGACCGCCTTATTAATGCCCCGCTGCAGTGCCATGGGATTCATACCAGCTGCGACATACTTGAGGCCTTCGTTATAGATCGATTCGGCCAATATGGTCGCCGTCGTGGTGCCGTCACCGACCACATCCGAAGTCTTGCTGGCCACCTGATTGACCATCTTGGCACCCATATTTTTAAAGGTCTCCGGTAGATCGATCTCTTTGGAAACCGATACTCCATCCTTGGTTACCCGAGGTGAACCCCAGCTTTTTTGAAGTATCACGTTGCGGCCTGTAGGTCCCATTGTCACTTTCACTGCCGCCGACAACTGCGTCAACCCGTCACGAATCTCCCGACGAGCCTGTTCATCAAACATCATCTGTTTGGCCATTAGGATTAACTCCTATATATAATTAAATAATTTATTTACTTATCCAATACCGCCAGAATATCGCTTTCCCGCAGAATTACATACTTATCATTATCAATATCCACTTCGGTTCCGGCATACTTGCCGTAATAAACCTGATCTCCTTTTTTCACGCACATTTCGCCCCTCTTGCCGTTTTCCAGCAACTTGCCCGGGCCACATTCTACCACTTTACCCCGCTGGGGCTTCTCCTGTGCCGCATCGGGCAAAACAATCCCGCCCGCAGTCGTCTCTTCAGCTTCCGATTGTTTTACTAAAACTCTGTCATCTAAAGGTTTAATCTTCATTTGCTAACTCCTAACAATATTCGTATATATTTTGTGTTTTTTTACTGTATTTTAACTTATTTCACGAATTATTTAACTTTTCAGATTTCCGGTTTCAATCTCTTACATCATTCCCGGCATGCCGCCCATACCGCCCATGCCGCCCATGCCACCCATGCCACCGCCCATGCCGCCCATGCCACCGCCCATATCGGCGGGCATCGCGGCTTCTTTTTCTTTGGGCTTGTCAGTGATGACCGCATCCGTTGTCAGCAATAAACCTGCTACACTGGCGGCATTTTGCAACGCCGTACGCACCACTTTAGACGGATCGACCACGCCAGCTTTCACCAGGTCCTCAAAGACCAGCTTGTCTGCATTGAATCCCATACCACCGGTTCCTTTGGCAATCTTGTTCACAATCACATTGCCTTCTTCTCCGGCATTGATCGCGATCTGTCTGGCGGGCATGGCCAAAGCTTCATAAACGATCTTCGCTCCCGTCTTCTCGTCACCACTCAAACGCACATTCAACGCCGCTTCCCGGCAGCGAATCAGGGCAACACCACCGCCCGGCACAATTCCTTCCTCAATCGCTGCCCGAGTGGCATGCAGCGCATCTTCTACCCGAGCCTTGATTTCCTTCATTTCCACTTCACTGGCCGCTCCCACATTAATCTGGGCCACGCCGCCAGCCAGTTTGGCCAACCGTTCCTGCAGTTTCTCCCGATCGTAATCACTGGTAGTGCTTTCGATCTCCCGACGAATTTGTTCGACGCGACCCTTGACCTCGCTGCTACTGCCGCTTTTAACGATAGTTGTATTATCGCCATCGATGGTAACCTTTTCGGCGGTACCCAGATCGCTGATTTTAACGCTGTCCAGTTCCGTACCTAAATCTTTAAAAATCGCTTTGGCGCCCGTTAAAATCGCAATATCTTCCAGCATGGCTTTGCGGCGGTCGCCATAACCCGGCGCTTTCACCGCACAAACATTCAATATGCCCCGTAATTTGTTGACCACTAAAGTAGCCAGCGCTTCCCCTTCGATATCTTCCGCGATAATCAATAAAGATTTTTTCTGCTTGGCCGCTTCTTCCAGAAGAGGTATCATTTTTTGGACATTGCTGATTTTATCTTCATGCACCAGAATCAAAGGCTTTTCCATCTCGCATACCATATTGTCGGTATCCGTAACAAAATTCGGAGAGAGATATCCACGGTCAAACTGCATGCCCTCGACCACATCGACGTAAGTCTCGATTGTTTTGCTTTCCTCGACGGTAATAACACCATCTTTACCCACCTTTTCAAACGCTTCCGCCATCGTTTTGCCGATTTCATAATCATTATTGGCACTGATAGAGGCAATGTTGATAATATCATCCTTTTTGGAAATATTGATGGGTTTGCTGAGGGTTTGCAGTTCTTTAGCGACGGCTTCCGCCGCCACTTTAATGCCGCGGTTCAAGGCCATCGGATCCGCTCCCGCGGCTATATTTCGCAAAGCTTCCTTGAAGATTGCTTCGGCCAAAACCGTCGCTGTGGTCGTGCCGTCACCGGCCACATCCGATGTTTTGCTCGCCGCTTCTTTGGCCAACTTGGCACCCAGATTTTCGGTTTTATCCTTTAATTCCACTTCTTCCGCCACCGTCACACCGTCTTTGGTCACGGTCGGGCCGCCCCAGCTTTTATCCAGCACCACATTTCTGCCTCGTGGCCCCAGCGTGCTCTTGACCGCCGCCGCTAACTTGCTGACACCTTCCAGTAACGCCTTACGGGCATCACTTTCAAAAGCCAAATCTTTTGCCGCCATTATGGTTGTCTCCTTTTGTACCTTACTTAAAACGAGTCCTGTGTTATTACTTTTTATCCTTTAACTTGACCGACTTTCAGTCAGCCTTGTCATCAAACCAACGGTTATTTCACTAACCGATATACTATCTGTAATCTGAAATGACACTACACACCCAAATTGCAGGCCATCTCCTTTTCCTTCGTTAAGCAAAGATAATGCCAAATCACCCCCTCTAAACAAAAAAAATTTCGTATTGTATTGTGTCACATCAACTTATACATTAATAATCTCTCTTTGATATCATTTTTTATGTTATCATTCTCCTGCCACACTGACAAAACCACCTTTCCCCCAATGCCAACCTGACAGGCCCGAATCTATCACAGAAAATAAATATTCATCTTGAGGCAATAGCTCATATTCCAATTCCCCTATAGAAAACACTGCCATTTTGGCACCTTTTGCGGGTAAGCCTAAACAGCTTTTTACTTGACAATCTTTTGTAAATACTTGTCATTAAATTATATACAAAAATTGCGCTTAGGTTGGCACAGCTTTTGCGAATTACCTTTAATAGATTCATGACAAAATTAATTGAATAACTGCGACATTATCAAGGAGAAGTTGTAATGCGATTTGAAAAGCTAACCGTCAAAGCTCAACAGGCTCTTGCCACCGCTCAGGAAATTGCTGCTAACGGCAATCATGGCAGCCTGACCCCTGTCCATCTGCTCGCGGCTCTGCTCCGCGATCGGAACGGCGGTATTATTAATACCATCCTCCAAAAAGCCGGCAATGACCCGGCCCGCTTAAAAACCATGGCCGAAAGCGAACTGAACCACCTGCCCCAGATTTCCGGATCGGAACAATTGGTCGCTGATCCCACTCTGAACCGCGTCTTAATCCAGGCCAACAAGGAAGCCGACCAATTCAAGGATGAGTATCTCAGCACGGAGCATATTCTCCTGGCACTGTTGGATGTGGACTCTGCCGCGAAGGAAATTCTTTCCGTAAACTCTGTAAAACGTGATGATATTCTCAAGGCGTTAAAAGATATCCGCGGTGACCGGCGTGTGGTGGATCAGGATCCCGAAAATAAATATCAGGCCCTGGAACGGTTCGGCATCGATCTAATCGAATTGGCTCGCAAAGGAAAACTCGATCCGGTTATCGGCCGAGATGAAGAGATTCGCCGCTGCATGCAGGTCCTCAGCCGCCGTACCAAAAACAATCCTGTTCTCATCGGTGAACCCGGCGTAGGAAAAACCGCCATAGTTGAAGGTCTCGCCCAGCGTATAGTTAATGGTGATATCCCCACCGGTTTGAAAGACAAACGTGTCATTGGCCTCGACATGGGAGCTCTAATCGCCGGCGCTAAATTTCGAGGAGAATTCGAAGAGCGCCTCAAAGCCGTTCTTAAAGAGGTTACCGAATCGGACGGGCAAATCATCCTGTTCATCGATGAACTGCACCTGGTCGTCGGAGCCGGTAAAGCCGAAGGCGCCGTCGATGCCGGCAATCTGCTTAAACCCGCTCTGGCTCGGGGTCAACTCCGCTGCATTGGCGCTACCACCCTGGATGAATATCGTAAATATATCGAAAAAGACGCTGCCTTGGAACGTCGTTTCCAGCCTGTTCTGGTAACCGAACCTTCGGTCGAAGACACTATTGCCATTCTTCGCGGCCTGAAGCATCGGTACGACACTCATCACGGTGTGCGTATTACGGACAGCGCTTTGGTTGCCGCCGCTACTTTGAGTCGGCGTTATATTTCCGATCGGTTCCTTCCCGACAAAGCTATCGATCTGATCGACGAAGCCGCTTCGCGACTACGTATCGAAAATGATTCTCTGCCCAGTGAACTGGACGAGCTTCGCCGTAAAATAATGCAGCTGCAGATCGAACGTGAAGCCCTGAAAAAAGAAACCGACGAAGCTTCCCAAAAACATCTCGAAAAACTTCAGGAAAACCTTGCCAATCTCCAGGAAGAAAATGACTCTCTCACCACCCGATGGGAAGCGGAAACCGGCGTCTTACGGGAAATAAAAGATATCCAGGAGAAAATCGCCGAAGCTCAGACTGAATTTGAAGATGCGCAACGTCGCGGAGATCTCGAACAGGCTGCCCGTCTGCGCTACGGTACCATCACCAATCTGGAAAAGCAACTTAATGATAAACAAAAGGCCAACATCCGTTCCGGCAAAAACACCCTCGTGAAAGAAGAAGTATCCCCCGATGAAATTGCCGAAGTGGTCAGCAAATGGACCGGCATCCCCGTAGCTCGACTCCTGGCCGGTGAAAAAGAAAAACTGCTGCACATGGAAGATAATCTTAAAAACCGCGTGATCGGCCAGAACGAAGCCGTCCGCGCTGTCAGCGATGCCATCCGTCGCGCCCGGGCCGGGCTCGGTGACCCGAATCGTCCCATTGGCAGTTTTATCTTTCTCGGCCCCACCGGGGTGGGAAAAACTGAATTATCCAAAGCGCTCGCTGAATTTCTGTTTAATGACGAGCACGCGCTGGTCCGCATCGACATGAGTGAATTCATGGAGCAGCACAGTGTCGCCCGACTGATTGGCGCTCCTCCCGGCTACATAGGCTATGAAGAAGGCGGCCGCCTCACCGAAGCTATTCGCCGACAACCTTATTGTGTGATTCTGCTTGATGAAATTGAAAAAGCCCATCGCGATGTCTTCAATGTCCTTCTGCAAATCCTCGACGATGGTCGCCTTACCGACGGCCACGGCCGTACCGTCGATTTCAAAAACACTGTCGTGATTATGACCAGCAACCTCGCCGGCAGCCAAATCCACCAACTCGCGTCGGAAGAAGGTGCCGACTGGGAAATCGAAGCCCACGTCCATGAAGCTCTCAAACAACATTTTCGCCCGGAATTTCTCAACCGTATCGACGAAACCCTCGTTTTCCATCCCCTCAACAAACAGCAACTGCGTGAAATCGTGGATATTCAGCTGCGTTACCTGGAAAACCGCCTCAAGCAGCGACATCTGCAACTGCACATCACCGACACCGCCAAAGACTTACTTCTCGATGAAGGTTACGACACCGCTTATGGCGCCCGTCCCCTGAAAAGAACCATCCAGCACAAACTGGAAAACACCCTGGCACAGAAAATTCTCGCCGGCGATTTCTCCGAAGGTGATACTATCAACATCGACGCCTCCGCCCACAGTTTCCGCTTCACCAAAGCGGATAATTAAATCGTATCGGAATTTGTATACCCATCGGGTATAAGAATTCCTGGCAGGGCCAGATGTAATTGTTTTTATGATAAGTAAATACACAATACAAAAACGGGAAAACTCAATCGCGATGAGTATATAATATTCCCAACACGCCTCCGGCAGAAAGAGGTCCAGCGTAAGCTGATAATTTAATCGTACAGGAATTTGTAATTTCAGGTAATATAAAGGGAATAGATAAACTCTTCAACTCGCCTCTGGCAGAAGGAGGTCCAGCGTAAGCTG
>Ga0180435_10000607_pt1 | contig 37846 bp, 36 predicted proteins | sample SS_ome_3_FD_132467 | JGI IMG/M metagenome (GOLD analysis project Ga0180435, IMG submission 132467) | Hypersaline lake sediment archaeal communities from the Salton Sea, California, USA - SS_3_S_1 metaG | ecosystem: Environmental > Aquatic > Non-marine Saline and Alkaline > Hypersaline >... | reverse complement strand
GGTCGTCGTCGAGTGCGGCGACGGCCTGTTCGATCTGGCGGCGGGTCTCGTCGGACCGGAGCCGCGCGTCCGGCGCCGGTTCGCCGCCCGGCGGATCGTAGGGTCGGCCGGCGTCTTCATTGCCGAGGGTGCTCATCTGGACCTCGCTTCTGCGCGACTTTGCGGCCCGCCGTCTCCGCTCGCTGAGGGACCGGTTGACTGCTATCGAATAAAGCCAGGTCGCGAAGCTGGACCGGCCTTCGAACGATCCGATATTCCGGAACGCCTTGACAAAGACTTCCTGCGTGACGTCGCGTGCGTCCTCGCGGCGGCTTATCATCCGGAACACCAGGTTGAAAATGGTGTTTTCATAATGGCTTACGAATGCTCCGAACGCGTCGGCGTCGCCCTTCGCGCACCGTGCGAGCAGTTCGGGCTCGTTTGGGAGGGGCGCCAGCATAGTTGCCCTCGCCACTGATTTAGACGCTTCGGGCCGGCCTGCGGTTCCAGAAGTTTTGACAATTCACCGCGGGGGTGCAGAGGCCGCGGGAGACCGATTCCGGAAATCGCTCCAGACCGATTATAGACCCGGCCTCCGTGGGGTGTCAATCACGCCGTCCGTCGGCGGGCTGTCGGGTGGTTTCCGCCTACGGCACGAGGAGGATGGGGCACGCGGCCTCGTCGACGATGAGGCGGCGTTCGCGCGCGTTGAGGTCGCGCTTGATCATGGACGTGGAGAACGTGCCCATGACGAGGAAGTCGGGCTTGAGCCGGCGGGCCTGGTCGGTTATGACGGTGTGGGCGGCTCCCTTTTCGACCGCGACGGTGGCGGAGACGCCGGCCTCCCTGGCAAGCTGTGAGACGTAGTTGAGACTTGTCTGCGCGGACGCCTCGAGCTCTGTCTCGAACTCTTCCATCTCGGCCTCGACGAGGACGTTGCTCTTGAGGAGCGACCTCATTGTCGCGGTGTCGACGACGGCGACCGCGGTGAGCGCGGCTCCGTGATGCGCGGCGAGGCGCACGGCGTATCGGACGGCGTGTATGCCGCTCTCGGTGCCATCGACAACCACCATGATGTTGTCTGCGGAAAAGTGCTCGGCCATTGTTATCCCTTTTTTTCTGGAGCGCCGGCCGGTCCGCGACTTCGCAGCCGGTCCCGGATGATTCGCATGATGACGAACGACTCGCGCTCCCGTTCCTCCAAGGTTCCGGTGATATAGTCGAGTGTCTCGCGGTAGTCGGGGATGAACATCTTGTCGAGCGCGTTGACGCGGCGCTGCGTCTTCCGAAGCTCGTGTGCGAGCCGGAAGACGGCGTTCTGTGTCTGGGCGAGGCGGCTGATGGCCTCGAGCGCCTTGGTGAATGCGGTCATGACGTGGTCGGACCGTATCGTGCCGCCCGCGAACCCGAACGTGGGCTGAACGGGCGCGGGCTGGGCCTCGATGTCGGGGACGGAGATTCCCATCACGCGGTGCTCGGAGACCTTGACGGAGGTGGCGATGGGCGCGGCCATCGCGTCCCGGGCGAGGGACTGCGACCCCACGCGGACGGCCGCCTGCTTCAGTTCTTCGTAGGCGACTTTCATGAGTTCGTCGACACTGGCCTGCTCGCGCTTCGCCGCTTCGACGTACTGCATGAGTTCAAGCACGAGGATCTGCCGTTTTTGTTCGAGCAGGTCATGGCCTTCCAGCGCGAAGTCCAGCTCGCGCGATATATTGAGACTGCTGCTCTTGGTCGGCGGGACGTTAAGCTTCATCGTCATCCTCGTGGCGCGCCTTGAGGTACTTGTCGGCGAGTTCGTCGGAGATGCGGTGCATTTCGGACCGCGGCAGGGCGGCGAGCGTGCCCCAGCCGATCTCGAGTGTCTGCTCGAGCGAGCGGTTTTCGAACTCGCCCTGGCTGATGAACTTGCGCTCGAACTCGTCGCCGAACTTCACGTAGGTCTTGTCGAGCGGGGAAAGCTCTTCCTCGCCGATGACGGCCGCAAGCCCGCGCACCTGCTTCACGTAGGAATAGGCGGCGAAGAGCTGGCTCGCGAGCGGCGCGTGGTCCTCGCGCGTGTGGCCCTTGCCGATGCCGTCCTTCATCAGGCGCGAGAGTGATGGGAGGCCGGCGATCGGCGGATAGATGCCGCGTTGGAACATCTCGCGGTCGAGCACGATCTGGCCCTCGGTGATGTACCCGCTGAGGTCGGGCACGGGGTGCGAGATGTCGTCGGACGGCATCGTGAGGATCGGCAACTGCGTTATGGAGCCGTCGGAGTCAGTGATGCGGCCGGCCCGTTCGTAGATGGAGGCGAGGTCGCTGTAGAGATACCCCGGGTAGCCCTTCCGCGCGGGTATCTCGCCGCGCGCGGTGCCGATCTCGCGGAGTGATTCGCAGTAGTTGGTCATGTCGGTGAGGATGACGAGCACGTGCATGCCGTGGTCGAAGGCGAGGTGCTCGGCGAGGGTGAGCGCGGAACGCGGTGTGAGGAGGCGCTCGACGGACGGCGCGTTGGCGAGCGAGAAGAAGCACGCGACGTTGGTGAGGACGCCGCTTTCCTCGAACGTCTTGGTGAAGAAGCGGGCGACGTCGTGCGTGACGCCCATCGCGGCGAAGACGATGGTGAACTGGACGTCCTCGGCGAGGAGCCGGGCCTGCCTCGTGATCTGGGCGGCGATGCGGTCGTGCGGCATTCCGTTTCCGGAGAAGATGGGCAGTTTCTGGCCCCGGACGAGCGTGTTCATCCCGTCGATGGCGGAGATGCCCGTCTGGATGAAATCGCGCGGATAGACCCGGGCATGCGGGTTGATGGCCTTGCCCTCGATGTCGCGTGGCTCGCCGCCGAACGGCATAGGGCTGCCGTCGGCCGGGCGGCCGAAGCCGTCGAACACGCGGCCGAGCATGTCGCGCGAGACGGGCAGTTTCAGCGAGTCGCCGAGGAACCGGACCCGCGTGTTCTTGTTCGAGAGGCCGCTCGTGCCTTCGAAGACCTGCACGAGGGTGACGTCGGCGCTCGTCTCGAGTACCTGGCCGAGGCGCACTTCGCCCGAGGGCGCCCGGACCTCGACCATCTCGCCGTAGGCAGCCGCGCCGACGTGGCCGACGAAAACCAGCGGCCCGTCAATCCTGGCCAGCCCCACGTATTCGAGCAAGTGATTCTCTGAGGTGCTCATCGGACTCTATTGATACTCCGCTTCGAGATGTGCGAAATCTTCCGCGACCTTCTGCTTCAACCCGGTCAGCGCCGCTTCGTCGCCGCTGGCGATCTGTGACTTCGCGCGCATCAGGGCGAGCCGGCATGGCAACTCGGTCACGCGCACCAGCGGGGCGCCGCGCGATATGACGAGCGAGCCGCGGCGGTGGAACTCGAGGATCGCCTCCAGCATCGCCATCTGTTTTTGGGGCGAGCAGTACGCGTCGGTTTCGTCGAACGCGTTCTGCTGGAGGAAGCCGACCTTGATGATCTCGGCCGTGCCGAGCACGAGCCGCTGGCTGTCGGGCAGTACGTCCGGCCCGACGAGCTTGGCGATTTGCTGGAGCTTGGCCTCGCGCTGAAGGACGTCGATGGCCTCCTGGCGCAGTTTCTTCCAGTTGGGGTTCACGCCCGCCCACCATTCGGTGACGTCGTCGACATACTGGCTGTAGCTGTCGAGCCAGTGAATGGAGGGGTAGTGGCGCGCGTTGGCGAGTGTGGTGTTGAGCGCCCAGAAGCATCGGGTGAAGCGGCGGGTGTGTTGGGTGACGGGCTCGGTAAAGTCGCCGCCCTGGGGAGAGACGGACCCTATTATGGTGACGGACCCCTCGGCCCCGCCGAGCGTGTGGACCGCGCCCGCGCGTTCGTAGAACTGGGCGAGCCGCGTCGGCAGGTAGGCGGGGAAGCCCTCTTCCGCGGGCATCTCCTCGAGCCGTCCGCCAAGTTCGCGGAGCGCCTCGGCCCACCGCGATGTCGAGTCGGCCATCACGGCCACGTTGTACCCCATGTCGCGGTAGTATTCGGCCAGCGTTATCCCCGTATAGATCGAGACTTCGCGGGCGGGGACGGGCATGTTGGACGTGTTGGCGACGAGTATAGTGCGCTCCATCAGCGCCTTGCCGGACCTGGGGTCGATGAGCGCCGGGAACTCGGTGAGCACTTGTGTCATTTCGTTTCCGCGCTCGCCGCAACCGACGTAGACGATGACGTCGGCGTCGGCCCACTTCGCCAGGGCGTGCTGTGTGACGGTCTTGCCGGTGCCGAACCCGCCGGGGATGGCGGCGGTGCCGCCGCGTGCGAGCGGAAAGAGCGTGTCTATGATTCGTTGTCCCGTGACGAGAGGCCGGTGTGTCGCCTGCCGGTCGGCGAACGGGCGCGCCTGCCGCGCGGGCCACCGCTGGACCATCCGGACCTCGCGGCCGCCCACCTTGCAGAGCACCTGTTCGACCGTGTGGTCGCCGTCCGGGACGACGTCCGACACCTGCCCGCAGACACCGGGCGGCGTCATCACGCGGTGCTCGATGACGTGCGATTCCTGGACGGCGGCGATGACCTGGCCCGCGCGCACCTCGTCGCCGTTCTTGCAACGCATTCGGACCGGCCATTTCTTGTCGGTGTCGAGCGGCGGGGCCTTCTGGCCCCGGCCGATGAACGAGCCGGACTGGCTGTGCAGGGACTTGAGCGGGCGCTGGACGCCGTCGTAGATGTTCCCTATGAGGCCCGGCCCGAGCGAGAGCGAGAGCGGTTCTCCCGAGCACAGCACCTCGCCGCCCGGCCGCAGGCCGCGGGTGCTTTCGTAGACCTGGATGGTCCCTATGTCGCCGGAGATGCGGATGACCTCGCCGACAAGCTGTTCGGGACCCACCTCGACGACCTCGTGCATCGCGGCGCCTATGAGGCCTTTGGCGTCGACGATCGGTCCGCTGACCCGGGTTATAATGCCTTTGTTCACGCGGGCGAATCTCCGAAGAATAGTTCTGCTATTCTGGTTTGCAGTTCCTGCGGCACGCGCTGGAGGCGCGTGGCCAGGGAGTTGTCCACCATGTGGCGGCCGTCTGCGGTTCTGGCGATGACGCCGCCGTTCACTTTTTCCGATGGGGCGACCGTGACCTCCGCGTTCCTCCCGGCGGACTGCCGGACGCGGTCCCCGAGCTGGCGGCCGAGTTCGCGTGCGTCGTCCGGCGCGACCTCCAGCGTGAAGGAGTCGCCGGGCATGGCTGAGATTGCCGCGGAGCCCAGGTGAGCGAGCAGGGCCAGGCGTTCGGATTTGTCCGAGGACTTCAAGGATTCCAGTGACTCTGTGAAGAGACGGTGGATGACCTCGTTCTTCGTGCGAAGAGCCCGGATCTGTTTCTGGTGCGGGATGCCGGCGAGTATGAGTTCGCGTTCGTGGGCGAGTTTCTGTTCCGCGGCCCGCAGGACTTCCTGCCGGGCCCCCTCGGTCTGTGAGTTGGCGGTCTTGATGATTCTCGCGGCCGTTCGCCTGGCGCTGGCGAGCTTGCGCTCGGCCTGCCGTCGGGCGTCGCCGAGGATTTCTTCGGCCAACTCTTTGCTCTCTTCGGTCATGGCTGCGTTTGTTCCTTCAGAGGTTGATGCCCATGGCCTCGCGAATCAGGTCCATCAGGTCGGCCCGGTCGGAAGCGGGCCCCTGCGGCCCGGGCACCTGCACGACGAGGGGCATGCGTGACTCGAAACGCATCCGGTCGAACTCGTCGCCGATCGCGCGTGCGATATCGTCGGTCACGATGACGATCCCCGCCCGCTTTGCGGCCACCTGGTCGGCGAGCGCCGCGCGGGCTTCTTCCGGGGTGTGTACGACCTGGCCGTCGACACCCGCATACCGGAATCCGAGGACGGTGTCCTCGTCGGCTATGACGAAGTACTGCATAGGCGCTCACAGCTTTCCGATGAGCAGGATGGCGCCGACGAGGCCCCAGACCGCGATGCCTTCGGCGATGACGACGAAGACAAGCGCCCGGCCCATCATCTCGGGCCGTTCGCTGGCGGCGCCGATAGCGGCGGAGCCGACCTTGCCGACGGCATATCCAGCGCCCAGCGCGCCGGACGCGACGGAAATGGCGATGGCGATCGCCACCCATCCGGTGGCGCCGGACGGTGTCGCCGCCGCGGCCGTGCCGGCTGGCTCCGCGGCGAACGCCGAGGACATCATCGTGCCCAGCAGGATGGCGGCGAACACCATCAAAACGCTCGTCACGACCACGCACTTCATCATCCTGGAGCTTTTCATCTTGCCTCCTTCTTTTTCTAGGCCTTCAGGTTGAATGGCTCGTATTTGCGGCCCTCGCCGCGGAAGAACTTGCTGAAGAACTCATAATACTCGAGACGGAGCGCCTGGATGCCGACTATGAACCCCTCGAGCAGTACGATGAAGATCGTGCCGAAGATGAAGACGAGGGCGGCCCAGACCGGCGCGCCGGGCAACCCCTGGACGATCTTGATCAGTTCGAAGACCGCGACGCAAAGGCCCGCGTGCGCAAGGGCGAACGCCCCGATTCTCGCGAACGAAAGTGTGTTCGCGGCAAACATCAGTATGGTCTCGAACGCCTCGACCGCGCTCTCGATTATCACGAGTGGCATCCCGTCGGATTCCGCATCCGCCTCTTTGCGGCGGAGCTTCAAGAGGGCGCTGACGGGCCCGTGGGCGAAGATGACGGCAAGCGGCGCCACAATCAGAAGAAGCACGGCGACCCAGCTCACGCCGGCGTCGGTGACGAATGCCCGCGCCGCGATGGCGAGCGAACCCCAGTAGAAGATGCCCCCGAGTACGCCGAACTTGTCGAGCGAGACCGCGACGTACTCGCGCCGGCGCAGCCGGTTGATGATGTTCAGGATGATGCCGAGACTGATGACCGCCACGCCGAACCCCACGGTGAGGGCGAGAAGGCCTCGCGCGTGGCGGAGCGGCTGGAACACGCCGACCACTATGTGTTCGAGCCCGAACACGCTGCCGTAAAGGAGTCCGAACAGGATGCCCGATATGCCGCAGAACGTGAGGATCACGCCCGCGTCGTGCATCTTTCCTTTGCCTTTGCGCCAGAGCAGGAGGCCGCCGACGAGGAGCAGGCCCGAATGGCCCACGTCGCCGAACATCAGCCCGAACATCAGCAGGAACAGCACCGCGAGGAACGGCGTCGGCTCGATCTCGTTGTAGTGCGGTACGCTGTAGGACGAGACGAGCATCTCGAACGGCCGGATGAGCGGATGGTTCTTCATCATCGTCGGCGGCTCTTCGCCGCCGGCCAGCGGGTCCTGCACCTCGATGACGACGCGATGGCCGGTGAGGTTGAGGACGGTCTCGCAGAGGGCGTTGACCCGGTCCGTCGGCAACCAGCCGGAGATGAGCATCGTGGCCCAGGTCCGGGCGAATTTCTCGCGCGCTCTCACGATGCTGTGCTCTGTTCGGAGCCGGCGGCGGATTTCGCGGAGGCGTTGTTCATGGTGTTCCGCGGCCGACCTGACGGCCGCGTTGTTTTCCTTGGTGCGGGTGAGGATGTCTTCGAGTCTCTGCTCGGCCAGCCCCGTTATCTGCGAAGGCACGCCTTTCTGGTCGGCGGGGAGGTGCTCGCGTCGGAAACCGTGTTTCTCGAGCGTGGATTCGAGGGCCCAGCGGCCCTTCTTGCTCGAGATGGCGACGACCTTGTCATCGCCGTACGGCGTCTTGAATGGGAGCACGACGGCGCGGTCGCCCAGTTCGTCTTCCGCGAGAGCCGCGTCGCTCTTGCTCAGGTTCCCGATCGCGAAGTGGAGGAAGCTCATCTGTTCGAGTTGCTCGACGGGGGCGTCGATGTCGCGGAGGATGGAGGTGTCGCGCAGAAGCTTCTCGATATGACTGCGTTCGGCCGTGAGTTTGTTTCTTTTGTCCACGGCCGCGCGGGCCTCGGACTCGATGGCCGCCAGGTCTCGTTCGACCTCCTCGATGGTCGAGTGCGGCACGGACCCGGCCAGCTCCGAGGTATCGACGCCGAGGGCCGTGCAGAACGAGTCGGCGCGTTCTGCGAGCCGGGCGACGCGCTGCTCGTTCTCGTGCGATTCCGGGCCGGCGACCGGGATGGCCCCGTTTTCGGCCGGGGAGCTTGTGAGATGAAGGACGCCCAGTTCGCCGACGGCCTCGGTGACCTTGGGCTCGTCGGAGACGAGCGTCAGGATCTCGAGTTTTTTCATTCGGGCGGACAGGAACATATTCTCACACTCCGACCAGTTCGGTCGCCGGAAGTTGCATCAGCTTGTGTCGGACGGTGTCGCCGGATTCGCCGTATCGAACGCACTCGCTGATCCTGACGAGGTTGGCGAGTTCGATGCGTTTGACGTAGTGGAAGGCGGCGACGGCCCCGAAGTCCAGCACGGCGGTATAGTACAGGCGGTTGGCGACGTGGTACAGGGTGTTCCACATCGCGGACTCGACTTCGTTTGCGGACAGCGGGCGGTTGTGCCGGCCGGTGAGCGAGGCGGGGATGAGCGAAGCGGCGGTGTCGGGGTCCGGTGCGTTGCGGACGTCGTCCACGATGTTCATGGCGACGGACGCGCCGAACGGCGCCAGAAAAGGCCGTATCTTGTTGAAGATTATCGAGTAGTTGAACAGGGCGCGGATCACGGACATCACGTTGTAGATGTCGAGTTCGAGCATCACGAGCTTGAGGACGTGCGCCCGTGTGTCACCGGCGGCCTGGCCGGCGACGTTGTGGAGTTCGTTCAGATAGGCCTTGTCCATGCCGGCCTCGATGAAGAACAGGCGGCCGGACTCCTCGAAATCTCCCAGCCCCAAGAGGGCGCCTTCCTTTATGCGTTCGACGGGGATGGCGGCGACCAGTTCTTCCATGCTTGCCGAGGCGGCGAGCTTTTTCATCGGCAGGTCGAGGGGCGGGGGGAGCTCGACGGTGTACGCGGCGAGAGTTTCTTCCCCGGCTTTGGCGGCCCAGGCGCGCAGGAGGACCTTGAGGTTTTCGACCTGGTGGCGGCGCAACATCCATGTGAGCATCTCGGCTTCCCAGCCGTCGAGATGGCGGAGGATTCTGTGGAGTTCATCGACGTGGCGGGCGGTGAGGGAGCGCTGGAGCGCGACGGCGCTGCCGATCGGTTCGTGCGGGGCGAGGCGTGCGGCGAGGTCCTCGATGCTGGAGAATTCGCAGAGCCGTCTCAACCTCTCTCCTTCGTAGAGGTTGCCGCGCATTCCTCGGACCTTGGCCACGATGAAATCCAGGTTCGACATTGGCAGAGCAAGGCGTTTCTGGGCCCGTCACATGCCGGTCAATGCGGCGATGATGAGTTTCTTCGCCTCATCGGCTTTTGCATGGCCCACGTCGCGCAGTCGTTCGTTTTCCTTGTCGATCCGCGCGAGCAGTTCGTCCCGGTGTTTTCGGGCGTCTTCGATACCTAGTTCGACGAGCTTGGCCGCTTCGGCCTGGGCGGTCCGCTGAGCTTCCTCCTGGAGGCGTGCGGCTTCAACCCTGGCCTGCCGGACGATGCCGGCGGCTTCGTCCTGGGCTTTGGCGACGATGTCTTTGGCCCGGGCCTCGACCTTCAGCATTTCGGCGATGGTTTCTTTCACGGGCTACAGGGCCTCTTCGTCCATTAGATCGAGCATCGTGAGGAATTCGTCGGGTGTCTTTGCGTGAATGAGCTTGTCATACACGCCCGCCACGTTGAGGCAGGTTGCGATTTCGGACAGCGTCTGGAGGTGCGGGCCCGGGTTGTTCATTTCGGCCAGTACGAGGAAGACGAGGTGCACGGGTTTCCCGTCGATGGCGTCGAACTCGATGCCGTCTTTCGACGTGCCGGCGGCCGCTGTGATCTGCTTGATGGACCCGTCCTTCCCGTGCGGTATGGCGACGCCCTTGCCGATACCGGTGCTTCGTATCTCTTCGCGGGTGTAGATGGCGTCGAGCGCCTTCTCGCGGTCGGTTATCTTTCCGGTGCGGACGAGGAGGTCTATCAGCTCCTCGAAGGCCTCTTCTTTGTCCGTCGATTCCATGCCGATCTTGACGACAGCCGGCTCAAGGATTTCGAGAAGCTTCATGCCAGGACACTCTCAACGAGGAAGTTGGGTCTCGGAACGGGCATGTCAATTGGCACAATGGTAGCAGAGAGAGCGGGACTTTTCAATTCCAATTCCGCGAGAGGGGCAGTTGACGTGGTGCGCGGCGAGGCGATGGGGGCGGGCGGAGGCGAGAGTGTTTGTGTGTGGGAGATCGGAGGCGGCGGGTCAGAGCAGGGCTTTGTGGCCTTTTTGGCCGGCGGCGCGGGCGTCGGTTGCGGCGCGGCGAGCTTCCTCCGCCGTCTTCAGAGCGCCTTCCAGGACCTGCTGGAGTTGGTGAATCGGCGCCTGATCCATTTTCTCGGCAATGTCTCGCGCGGTCGCCTGAGCTCTCTCGGCGAGCTCCTTGGCGGCCTGAGCTTCTTCGATGGCTCTTGTGACCTCGCTGGCGGCCACGTCGGCGGCCGTTTGTGCCGCGGCCCGTGCCTTTTCGGCGAGGGTTTCTGCGTCGTGTGCGTGCTGTGCCGCCTTTGCGGCCTGGTCGGCGGTGACCTTCTGCTGGGCTTGTATTCCCTGCGCCAGCTGGGCTGTATCGAGAGCGGCGGCGTGGGCGTCCTCCGCGGCTTTCCAGGCGTTTTTCGCCGTCTTTGTGGCGTCGGCCACGTCACGGAGCAGGGCCGCGGGCGTCTTGTCGGTCTTCTTTGCGGCCTCTCGTGCGGCGGCCTGGGCGCTTGTTGCGGCCTCTCTGGCCTGTTCGGCGGCTTTCAGGGCGGTCTCGACGGCTTTCTGCAACTCGTTCGCCGTGGGATTTGCGTCTTTCGGGGCGGCCTCTGCGGCATCCGGCTCCGCCGGTGTTTCGGTCTTTGGTTGAATCGCTTTTCGCGGCGGTCGAATGTCGTCCTCTTCGTCCCCCGGGCCCATTCGTTCGATGTCGATGACGCGGAGCGCCTCTTCGACGGAGGTGACACCGGACAGGATTTTCCTGACGGCGTCCTGCGCCATGGTGGTGGTTCCCTGCTCGACGGAGCATTTCCGGATCGCGCTGGCGGCTGAATGCGTGAGCACGAGGTCCTTGATCTCGTCGGAGAGGACGATGAGTTCGAACACGCCGACGCGGCCGTGGTAGCCGGTGTTGCCGCACTGGTTGCATCCGGCGGCTCGGTAGAGCGTGATGGTTTCGTGGGCCTTTTCGGCCTGGAAGCCGAGGCGCCACAGGGCGTCGGCGCTGGCCTCGTATTCCTGGCGGCACTTGGGGCAGAGGACGCGGACCAGCCGCTGCGCGAGCACGCCGATGACGCTTGACGCGATGAGGAACGGCTCGACGTTCATGTCGATGAGGCGGGTGAACGCGCCGGCCGCGTCGTTCGTGTGCAGGGTCGAGAGCACGAGGTGGCCGGTGAGCGAGGCCTCGCTCGCGAGCATGGCGGTCTCGCGGTCGCGGATCTCGCCGACCATGGCGATATCGGGGTCCTGCCTGAGCACGCTGCGCAGAGTTGAAGCAAACGTGAGGCCCGAGCGCGTGTTGACCTCGATCTGCGTGAGCCCGTATATCTTCTGCTCTATCGGGTCCTCGATGGTGATGATGTTCTTCTCGGGCGAGTTGAGCTGGTTCAGGGCGGCGTAGAGGGTCGTGGACTTGCCGGAGCCGGTCGGGCCGGTGACGAGGATGAGGCCGTACGGCCTGGCGATGAGTTCCTCGAAGCGCGAGCGGTCCTCGGTCGCGAACCCGAGTTTGTTCGGGCTCGAGAGGGGCGTGCCCTGCCGGGCGATGCGCATCACGATCTTTTCGCCGAGTATGCCGGGCAGTGTCGAGACGCGCAGGTCGAAGTCGGTCGCGTTGGCGCGGAGTGAGAGCCGCCCGTCCTGCGGCACTCGCTTCTCGGCGATGTCCATGTGCGAGACGACCTTGATGCGCGACGTGACGGCCTTGGCCACGGTGACGGGCAGGGCGGGTCCGTCGTGCAGTACGCCGTCGACGCGGTAACGGACCCTGACCTTGTCGCGCTCGGGCTGGATGTGAACGTCGCTTGCGTTGCCGGATATGCCGCGTGCGATGATGGCGTTGACGAGGCGGATGATCGGCTCCTCCTCGGCGCTCGAAGCGAGCTGTTCGATGGACAGCTCTTCGGTCTCGTGGCTGGTGACCTCGACTTCGTGGATGGGCACGTCTTTTGCGGCATCGGCGATGATGTCCTCCGCGTTCGTGCCGACGCCGGTCACGGTGTTCAGGCGTTCTGTGAGCTGGTCTTCGGTCGTGATGAGCGGGACGATCTCGAAGCCGGTGACGATGTGTGCCTCGTCGACGGCCCTGATGTTGAGCGGGTCGATGATGGCGAGCGTCATGCGGTTGTCTTCGACGCGGATCGGCAGGATGCGGTGTTCGCGGAGCAGGTGTTCGGGCAGCATGTCGACGGCCGTCTGGTCGATCTCGACGTCGTTGAGATTGACGTAGGGCAGGCCCCACTGTGCGCCGAGGCACCTTGCCTTGTCCTCTTCGGAAATGTCGTTGAGGCGGACGAGGACGTCGCAGAGCGGGTCGTTGTTGCCGGCCTGACGGGACTGGCGCTGGACTTCCAGGGCGTGTTCGAGCACGTCTTTGCTGACGGCGCCGCTTTCGCGGAGAATTGCGCCGACCGGCCTGGAATCGCACCTGACCAGCGGCGGGTCCTTAGCCATCACCGCGCTCCTCCGGCGTCCCCTGTTCGCGTGGCTGGCCGAGGAGGCCGTTTATCTGTGTTGCGAACTTCGTGATGTGCCTGACCGAGGCGCGCGGCTCGGGCCCGGCGGGCCGGGTTATCGAGATGACGATGTTCGCCTTGCCGGTGTTCTTGGCGGCGTACATCGTCCGGTCGGCGTCTTCGACGAGCGCCTCGCGGGCGTTGGCGTTGACCGGGTAGGAGCTGATCCCCATGCTGGCCGTGAGGCCGGTCAGCGCGGTCGATTCGCCCGAGACGGAATGAATCGTTATGGCGATATCGTTGATGCGTTCGACGATGCGGTGGGCGACGACGCTGGCGGACTGGCTGTCGGTGTCGGGCAGGATAAGGACGAACTCGTCGCCCCCGGCCCTGCCGACGAAGTCGGCCTCGCGGACGGTGTTCTTGAGTGCGTGGCCCACGGCCTGAAGGACGAGGTCTCCGGCCTTGTGGCCGTGCTGGTCGTTGACCTGCTTGAAGTCGTCCAGGTCGAGCAGGACGACGGTGAGCGGGTTGCCGGAAAGCTGAGCTTCACGGAATTCCTCGGCCAGGAACTTGGCGATGTGTCTCGGGTTGCCGAGGCCGGTGAGCTCGTCGGTGTAGGCCAGTTGTGCGAGCCGCTTGCCCGCCCCCAGCGTGAGGTGGCGCAGGAACACTATCTGGGCGACCGTCATCACCAGACTGGCTGTGCCGTAGAAGCAGAGACTGACGAAGTCGACGTAGACGATGTTGTCGGGGACGATGAAGACTCTCAGGGCAAGATACGCCAGAATCATCAGTGTGACGATCGTCATTCCGGACAGGATAATGACGAACCGCACCCGGATGCCCCGCAGTTCACGCAGTTTCAGAGTGTGTTTGCGAGCCACTTCCTTGCTCCGCCCTCGTTGGTGAGCCGCTTAGTAGCGTCTCGTCACCTTGATCCACCGGCCTTTGCGCACCAGGATCCCGCGGTTCAGTGTGCGACCGCTGCCGGCGAAACCGGCGCCTTGGACCGCGCCATCATCAGTTTCGTCGTTTTCGTCGTCCTGGTTAGCATCTTCGCCGTCCGGATCGTCGGCGGGCGGGTCTTCGGGCTCTTCCTCGGGCACTTCCATGACCAGGTCGCTTTCGCGGCCGACGTGCCAGTCAAACTCCCGTTCGACCGCGTAGGCGGCGGCGCCCACGCCCATCGGGTCATACGAATCGTCATCGTCGTAGCCGTCGAAGTTGTTCTGGTCCTTGTTCTTGTTGTGCAGACTCTCGGGCGTGAACGTCAGCACGACGACGACATCCTGGAACGTGGCGTCCGGGTCGCCGGCGTCGTCGTGGGCGAGTTCCACCATCATCAGGGCCTGGTTTTCGGCCAGCGTCACCTGATGCGTGAAGGTGTTCATCGCCTTTGCCATGAAGTCATGCAGGTCCGGAGGATCACCCCAGGAGAACGGCTCGGGGACCTCGTCGCGCAGGAGTGTGAGCACGTGGCCGCTTCCGTCGGCCGAGTCGTAGGAGGAGCTGTCGTAGCCCGCGTAGGACGTCGCCTTGATCACGATGGTCGAGTCCGCGTCAACCCGCCGCTTGTACAGATAGCCGGCGTAGACGCGTCGGCCGTTTCGGAGGTCGTACCAGGTGTCGTTCACCTTCATCTGCATGGCGACGGGGACGCGGCGGTTCCTGTCGTCTCGCATCGTGGAATCCAGGACGCGTACGCAGACCGAACTGTCCTCCGTCACGGTTATCACGTTGTTGTCGGCAATTATGACTTCGTTGGCGATGATGGGCGTCGACTCCTCCGGCGCGTCGCCGTCTGTGTCGTCGCTGTTTCCGTGGGCCGGTATGGCGGCGAAGTCCACGAGGAGAACGAGGTCCTGGAAATCAGCGGCCGGGCTGTTCATGTTCGTGGTGCCCAGCTCGAAAAGGACGACGGCCTGGTGCGGCTCTATGGTGACCTTGCCGGTGCTCGCGTCGATGACTGACTGGCAGAACGAGGTGATCTCCGGCTGGCCGTCGAACGGGGCGAACTCGGGCGGCGTGTCGCCGTCGAGGAGGACGAGAACCTGGCGGTGGTCCTCGGTGGACGCGTATTCGCTCGACCAATAGCCGTAGCTCGCGCGGCCTTTGACGGCGACGCGCGCTCCCGCGGAGATTTCGCGGCTGAAGACCTCGCCCCCGTAGACCTGATTCCCGCCGAACAGCCAGAGCCAGTTTTCGCCGCCGCCGTTGACGCGGACGCTGGGGCCTGAAATGCTTCCGAGCCACCAATGTCCCATGCTGTGGCCCGGATTGTTGCTGTCATTGTAGAGGTGGGCGATCATCTCGGTGCCGGGAGCGGCCTCCAACTCGTATATCTGGCTGTTGGTCAGGGGAAACACGGCTCCGTTCAGGAGCAGAGTGTTCTGGTTGCCGTTGCCTTTCGGCCTGAAACGGATTCTGGTCGCGGTCAGCACCTCACTGAAAAGCCCGTTCGACTCGAGCAGGTCGTCGCGCGTGATCTGGCTTCCGTCCGGCCGTTCGAGCAGGAACTCGAAGTTGACGTTGTTGCTGGGGTTGAGGTTTATGGCGCCGGACACCGGAGCGGGGTCGTCGCCGACGCTGGCACCGGCCTGGACGGCGCAGTCGGGGCCTCCGGCTCCGTACGTGATGGCCTTGCCCAGGACCGTGATGCTCGCGACGCAGTCCTGGCTGGGGACGAGGTTGTGATCGTCGTCAATATGAAATTCGATCGTGGTTGTCTGTTCTTCGATCACATCGGCCACCGTCTGGCCGCGGTCCTGTTGCCTGCCGATGACTCGGACTTCGCCGGACCGGTTTGTGGCCTTCATCCTGTGCCCAAATGGCTCCTGTACGAGTTCGACGTCTGCGACGCCGCCCCTGAGGAACGTGGTGCCGGAGTCAGACGCGACCTCGATGATGTCCGGGCCGACCGCCACGGCCGTCATGATGTTCGCCGCCGGTTGCGCGACCTTGACGACGTTGAACGGCGTGCCGTCCTTCGTCTTGAAGGATCGCACGACCGTGACTTCCGCGGTTCCGGAAAGCTCGACGGTGCTGCCGCCGGCGAAGGTGATTGTCCCGGCGTCGGACATGGTTGCCCCCGCTGGCGCCGGCTCTTCGTTGAAGAAGACCGGGAATGTCTCGACGACCTCGGCCTTCGAGTCGGCGAAGAGCACGACCGCGTGATCGTCGCTGTATTTCGAGTCGAGACTCAACACGTATGAGTTCGTGTAGCTTGGCACGGGAATAACGTAGGAATCGTTTACGGGGTCTGAGCCGGCGGCCGGGTTCGCGCGGTCGGTGAAGAACTTCTGGTCCCCGATGTACGGGGCCAGGTCCTGTTCAAGGCGCGCGGGAGACGAGTCGGGGTACTGGTTGTTGCGCTGATAATAAACTTCGAGGGCGGTCCCGAACTGGCCGGCCTGATGGGTCAGGGCCACGTAATCGGCCTGGCGCTTCATCAGGAAGAAGGACTGGAACAACATTCCGGACAGGATGGTGACTATGGCCATGCTGACCAGGATCTGCGGCGCGGTGAATCCCGCCATTCGCTTGTTCGAACGTGCTTTAAACATCGTCTCTTCTCCTTACCTAATTGAAGTGTTTGCCGTTCGCCAAATCATAAGTCAGGTGATAGTACCCATCGCCCGTGATGTGGGCCGGCCTGCCGCCGCGCGGGGCGGAGGGTCGCGGCGGCAGGGGGCCACGCAGGCTGACGGGGGGGATGTATGTCGGTGTGGAAGCGCCATTCACTTGCATGTTCGCTCGACCAGAGGTTCTGTGCGTAAATCTCACGGCTGGTAATGTAGCAACAGGCGTGCCCGAAGCTCGTTCACATCGTCGGCCGTTATGCCTGTGCTACGTAACTATGGTGTTTGGAGGGAGATGCGGAATCGCGCGCGAAAAAGATTAGCCATGACGGCTAGAACGGCGGTTTTGCCCGAATGTATCAACATGATGCGCCGCTTGGCCTGCCCGGTGCACTAAGTGCTTTTCCTATAAGCGGTTCGGACTAAGCGCGCGTCTGCGCGGAGAATGCATCCAAGTGGTACTTTCTAGACGGCATGTCTGATTTTGGAAACGTGGCGTCAGGCCGAAGCGGGCTTGCTCAACTTGTGCTTTGCTATCTTGCGGTCCAGGGTCGCGCGGGTTATTCCCAGAAGCTTGGCCGCGGTCACCTTCTTCCAGTGAACGGCCAGCAGTACCTTCTCGACGTGCCTGCGTTCGACGTCTTCGAGCGTCGGCAGGTCATCGGAACCGGGGAGCGCCTCCTGTCCGGTTATCTCGATCGTGAGCGGCAGGTCCTCGATCCAGACGGCGTCGTGGCTCGCAGTGGCCATCCCGCTCTTTATGACGTTGCGGAGTTCGCGCACGTTGCCCGGCCAGTCGTGCTTGACGAGTTGAGCGAGCGCGGCGTCCGACACGCGCCGCACGTGTTTTCCAAGTTCACTGTTGAGCTGGCTGATGAAATGGGCGACGAGTTCGGGTATGTCCTCGCGGCGGTCCCGGAGCGTCGGCAGGTGGATGGCGAGTTCGCTCAGGCGGAAGAACAGATCACCGCGGAACCGGCGCTCCTTGACCAGGTGTCGCAGATCGGAGTTCGTGGCGACGATGAGGCGGACGTCGGTTCTGAGGAGAGTCTCTCCGCCGACGCGTGTCAGCGTTCGCTCCTCGATCACGTTGAGCAGTTTCGCCTGTGCGCGGGCGCTCAGTTCGCCGACCTCGTCGAGGAAGAGCGTGCCGCCGTGGGCGAGCTCGAACTTGCCGGCGTGCTGCCGCTCGGCCCCGGTGAAAGAGCCGCGCTCGTGCCCGAAGAGTTCCGAGTCGATCAGCGTGTCGGTCAGGCCGGCGCAGTTCGTCTGGATGAACGGGCCGCCGCGCCGCGCGGACAGGGCGTGGATGCGCCGGGCGGCGACCGTCTTGCCCGTGCCGCTTTCCCCGGTCAGCATGACCGTGATGTCGGACTGGGCCGCGGTCCGTATGAGGTGCGACACGCCGGCGATTTCCACGCTTCCGCCGACGAGCGCCGGAAGGTCCGCGTCGTGTACGTTGGACTGCGTCATGTTTACAGTTTCGGACGGACGAGCTTGCAGTTGAGAGATTCGAGCTCCCCCTTCATCTCTTCATAGGCGCGGTCGCCCGGATAGACTCCGACGACGGCGCCGCCGGAGCCGGCGAACTTTGGATGGGCGTCGTACTTGCGCCCGATCTCGATGAGGCGGAGGTCGACGGGGTCTATCTGGCACATCGAGCGGCGCTGGTCGAAGTTGCGGTCCATCAGCTCGCCGATCCCGGAGCCCTTTCCGGCGAGCAAAAGCTCCCTCGCGCGCTCGGCCAGCCGGGCGCACTCTTTCATCCCGTCCACGACCACAGGGTCGCCGAGCTTGAACCGCTCGCGCAGGTCCGTGTGGGTGACGGTGCTCAAGTCTGCGACGTCGGTGCGATAGGCCACGAACAGCGGGGGAAGCAGGCCGGGGTCGAGCGGTTCGTAGCGGCCGTGGCCGGTCGTTTCCATAAGGCCGCGGTCGAAATCCATGTACACAGCGCCCTCGTACGTCTGGATGACGCGGTCCTGCAGGCCGGCGTTGAGGCCGAGCTCATCCGTCTCGACCTCGAGGATGAACGAGGGCATGGCCTCCCTGTCAAGTTCCACGCCATAGAACTGGCAGAGGGCGCGCGTGGTGGCCGTGATGATGGCGCTGGAGCCGGCCAGGCCGACCTGGCGCGGGATGTCGGTCTTGTAGCGGATGGTGAAGTTGCGACGAAGGTCCGGCAGGCGGTCTTTCAGGTGCTCGCGGGCGAAGCGGCTGACGGTCGCCTTGACGAGGCGCACGCCGCCGTAATAGCCGTTGAGCTGGACGTCGTCGACGAGATGGGACAGAGAATCGTACTTCGGCATGTCCTCCTGTCCCGGCACGATCTCCAGTTCCGGGCTTGCGTAGAGTGTCACCTCCGCGGCGAAGTTCCTGAGGATCACGGCGATCGTCTTGCCGTAGTAGCCGTCGGACGGGTTGCCGATGAGACCGACCCGCGCGTGAGCCGTTGCCGAGATGATCATGAGAGTGCTCCTCCGTGCGGCCCCAAGGATGATAGCACGCGCCGCGCCGCCCTGCCAATAGGCAGGCGGTCGAACGCGGCCCGTCGGCCCGCCGGGATGGTACGCTCCGGCCCTTGCGGTGTCAAGGCGGACGCAGGGCTCGGGCGTACGGCGCCGGCTCGTAACCACTGTTGGCAGGAGGGGGCGGGCGCGTTAGAATGTTACGGGAGGTTGAGGCTGATGCCGGGACGCGGGATCAGAATTGCCAGGCACGCGACGAGGGTTTCGGTGCGCGAACTCGCTTCCGGCCGGGTGTGGATCACGCACCCCCGTGGCGCGCAGATGGCCCTGGCCGCGGTCGTGCTCGCGGCCGGGATCGTCCTCTGCGGCCTGCTGATGTCGGCGGGAGCGCGGGACCCGATGATCGAGTACGCGTTGCTCGTCCTGTTTGTCGGGCCGGGCGTTTTCCTCGCGATGAGTTCCGCGCGACCGCGGCCCGCGCTCGAGGTGACGCCGGATGAACTTGTCGTGCGATACGGCCCCGTTCTGTTCGAACGAGCGGTGGCGCGGCTCCCGCTGGACATGCTCGAACTCCGCGTGACGCGGCAGTCGGTGAAGGCGGTCCGCTACGACGGCCACGCGGTGTCCAGGAGGATACTCGCGTCCATGGTGCCTTTGCGTGGCCAGAAGCCCCCCGAGACCGATGTTGGGTTGTACGTGCTGGAGGTGCGGACCAGGGAACAGGAAATGTGGCTGGGCGTGCTCGGGTCGCAGGTGGCGTCGGAGATAGAGAACGCAAGACTTGCGGTCGCGGCCGCCTGCGGCCGGCCTCCGGGGCCTGCCGCCCCGGCCGAGGCGGACCTGCCGGTGGAGCTCGTGGAGGACGAGCCCGTCTCGCGATAGGCGGGGTCGTGTTGACAAGGAGGCCGTGGCGCGGTAGAAAAGGCCGCACCGACGGCAGTTATTCCTGCATTGATGGGGCGGAAGCCGATGGCTCCTGAGGCCCTGAACCAAACCGAAGCGACGTTGCTGGCCGAGCCGGGCGATGGACGGACTCTTGTGCTTCGTTTCACGGGCCGGCTCGACTCGAGAAGCACCGGCCGCCTGTGGCGCCAGGCCACGCAGGCCCTGAAGGAGCGCCGGCCGGAGCGGGTCGTCGTCGAGGCCGCCGGCGTCGATTACTGCGACGGGTCCGGTCTCGGTCTTTTCCTCGAGATCAAGCTCTGCGGCCGGGCCGGCGGATTTGCCGTCGAGATTCGCGGACTGCGTCCGGAGTTTGGCCAGGTGCTCGGCGCGTTCGCGGAATCGGATTTCGTCATTCGGCGGCCGCCGCCGAAAAGCCCGCTCAGGGTCGCGCAGGAGGTCGGCGCGGTCACTGCGGTGGTCTGGCGTGATTTGTCTTCGCAGGTGGTTTTTCTCGGAGAGTTGTGCGCCGCCCTCGTGAAGAGCGCGCGCCATCCGAGGCGGGTCCGGTGGAAAGACGCCGTCCGCGTGGCGGAGCTGGCGGGCGCGAACGCGGTCGGCATAATCGTCCTCATCGGGGTCCTGTTCGGCCTTATCCTGGCGTTCAGTTCCGCGATGCCGTTGCGGAAGTTCGGAGCGGAGATCTACGTCGCCGACCTTGTCGCGATCTCGCTCGTGCGGGTGCTCGGGCCGTTCATCACGGCCATCATACTGGCGGGCCGGAGCGGCTCGGCGTTCGCCGCCGAGCTGGGGACGATGAAGATCAACAGCGAGATCGACGCCCTGACGACCATGGGGCTGGACCCCATGAGCTTTCTTGTGGTGCCGCGGGTGCTCGCGGCCGTCTTCGTCGCGCCGCTCCTTGCGCTCCTGACGAATCTTGCGGGCCTGGTCGGAGCGGCGTTCGTCCTGTTGTCTCTCGGGTTCCCGCTGGTGGCGATCCGCCATCACATGCAGTCCGCGGTCGATGCGGGCGACCTGCTCGGCGGCCTCTTCAAGATCGTGGTTTACGGGGCCATCGTGAGCGGGGTGAGTTGTCTCCGGGGGCTTCAGACCCGGACCGGCCCGAGCGCCGTCGGCATCTCGACGACGCGAGCGGTCGTCAGCAGCATCATACTGCTCGTGGTCGCAGAGGGCATCTTTTCCGTGCTGTTCTACTGTTTGGGCATCTAGCGCACTATGGACGCGGAACCGATCATTCGTGTCGAGAACGTGACGGCCGGCTACGACGATCTGGTCGTCCTGGAGGACATCTCGTTCGAGGTCGGGCGCGGCGAGGTCTTTGTCATCCTGGGTGGCTCGGGCTGTGGCAAGTCCACACTGCTCAACCACATGATAGGCCTGATCCCGCCCATGGCGGGCAGGATACTGATCGACGGCGATGACATGGTCTCGGCCGACGGCGATGACCGGCATCGGATACTCAAGAAGATAGGCGTGATGTTCCAGACCGGTGCGCTGTTTGGCTCGATGACATTGCATGAGAACGTTCGTCTCGGGCTCGAGGAATTCACGGACCTGCCGCGCGAGGCCGCGGACCTCGTGACTTCGATGAAACTGGACATGGTCGGACTCCGAGAGTTCGGCCATCACATGCCGTCCGAGGTCAGTGGCGGCATGCAGAAGCGAGCGGCCATCGCGAGGGCGATGGCGCTGGACCCGCAGATACTCTTCATGGACGAGCCCTCGGCGGGGCTTGACCCCATCACGTCCGCGGAGCTCGACGACCTGGTCCTGAGTCTCGCGAGAAGCTTGAACATGACGTTCGTCATCGTGACGCACGAACTGCCGAGTGTCAACGCCGTCGCGGACCGGGTTATCATGCTGACGGAGCAGGACAAGGGGATCGTCGCCGAGGGCACGCCGGCCGATCTGGAGCGGCAGACGGACAATCCGCTGGTCTGGCAGTTCTTTCACAGAAAGGCCGGGCACGCCGCAGGGAAGACACAAGGCACGATTGGAGCGACCGGACAATGAGCGCAAACACCAATTATTTCAAGCTCGGCGTGTTCGTACTCTGCGCGATCGGCATCCTGATTGCCGCCATCATCGTGCTGAGTTCGGGGTTGCTCGGCAGTGACGCGATCCTCCTGGAGACGTACATCGACGAGTCGGTGCAGGGCCTGAGCGTCGGGTCGCCCGTGATGCAGCGCGGCGTACAGATCGGCCGGGTCAAGAAGATCTCGTTCGTGACGCGCGAGTACGGAATGCGCTACGGGAGCGGGCAGTTCTCGAAATACAACAAGTACGTTCTCCTGATAATGGCGGTCGACGCGGCCAACTTCCCCGGCGCGTCTGTTGCCGAGACCGGGGTGATCCTCAAGCAGTCGATCGAGAGCGGGCTTCGCCTGCGGCTTTCGAGCCAGGGCCTCACCGGCATCGCATACGTCGAGGCGGACTTCGTCGACCCGGACAGGTATCCCCCGATGGGAATCGGGTGGACGCCCAAGCGCCTTTACATCCCCTCGATGCCGAGCACGCTCAAGAGCTTTACCAAGTCGGTCGATACCGTCTTCCAGGCGCTTGAGAGCATCGATTTCGTCGGCACGGCGAAGAACCTGGACCAGGCGATCCAGTCGCTCAACCAGGCCGTCGAGGGGGCCGAGGTCAAGAAGATACAGGATGCGATAATGGGTCTGGTCGCGGACATCCGCGAGACCAACCGCCTGGTGCAGGGGGTCGTGGATAAGTCGACGGCCGGCCCCGATGCACAGGGCAGGGCCGACCTCGCCGACGTCATGCAATCGATGAACGAGGCATTGCAGGCGCTTGGCCGCGCGGCCAGGGACATCGACGCCGCGCGGCTGAAGGAAGAGACGGTCGGCCTCGTCTCGGAATTGAGACAGACCAACCAACTGGTCCAGGGGCTTGTCGGCAAGCCCGGCCGAGAGGACGCCCCCGGCATCGACATCCCGCAGGTCCTGGCCCGGTTGGACCAGACACTGAAGCGGATGGACCAGCTCCTGTCGGGCCGGGAATCCCAGATCGACGATATCCTTGCGAACATCGGGCAGGCCTCGACGAACCTGCTCGAGCTGACGGAGACCGCGAAGAAATACCCGTCGCAGGTGATATTCGGCAATCCACCACCTCATTCGGAGGTAGTAAAATGAGAGAAAACCGACGCCCGTTCGTCGTGAAGTGTGTCCTCGTGGCCGCCGTCGCCGTTGTGCTGGCGGGATGCTTCGCGCCCGAAAGGGAATGGCCGCTGAGGCGGCAGTACGTGCTCGACGTGAACCGCGCCGGCGAGAGGCCCGCGGCCGGTTCCAGCGTGCTGAAGGTCCGCAGGTTCCGCATATCGAGTCCGTTTGAGGGCACGTCGTTTGTGTATCGCACGGGCGGCGTGAGCTACGAGTCGGATTTCTACAACGGGTTCCTGTCCCCGCCCGCGGCGATGATCACCGAGGAGGTGCGGCAGTGGCTCGGGGCGAGCGGCGCCTTCGGAACCGTGGTCGACGCCGCCAGCCGCGCGGACGCCCCGTGGGTGCTGGAAGGGAACATCGTGGCGCTCTACGGGGGCTACACCGACGCGGGAAAGCCCGAGGCGGTCATGGAGATTCAGATATTCCTGCTCGACGAGGCGGGACCTGCCAGCCCCGTCGCTTTCTCCGGGAATTACAGGGCTGTTTCCGCGCTTGAATCGAACAGTCCCGCGGCCCTCGCCGCGGGGTTGAACGATTGCCTCCAGAACATATTGAAGGAGATCGAGCGCGACCTGGTCACCCAGTTACGCTGAAACGGTCGAACCCGCCTGTTGCGTTCGAGTAGTCCGCGTCAACCCTGCTGACGTGCGCGGCCGGCGGCCCGGTATGGCACCATCGTACCATTGACCGGACTGCCTCCTCTTCGCCCTCGAACACCGCCTCGACCGTGCGCTCCGGTGTATTCCTGACCCAGCCGGTAAGGCCCAGGCCCTCGGCCCGTTCACACGTGTAAATCCGAAAGCACACGCCCTGAACTCTCCCGTGGATGGTGACGGTGGCTCGTGTTCTGTCTGTTGTCACGGCGTCAATTCACCTCGCACAGCAGACACTTGAGATACGCGGTCTCCGGGCAGTTGGCGGCGACCGGATGGTCGGGCGGTTGGCCACGCGACTCGACGATACGCACCTGCCGGTCGGCCGCGACCGCGGCCGCGTTGAGGGCGCGGACAATCTGCGACGGCTGGATATGCTGGGAACAGCAACATGCCGCCAGCACGCCGGGGCGGTCGAGCCGCCGCATCGCCGCCGCGTAGAGGTCCGTGTAATTCCCGAGGGCGGCCTCCACGTTGTGCGACGACTTGGCGAAGCCCGGCGGGTCCAGCACTATCAGGCCGAAATGCTCTCCGGATTGCTCGCGCAGGAAAGAGCCCGCGTCGCCACGGACGAACTTGACGTTCGTACAGCCGTTCAGTTCCGCGTTTCGCCGGGCCAGGTCGAGAGCGGCCGGCGAGGAGTCGGCGCATACGACCTCGTCGGCGCCCTTGAGAGAGGCGGCGAGCCCGAACCCGCCGGAATAGGAGAACGCATCGAGGACGCGCCGGCCGCGCGCCAGTGCGGCCGCGGCGGAACGGTTCTCGCGCTGGTCGAGGTAATGCCCCGTCTTCTGACCCGTACGGACGTCGATTTCGTAGGCCAGCACGCCGTCGCGGATGACGAGCTTTTCGGGCGGCTCTTCGCCGTGCGCGACGCCGACGCGCCGCGTGAGTCCTTCTTTTCCCCGCACGTCGACGTCGCTGCGTTCGTAAATGCCCGTCGTGTGAAGTTCTCTTGCCAGCGCATCCAGGATGATGTCGCGGCGGCTGTCCAGGCCGAAGGACAGGAATTGCACGACCAGCCAGTCGCCGTACTGGTCGGCTATCAGGCCGGGTAGGCCGTCGGCCTCGCTGAAGACCGCCCGCCTCGCGGTCTGGCCGGCGGAAAGTGGGACGAACCGCTCGCGCAGGCGTACCGCGTCCGCCACCTTGCGCTGGAAGAAGTCGTCGTCCACCGCTTCGCTCGCTCGCCACGTGACCAGGCGGACGGCTATCTGGGACTGGGCGCTGAAGAGGCCGCGGGCGATGAAGTCGTTGCGCGGGCCGACCACGTCGACGACGTCGCCGCTCGCGCACGGTCCGTCGATCCGCGCTACCGACCCCGAAAACACCCATGGATGGTGATAGACGGAAGGGGCCGTGCGACCGGGCTTCAGCACGATGCGGGCCATTCTCAAGAATCCTCTTTTCCGAAAACCGTGTCCTGGTGTGAATAGGGCGGGGCGCAACAGCACAGGAAGACGAGCGGGTCGCCGCCCGTGTTGGCGAGTTCATGCGGCACCCCGGGCGCCGTCAGGACAGCGTCGTGCGGCACGACCTCCTGCGTCTCGCCGCCGACGGTCATCAGCCCGTGGCCGGAGAGGATGTAGTAAATCTCTTCGCTCTTCGGGTGGCGATGCTTCGCGGTTGACGTGCCGGGCGGGAGCGTCGCCTCGGCCAGACTCTGGTTCCTCACCGGCGCGTTCGAGTGGTCGAGTATCGACCGGACCGTCGAGCCGTCCTTCGTGGTGAACGGCTTGCTGTCGTTGATATTGATGACGATCATTGTGTGGCCTCCCTGTTTCTCTTGCGCAGTCCTGCGGCGAGGAGCGCGGCGAGAATGCCTGCGACCGCGAGTATCGAGACGGCCGTCGGGCCGCTGTGCCCGGACCCGCCGCCCGAGAGGGCGATGTTCGCCTCGCGGCTGAGCTTCTCGGCGATCTCCTTCGGCGGGATGCGGTTTCGGACGGCGTCGGCCTCGGCGAGCTCTATCTCGGTCCGGACGGCCTGCCAGCCGGCGACGCCCGGCTCGGTCCTTGCGTGGGCGAGGGCGTCGAACGCGCGGCGGTTCCGGGCGCGTTCCTCGAAGAACGCCCGGACCGCTGGCGTCTTCGCGGCGGACGCTCGCACGGGCAGATAGCCGGTTCCCATCGCCCACCTCGCGGTGACCTCGGACGAACTGAAGTACCTGACGAACCGCCACGCGGCCCGCTGCCGTTCGGGCGTGGTCCTGAGCACGGCGATGTTCGCGCCGAAGAGCACCGTCACCGGGTCCACCCCCTCGGCGTGCGGGATGATGGCCATGTCCCAGTCGAACCGGTCTTCGATGTCCTTCTCGATGTAGGGGCGCGTCGTGCTGGAGCGGATCATGAACGCGCACAGCCCGCTCGCGAAATCCTTCCGGTCGCCGTAGCTCCGGGTGTCGATCTGATAGCAGAGCCCGTCTCGGGCCATGTCGTGGATGAGCCGGAACGCGGCGAGCGACGCGGGGCTGTCAAAGAGCGCCCGCCTGTTGGCCTCGTCCAGCAGCTCGCCGCCGAACGACATGACCATCGCGTCGACGGTCGAGGCATCGACCGAGAGGGCGTAGCCCTGCCTGCCCGCCGCCCGCACGGCCTTGCACGCCTCCTTGAACTCGCTCCAGGTCACCGGCGGCTCGCCGCTCAGGCCCGCCTGCCTGAGCATGTCCCGGTTGTAGTACATCATGAGGACGCTCTTGGTAAACGGGAAGGTGTAGTACAGGTTCCCGTAGGTCGGGTAGCGGTTGCCGGCGAGGATGCCGGGGAAGATGTCGGCGAGGTCCGCAGGCGGCAGGCCGACCTCGGGGTCGGCGATGTAGTCGTCGAGCGCGACGGCCGCGCCGAGCTCGATGTATTCGGCGACCATGCTCTCGTATGCGACGACGAGGTCGGGCGGCATCTTGTTCGTGGCGATTGTCGCCCGGACCTTCCGGAAGAGATCGGTGTAGCCGCCGACGTAGCGAAGCGAGACCTTCATCGGCGGGTCCGCCGCGTTGTAGTCGTCGACGATCTGCTGGAGCAGAACGGCGTTGTCCTGCGACTGCATGTGCCAGAAGATCAGTTCGCCCTGGGGCGGCGCCTTGTCCCCACAGCCCGCGGGCGCGGCCAGCAGGCAGAGGAGCGAAAGCAGAGTCCCGAATCGCCGCATACGGTTCGCCATTTCAGTCACGCCTTGATCCCGGTGTGCGACACGCCCTCGACAAACCGCCGTTGGAGGAACAGGTACAGGACGACCACGGGTATGATGACGAGCGCCGAGGCGGCCATCAGCACCTGGAACCTCGTGGACTCTTCGCCCTGGAGGATGGAGAGCCCGACCTGGACGACGCGCATCTCCGCGCTGTCGGTCACGAGCATCGGCCACATCAGCGCGTTCCAGCTTCCGAGGAACGTGAAGATCGTGATCGTGACGAGCGCGGGCGCGGCCATCGGCACCGCGACCTGCCACATGTACCGCCAGTGGCCGCAGCCGTCGATCTGCGCCGCGTCGAAGTAGTCGCCGGGGATCGACCGGAAGAACTGCCGCAGGATGAAAATCGAAAACACGTTCGCCATCCAGGGCACGGTCAGCGCGAGATACGTGTCGTACCAGCCGAGGGCCACCATCGTCCGGAAGTTGGGGACGAGGACGACCTCGAACGGTATCATCATCGTCGAGAGGAACAGGACGAAGACGAGGTCCTTGCCGCGGAAGCGCATGTTGGCGAAGGCGTAGCCCGCGAGGATCGAGGTCAGGAGCACGCCGGCCGTGACGCACGCCGCGACCGTGACGCTGTTGCCGAAGTACGTCGTGAACGTGACATGGCCTGCGGTCGTCTTGGCGGCGCTGTGCCAGGCCTCGGCGTAGTTCGAGAACTGCGGCGACGCGGGCAAGAGCGTCGGCGGGCTGTGGTCCGCCTCCGCGCCCGTCTTGAGCGAGGTCGACAGCATCCAGAAGAACGGAAATGCGACGACGAGCGCCCCGAGGATGAGCACCGCGTGACTCGCCGCTTTTCCCGTACCTGCCCGCCTCATCGGTCCCCTCGGAAACAGTTACTGAATACCCTTTTGATAATGGAAACAGGCCGCCTGTATGGGGGATTCTTCGCTGACGCTCAGAATGGCGCACTTCCCTGTCTGGCTGTGGGTTGTGTCATGCTGAGCAGAGCGAAGCATCTCCGTTTTCTGCGCAACAATTTCCGTTCGCAACATGACGCTCAATAGTAAACTCTCCGCCCGACCACGCGCATCTGCAGGGCCGTCAGGGCCAGCATGATGGCGAACAACACGACCGCCGCGGCCGTCGCGGTGCCGTAATGAAATTCGTTGTAGCATTGGTTGAAAATCAGCATCGTCAAGCTCTGCGTACTCCCGGTGCACTGCTCGCTGGTCAGGACGAAGAACTCGTTGAAGGTCTGAAACGCGCGGATGGTCGAGATGATCGCCAGGAAGTAGAGCGTCGGCGAGAGGAGCGGAAGCGTGATGTGCCGCAGTTTCTGCCAGCTTCCGGCGCCGTCGACCTCGGCCGCCTCGTAGACCTCGCGGGGCAGGGCGGACAGCCCGGCGAGGAAGATGACCACGCAGAACCCGAGCGCGTGCCAGATGCCGAAGAGGATGACCGTCACGAGAGCGAGACTCGGCCCCGCCGCCCACGCCGGCAGATGAACGCCCAGGCCGTCCGCGACCAGGGCGAAAACCCCGCGCGGCTCGTTGTACCACCCGATCGGTCCGCACCCGAACCAGCCAAGGACGGTGTTCGCCACGCCGCGATGACCCGGCGCTAGCACCCATCGCCAGACCATCGCCGCGGCGACCGTCGACGTGACGTACGGCAGGAAGTAGATGGTCCGGTAAAGGCCGAGGCCGCGGAGCTTCTGGAAGAGCAGGTTGGCCAGGAGGAAGCCCAGCACGAGCGTCGCCGGCACCGTGCCCAGCACGTACCAGACCGAGACGTCGAGCGCGTTCCAGAAGTCGCGGCTCGCAAGCAGGGTCGTGTAGTTGCGAAGTCCGACGTAGTGCTGTGACTCCTTGAGCCACTCCGTCTGGAGACTCATGTCGAACGCGTGGAGCAGGGGATAGATCGAGAACGCGAGCAGGAGGACTCCCGCCGGTGCGAGGTAGAGGAATGGCTGCCAGCCGGTTCGCCGCATTGGGCCTTCATCCGCGAGAATGGACGAGGTGTAGGGTAGCAACGCGCCCGCGCGAAGTCAACGTGCGAGGCAGTGTGTTCCGGGGCGGCATGATCAAGGAGTTGGCCGTAGTGTACGGGACGTGGACTTTATCTTCCCACGCGTATATGCCGCGCTATAATGGATCCTGCGAGGCTGGGGTCGGGGCTTTGAAGACCTGCACGCACCATGAAGCCGCACGTCACGACCGGCCCGGTGAGTGGACCTGCGATGACCTCGAAGCGGCCAAACTCAAGCCGAATCACACCTCGCGGCCCTCGGGCCGGAGCGGCCCGTCCGCCGAGCAGGTCTGGCATGACCGTCAGCCCATCACGGCGCTCGAACGCGAGCTGTTCCGCAAGACGGTCCATGCGCACATGGACGAGCTTCGATACGTGTCAGCCACGGGTGTTCCTCCGGGCTGTGGCGCGGTCGGCTCAGTCCGGGACCGGATATTGCGGGGCGCGGATGGCCTTGGTCTCGTCCTCCTCGGGCGGGACGATTGGCTTCTGCCGGCCTTTCTTTGGCTTGCCGGGCGGCTTGAAGTGGTGCTTGATCCGCAGGTGGAACTCGATGGGCGGCGCCCCGGGGATTATCTGCTGGTATCGCTCGGACAGGACCTTCGAGAGGGCGTCGTGAACGGTGACGATGTTTGTGATGTCCTTGATCCGTGCGTCCACGTCACCCGCGGACGGGACGGACGTCTGCTTGTCGATGATGAGCTTGACGTGCACGTCGTGCACCTCGGGCAGGGACTTCGCGGTGTGGCGTAGCGCCTCCTCGATGGACGAGGCGTGGACCCTGACACTGCCTGTCTCGCTCTTCAGGACCACGAAGTTCCTGACGTCGCGGTTCAGTGTCTTGACGAACTTGAGGACGTGCAGTGCGATCAGGCCGAGTCCGCCGATCACGCCCAGCACGTTCATCCAGCCCGGGTGGACTCCGATGGACATGTTGAAGAGGATGGCCCCGGCCGCGATGGTAAGAAGGTACTCGACGTATCTGGTCTTCCTGAGAGGACGCGCCATCTTGCCTTCTCCTTCTCTAAGAGTCGTCTTCGTCTGCTTCCGGTTCTTCGGCTTCGTCGTCCCCGGTGCCCGGGAAGCCGCCGTTGTCGAGGACATCCTCGACGAACTTCGTGTCGACCCGCCCGGACAGGAACGCGGAGTGACCGAATATCCCCTGGTAGAGGGGGATGGTCGTCTTGATGCCTTCGATGATGTATTCCTCGAGCGCCCGCTGCATGCACGTGATCGCCTCGCGGCGGTTGCGGCGGTGGACGATGAGCTTGCTGACGAGCGAGTCGTACGTGGGGGAGATGGTGAAGCCGCAGTAGGCGTGTGAGTCGACGCGGACGCCGGGCCCGCCGGGCGCGTAGTATCTCGTTATCTTGCCGGGCGTGGGCTGGAAGCTGACCGGGTCCTCCGCGTTGATGCGGCACTCGATCGCGACGCCGGATATCTTGACGTCTTCCTGCCGCAGACTGAGCCGCTCGCCGGACGCGATGCGGAGCTGTTCGCGCAGGATGTCGACCCCGGTCACCATCTCGGTCACCGGATGCTCGACCTGGATGCGGCAGTTCATCTCGATGAAGTAGTAGCCGCCGGTGGCGTCGACGAGGAACTCGACGGTTCCGGCGCCGTAGTATTCGACGGCCTTTGCGATTGCGATGGCGGACTCGCCGAGTTTTTCGCGCAGCTGCTTGTCGAGGGCCGGGCTGGGGGCCTCTTCGATCAATTTCTGGTGCCGGCGCTGGAGACTGCAGTCGCGGTCGCCCAGGTGTATGACGTTTCCGTGGTGGTCGCCCAGCAGTTGGATTTCGACGTGGCGTGCGCCGGAGACGTATTTCTCGATGTAGACCTCTTTGCTTCCGAACGCGGCCTCGGCCTCGGCCCCGGCCACGGCGAAGCAGTTGAGCAGACTCATGTCGTTGTGAGCGACTCGCATCCCGCGGCCGCCGCCGCCCATTCCGGCCTTGACGAGCACCGGGTAGCCGACCTGGCGCGCGATCTTGACGGCCTCTTCGCCCGTCGGGACTGCGCCTTTGCTTCCGGGGACGACGGGCACGCCGGCGGCGATTGCGATCTCGCGCGCCTTGACCTTGTCGCCCATCAGGTCCATCGCTTTCGCGGACGGACCGATGAACTCGAGGTTGCAGCTGCGGCATACCTCGGCGAAGCGGCTGACTTCGGACAGGAACCCGTAACCGGGATGGATGGCCTCGACGTCGGCGACCTCGGCCGCCGAGATGATGGCCGGGATGTTCAGGTAGCTCTGTTCGCTGGGGCCGGGTCCGATGCAGATTTTCTCGTCTGCAAACTCGAGGTAGATCGAGTCCGCGTCTGCCTCGGAGTACGCGGCGACGGTCGCTATGCCCAGCTCTTTGCAGGCCCGGATGATCCTCAGGGCGATTTCGCCGCGGGCACAAAGCAGGATTCGCGAGAACACGTTCGGGTCATGCTCCTATGGGACGGCTCATTGGACGGCGATGAGGAAAAGCGGCTGGCCGTATTCGACGGGTGCTCCGTTTTCGACCAGGATCTTCGCGATCCGGCCCTTGTGCTCGGCCTTGATTTCGTTCATTACCTTCATCGCTTCGATGATGCAGACGACGGTGTCTTCATCGACCTCGTCGTCCACCTCCACGAAATGGTCGGCTTCGGGCTTCGAGGACCGGTAGAACGTTCCGACCATCGGCGACTTGACGGTCTTCGTCCCCGGGTCCTGCTCGGGCTGTGCGGCCGGCCCGGACCCGGCGCCTGCCGGCTGAGCGCCCGGCGCAGCCGCGGGGGCCGCCACTATCGTCTGCGGCGGCGCCTGGCTCCCGGCTTTCTTGAGCTTGACCTCGGCTCCGTCGATGTCGAGCTCGAGCTCCGAGAGGTTGTTCTTTTTCATGAACACGGCAAGCTCGTCCAGCAGCTTGCGTATCTCGTCGTTGTCCATCGTTTTCTCCGGTCCGGTCTTCCGCCGTTTCCCGCCGGGCATCACGGGCAAACGGGCCTGGTTCGCACACTTCACACTCGGCCAAGATACTCGCCGGTGCGGGTGTCGATCTGGATCATGTCGCCCTCGTTGACGAAGAGCGGGACGTTGACGACGCCGCCGGTCTCGAGCTCGGCCGGTTTACTGCCGCCGGCCGCCGTGTCGCCCTTGAGGCCGGGATCGGTTTTCGCGACCTTGAGTTCGACGAAGTTGGGGACGGTGATGTCGAGCAGGGCGTCCTTGTACATCGTCACCGTGACGCGCATGTTTTCCTTAAGGTACTTGGCGATGTGCTCGCACCGCGCGGCCGGGAACTGGATCTGTTCGTAGTTCTCCGGGTCCATGAAGTGGAAGCTGTTCGGGTCGCGGTAGAGGTATTCGAGTTCCTTCCGTTCGACCATCGCGGTCTCGATGTTGTCCCTGGACTTGAAAGTCTGTTCGAGGACCGCGCCGGTCACCAGGTTCCTGAGCTTCGTTCTTGTGAACGCGCTGCCCTTGCCGGGCTTGACGTGCTGGAAGTACTCGACGCGGCACGGGTCGCCGCTGAAGAGGATTGTCATTCCGTTCTTGAGATCACTGCCCCCGATCACGCGTCGTCACCCTCCGATTATGATGTCCTTCAGGTCCTTTGGCGAGTCGGAAAGCACCTTGACGCCTTTCGGCGTGACGAGCACGTCGTCTTCAATCCGCACGCCGCCGAACCCCGGGATGTAGATGCCGGGCTCCACGGTGAACACCATGCCCCGCTTGAGCGCGGTTTCGGACCCGGCCGTGACGCCGGGCGCCTCGTGCACCTGCATCCCCAATCCGTGGCCGAGTCCGTGGCCGAACCTGGGGCCGAATCCCGCTCTTGTGATGTGCCCGCGGGCGGCGCGGCCCACGACGCCGGCCTTGACGCCCGGCCGGATTTTGCGGATGGCGCGCCGTTGCGCCTCGAGCACGATGCGGTATATCCGCTCGAATCTCTCAGAAATCTTATTGTGGAAGAAGACGCGTGTCAAGTCGGAAACATACCCGTCGCCCGTCACGCCGCAGTCGATCAGCACCGGATCGCCTTTGCGGAGGCGTCGTTTTGTGGGCTGGGCGTGCGGGAGCGAGCCGCGCGGGCCGAAGGCGACGATGGTCGGAAAAGCCATCCCGTCGAAGCCGAGGCCCCGGACGAAGTATTCTATCTCCGCCGATATGTCCAGTTCGCGGATGCCTGGGACGAGAAACGGCCGGATGTGTTCGAGGCATTTCTCGTTCGCCCGGATGCAGGCCTCGATGGCGGCGATTTCGCCGCGGTCCTTGATCTCGCGAAGCCGGCCGACCAGGCCGCTGGTATTGACCATCTCGATCTTGCCGAGCGCCGCGCGGAATTGCTCGGCCGCGTCGAGCGAAAGGACGTCGGCCTCGATGCCCACCCTGCCCGCCCCAAGCTTCTTCGCCTGGCGGGCCAGTGTTTTGAACGTGCCGCCGTTCCGCTTCACGACCCGGTGGCCGGTGCACTCCTGGCCCGCTTGTTCGACGTACCGGAAGTCCGTGACGAAGACCGTCTCGGACTGCGTCACGAGGACGGCGGAGCTGTCGCCCGTGAATCCGCTGAGGTACCGGACATTGGTCGGGTTCGTGATGACGAGGGCGTCGAGTTTCAGCCGCCGAAGTTGCGTCCTGAGCTTCGCCAGACGGCGGACTATGTGCTTGTTCATACGGTGGTTCCGGCCGCCGGGCCGTCCGACATGACGTAGTATCCCGGGTCCTCTTCCGGCGCTATGTTGCATCCGCCGGCGAGCAGAGCCAGGCACGTGAGGAGCAACAGGAGGTGTCGCCTCATATCGTTATCCTTTCGTCGTCGAGCCGCGCGACGGCGCGGCGGTATTGTCGCCGGACCGGGCCGACGACGCTCCGCAGGAATTCGGATACCTGCGAGGGCGCGCGGCCGATGAACTTGCGGGGATCGGTCAGGGACCGGAGCCGCCCGCGGACCGTCTCGAACGCGGGGTCCGCGGCGAGCCGTTCGAGCAGGTCGTTTTCGAGGCCCTGTTGCTTGACCGCGCGGGCCGCTTCCTGGGCGTGGACGCGGATGCGCTCGTGGAGCGCCTGCCGGTCGCCGCCCGCCTTGACCGCGGCCATTAGGACCTCTTCGGTCGCCATGAAGGGCAATTCGGCGGACAGGCGCTTCGCTATCTGGGCCTTGTTGACGACCAGGCCGCCGGTGACGTCGATGCAGATGTTGAGGATGGCGTCCGTGGCGAGGAAGGATTCGGCGATGCAGAGGCGCCGGTTGGCCGAGTCGTCGAGCGTTCGTTCGAGCCACTGTGTCGCGGCGGTGACCGCCGGGTTCGAGGACGCGGCTATCACGAACCGCGCGATCGCGCAGATCCGTTCCGACCGCATCGGGTTGCGCTTGTAGGCCATCGCGGACGAGCCGACCTGCGTCCTGGCGAACGGCTCTTCTATCTCCTTCAGGCCCTGGAGCAGGCGGATGTCTGTGGCCATCTTGCTGGCCGACTGGGCGACGCCGGACAGCGCGGCAAGCACTTGCGCGTCGACCTTCCTCGGATAGGTCTGGCCGGTCACGGGGAAGACGGCCTGGAAGCCCATTTTCCGGGCGACGAGCCGTTCGAGCCGGCCGACCTTCTTCTCGTCGCCGTCAAACAGGGCAAGGAAGCTGGCCTGTGTGCCGGTCGTGCCCTTGACGCCGCGGAAGCGCAGGCGGTCGAGGCGCGTCTCCATCTCCTCGATGTCGGTCGCGAAGTCCTGCGCCCACAGGCAGGCGCGCTTGCCGACCGTGGTGGGCTGCGCGGGCTGGAAGTGCGTGAAGCCGAGCGTCGGCAGGCCGCGGTATTTCGCGGCGAACTCGCCAAGCCGGCCGACCAGTTTTGCGAGCTTTGCCCGCAGGAGTTCAAGCCCCGCCCGCATCTGGAGGAGCTCGGTGTTGTCGGTGACGAAGCAGCTCGTCGCGCCGAGGTGGATGATGCCCTTCGCCCCGGGGCATTGTTTTCCGTACGCCTGGACGTGGGCCATCACGTCGTGGCGCGTCTTCTTCTCGATCTTCTCGGCCGTGGCGTAGTTGATGTTGTCGGCCGAGCGCTTCATCTCGGCGATCTGGGCGGCCGTGATGCGCAGGCCGAGTTCCCGTTCGGCCTCGGCGAGCGCAATCCAGAGCCGGCGCCACGTCCTGAACCTGGAGTCGTCGGAGAAGATGGCGGACATCGCCCCGCCGGCGTAGCGTGCGCCCAGCGGGCCTTGATACTGTTTGCGTTCCTGCATTTTGCTCATCTGGCCCTCCTGTCTGCGGGAGTGAGAAGACATTCTATCCGCTTCGGCCGAACGCGGCAACACCCGCGTTCGGCGCGGCGTGTCGGAGCGCGCCCCGTAGAAGTTGTTTCAGCCGCATGGCCTTGCCCCTTGGCAGGTTCGGGCTGTCGACCCCGATTGCGAGGTCGAGCAGGCGCTCGGCCTCTTCCGGCCGCGCGACATTGGGCCGGCCACTCCGCACGGCCGCCTCGACTATGCCCAGCCATATCCCATAGGCGCTCTCGTCGAACGGGTTTTTTCGGCAGTAGCTCATGATGGCGTCGGCGGCTTGTCGGAGCCGGCCCGGCTCGCCCGCCTGGGCGAGGTTGAGACAGAGTTCGGCCTCGTTCAGCCGGATTTTGCCGAGGTTCGGCGCGAGGCGGTCGATGGCCAGCACCTCGCGAAGGGCCGCCTCCGGGTCGCCCCGGTCGAGATGCGCGACCGCCAACCTTTGCCGAGCGTCGAGCGTCCACACCGAGACGGGGCCGTATCGGACGGCTTTCTCGAGTTTGCCGATGCGCATCGTCGCGTCGCGCGCGGCCTGATGCAGGTAGAACTGGCTGAGCAAGCCCCGGCCCGCCGTGAACACGAAGATGCAAGCGAAGAGGACCGGCAGGGCCGCGCGAATCAGCGTTGACGGTTTGCGGCTCGGGCCGCGCGGGTTCCGGTCGCCGGCCATCCCGGCGATGAGTGCGAGGCCGAGGACGAGGTTGATCGAGCACTCCGGCTGGTGCAGTGACGTCGAGACGAGTCCTTGGGCGAGCATCCCCGCCCCGCCACAGACGAGCCCGCGCAGGAGGGCGCGTTCGTGATGGCCGGCGCAGGCGGCCGCCGCTTTTGCGCTTCGGAGCGCCTGGAACACGAGCCAGGCGGCCAGCACGAGTCCGACCAGCCCGACCTCGACCACGATGTGCAGCGGCACGCAGTGGGCGTTCTCGATGATGTCGGACGTGGCCGCGTGTGCGGCGTACGCCTGGGGGAAGACATGAGTGTATTCGGCGAAGAGCGTGCCGATTCCCAGGCCGGCGACGGGGCTCTCGCGCGCCAGGACGAGAGCCCCCTGCCAGATTGCCGGGCGCGGGCCGATCTGTTCGTCGATCCAGTGGCCGGGCCAGAGCTCGGGCGCGAGCAGTGGCCACAGGACCACGAGGGCGACCAAGAGGCACAGGGCCTCGAGCATGCGTTCCCGCTTCTTGTCGCGGAAGGAGGAGATGAATACCAGCGCGAGCGCCCCGAGGCCCGCCGCCGTTCCGGCGGCCGAGTGGCTCGCGAGGATTGTCAGAGCGCATGCCAACGCAACGAGGCCGCCGATGATGCCGGTGCTCTTCCGGATGCGTCCGGCGGCCGCGGATATCGCGAAGGATGCCCCAACCGCCATCGGCATGAGGGCGAACGTGGCCGCGACGTTCGGGTTGTCGAAGGGGAACACTTTCATGTGCGTTGTCGCGAATGCGCGGCAGGCGACGTACACGACGCAGGCGAGGCCGGCGGAAACGCCGTATGCCGCCGTGAATCGAGCGCGGCTCCTGGCCGTCCCCAGCAGGCCGGCGAACCCGACGACGGCGGCGGCCATGTAGCACAGGTTGATGAGCGGCCGTGTCGCGGCCCACGCGAACTGCGACCAGCTGATGGTGAGCGCCGACCACGCGAGAATCGCGGCCATCGGGATGCCGAGCCCCGCCGCGCTCAGAAGTTGCCGTGGCCCCACGGGTTGGAAAATCGCAAGCCCGGCCCATGCGAGAAGCGTGGCCGCCTGCAACGCCAGCAGTTTCGGATAGGACCAGGAGTATGTGAAGGGAAGTTGCGAAAGAAGCGGGAGAAGGGCCACGAGACCGAGGGCGGACCATGCCACAAGCCCCGCCCCGCGGCGCTCACCGTGTGCTAGGTTGCCTTCGGTCATTCCCTGCCTCGGCGACGAGTCTGCGGCAGGGAAGTGCTCCGCCGGGGGCATCCCTTGCCGCGGGCGTATGCTATCATGCAGGGCGCCGTTGGCGCAACAACGAAGCGCTCCGCCGGGCTCGGCGGGCGGCGAAAAAAACCTTTGGATTCTGCACTTTGGGCCTTGCAAACGGTTCTGTCTTGTGGTATAAGATGAAATGCCCTGAGATGGTGTGATGCCGTCTCGGGGATGTTCTTTGACAGCAGAATAGTGGAAGCGGCAAGCATCAGCGCTCTGTAGATTCTCTTGCACAGATGTTTTGTGCGAGCAGAGGAATTGTTGTGGTCAAGCTACTTAGGGTGCGCGGTGGATGCCTTGGCGCCAAGAGCCGATGAAGGACGTAGCAAGTTGCGATAAGCCCCGAGGAGTTGCTAGCAGACTGTGATCCGGGGATTTCCGAATGGGGCAACCCGCCGAGAACTAAAAAGCTCGGCATCCGCCTTCGGGTGGATGGTACACGCAGGGAATTGAAACATCTTAGTACCTGCAGGAATAGAAAGAAACCTCGACTCCCTTAGTAGCGGCGAGCGAAAGGGGATCAGTACCCGCCTTCGGGCGGGTCAGCCTAAACCGATTATGCGTGATAGCCCGCAGGCGTTTCATAATCGGTGTTGCGGGAGCCGTCAGCTCCGTTGCGGAGGAGCACAGGTTTGATAAAGGTGTACGAAACAGAAGTGGCTGGAAAGCCACCCCACAGAGGGTGATAGGCCCGTAAGTGTAAGGAAACCTTCCTGGACGGATTTCCCAAGTACGGCCGGACACGTGAAACCCGGTCGGAATCCAGGGGGTCCCCCCCCTAAGGCTAAGTACTTCTTGGCGACCGATAGCGTACAAGTACCGTGAGGGAAAGGTGAAAAGCACAGCCGCGAGCTGAGTGAAATAGTACCTGAAACCGTGCATCTACAAGCGGTCGAAGCACTATGTCCGTCCTTCGGGATGGAAATGTGCGACGGCGTACCTTTTGCATAATGGACCGGCGAGTTACCGCGTGTTGCAAGGTTAATGCGTTCCGCGCAGAAGCCGTAGCGAAAGCGAGTGTGAATAGCGCGTTTAAGTAGCACGTGGTAGACCCGAATACGGGTGATCTATCCATGGCCAGGTTGAAG
>Ga0180435_10000606_pt1 | contig 37890 bp, 34 predicted proteins | sample SS_ome_3_FD_132467 | JGI IMG/M metagenome (GOLD analysis project Ga0180435, IMG submission 132467) | Hypersaline lake sediment archaeal communities from the Salton Sea, California, USA - SS_3_S_1 metaG | ecosystem: Environmental > Aquatic > Non-marine Saline and Alkaline > Hypersaline >... | reverse complement strand
TCAATCCCACCGATTCGGGCGTCATGATCTCATAAGTGCTGCGATGCTTCAGCAACCCGTCCACATGAATACCCGATTCATGGGCAAAGGCATTGGCTCCCACAATCGCCTTGTTAGGCTGCACCGCTATCCCCATTAAACGGGAAACCAGTTGGCTCGATCGATGTATTTCCGTTGTCTTGATCTGCGTATCGACACCGAAAACATCTTTACGTACCTTGATTGCCATAACCACCTCTTCCAGAGAGGCGTTACCCGCCCGTTCCCCCAGTCCATTAATGGTACATTCGATCTGACGGGCGCCCTTTTCCACTCCCGCCAACGAATTAGCCGTCGCCAGCCCCAGGTCGTTGTGGCAATGAGTGCTCAGAACAATATTCTCCACGCCCGCCACTTTCTCCACCAAAGTTGCGATCATCTCGCCATAAACATGCGGAATGGCATAACCAACCGTATCCGGAATATTGATTGTGGTAGCACCGGCTTCAATGGCCGCTTGAACAATCTCACACAAAAAACCGATCTCCGTTCGAGTCGCGTCCTGGGCACTGAACTCAACATCTTCCGTATAACTACACGCGTGCTGAATCGCTTCCACCGCTTTTTCCAACACTACCGCGGGCTTCATCCGCAGCATATGCTCCATATGCACCGGCGACGTACTGGTAAAGGTATGAATCCTCCAGCGTTTTGCCGGCTTGAGAGCCTGGGCCGCCGCGTCAATATCCTTAGCCACCGTCCGGGCCAAGCCCGCGATTACAGGACCTTCCACTTCCCGGCTGATTCGCTCCACCGCCTTGAACTGCACCGGTGAACTGATCGGAAAACCCGCTTCAATTACATCCACTCCCAGGCGGGCCAACTGATGAGCAACATCGAGCTTTTCATTCTCATTCAGACTGGCTCCGGGGCTCTGCTCGGCATCCCGCAGAGTAGAATCAAATATAACCACATGTCTTTTATCCATTTTTCTTCCCGGCATGGCATACTTGTGCTCTATCCAGCGTAAAAATCTGGTACTATCCGCGAGCAAAGCTCGCCGCTAACGTTACTTAGGAAACACCAGTACCATAAATTTAGCCGTACGCAGTACCGCTTTCTGGTGCTCCAGCCCCATTAATATTAACACTTCTGGCCAGAACAGCGGATTATAACAAAGAATAACCACTCGATAAAGAGCTTTTTTAACAAAGGGTATCTTTTGACAAGTTCCGCCGTTTCTCCAGCCCAGCTTCTCATCCAACAGGCCCTTTTGAATTGCTGGAGTTTTTTTACGATCTCTTGAAAAATGTTCGAAACCGGCAAAAAGCTACAGATTCGTTAATAAGCCCCTGTCAATACTTTGCGTTAATATATTGCGCCAGAGAAAGTGCGAAATCAACCTTGCAGAAATGATATACCCAACCCACCTGAAAATGCCATGGCTGCCGTACGCGGTACTACAACTCGGAAAAATTCTCCAGCATCTTCAGCCCCACCTTTTGTGATTTTTCCGGATGAAACTGGGTCGCCATTACATTATCCCGCCAAATGCTGGAAACAAATTCGACCCCATGTTCTGTCGTCGTCCCAATAACCGAATCATCCTCAGGAACCACATAATATGAATGCACAAAATATACATACGCCCCCTGACTCAATCCCTGGTATAACGGCACCTTATCGCGAATCTTCAATGAGTTCCAGCCCATATGCGGTATTTTCAATTCTCGCTCATCCGCGCGACCGGAAAAATCAAAACGCCTTACTTGCCCTCTAATGACGCCCAAACCTTCATACTCGCCGTCCTCGTAACTCCTGTCAAACAGCAGCTGCAGTCCCAGACATATGCCCAAAAACCATTTACCGCTTTCGATAAACTCCGTAATCGGCTCTACCAGTTTCTTCTCCCGCAAAGTACTGATCGCGTCTCGAAAGGCCCCCACCCCCGGCAGCACAATCTTATCCGCCGCCGCTATCTGCTCCGCTTCGGTCACAATCTCTACCGCAGCACCTGACATTTCCAACGCCTTCCGCACACTATGCAGATTCCCCATACCATAATCAATAATTCCAATCATTTCGCCTGTTCCTGATTTTGCATAAGTGCATTTTTCACCGATTTATCCGTTATTTTTAAGAAAAACACGAATTTTTTGTTTTTTTTGGAGAATATTTCACCGCAATTTGTGATTCCAGGAAATTTGGGGTATATAGGAAAACAGCCCATCTCACCTCTGGCAGAAGCCGGTCCAGCGTATGCTGGCGATTGATCGTACCTGAGAAAAAGTCCATCAACTGAATTTATCTTGTAAACACGATGATTTCCACTCGGCGATTCTGTGTTTTACTTTTACTGATGGGACGATATTCACCCCGCCCGGCCGCGACAATCTTTTTGGGAGATATTCCATTGCGCGTCAGATGCCGTACCACCGCCAAAGCTCTCTCTGTGGATAATTGCCAGTTATCTTTCCATTTGCTCTTTTTGATGGGATCCGTATCCGTATGCCCCACCACCCACACTTCCTTATTGGCATGATCTCGCTGGATAATATCCGCGATTCGTGACAGCCGTGCCTTGGGCGATGATTTTAGCTTGGCCTGGCCGGAACTGAATAACACATCGTTCATTAACGTAACCGTAATCGTCCCGCGCCCCGGATCATACACGCCTCCCTCTTTCTCCAGATTCGTTTTGCTCCTTTTACTGCTGGTGCGTGCCGAAGCCAAATCATCCTCGGTCGCTTTCAATTGCCGCATCAATTCATCCCTCTTGGCTTCGCAATCCTGCGCCGCTTGAACGGCCCCCTCGAAACGACCTTCCAGATTCTGTAATTCCAGATTGCAGGCTTCGTATTTATCCTTCCAGGGCTGACAGCCCACACTGACCAATAAAACACCAATAACACCGATTGATAATAACATTCCAGTCCATCGCATACGTACTCTCCTTAGTTTATATTACCCAATACTCCTGATTAACTTCATATTAACTTTAGTATCTTACCAATGCAATCTTGCGCAAAATGATTGAAAAATCCTGACAATGGGGCAAGATTTCATAAAATCCTGTTTGGTTCCCGGCCCTGCCGGGTTAGGCAAATACCGCCTCAGTGTGATTCATTCTCCTGCTCTTGCCCTTTTTCCTTCACTTCCGCTATCAAATCCTGACGGTCTTTATCCTCCCGCCGAATATTGCGAAACTCACCGACAACCTTGCCAATTTTTGTAGAAATCTTAAACAATACGATTCCTATCGAACCCACAGATATCACAAACATGAACTTGGGGACCTCCGGAGTCTGCCATACCAGAAACTTAATGGAGACCAGATCACGATTCTGCCATAAAAATATTATGACCGCCAAAAAAACCAATCCGATTCCCATCAGCTTGGCATACACCTTGGCCTTACGCATTGTCATCGTTTAAACTTCCTGCCCCCACCGCCATATCTCTAACTGTGTGATTTCGCACTTTTCCGGCGTAAAATATTTACGCAACGGAATTCTTAAGAATTGTAACCACGGATTGCACGGATTACACGGATTTTAAATTTAATGAAAACATTTCTCGAAAGTTAAGTCGTAAAAAAGTTTATGAAAAATACAGGCTAAGGAATATCAGATCCTATCATCAAAACCCGCTCGAGATATCTCACCATCGGATCATAAAAAACCATCACCAGGACCGTTGCCATCGATAAAAACGGTCCATAAGGTATCTCTCTGCTTCGATGCAGCGCCAATCTTGCCAGGGCCCAACCCAATCCCATAAACGGCGCCACAAAAAACGCAATCGTCGGGCTCACCCAGCCCAGTACCGCTCCCACCCCCGCCATCAGGTGCACATCACCCAGTCCCATAGCTTCTCGGCCAAACGCCAGGGAACCCAATATCCGGGTTCCCCAGACCACCGCACCGCCTATCATAAAGCCAAATACACTTCCAAGCAACCCCGCCAGCCATTTTTGTTCCTGAATAATCCTCTCCCAAGCTCCGCCCAGCTCGTTTTCTCCCGTCAAAGCCACCATAAAAATCAGCCCTAACGCCACCGCCGGGGTTAGAAAAGCGATTTCCCGCACCATTTCCCGCCTGATATCAACTTCTATTTCCTGCTCATTTTCTTCTTTTTTTTCTTTTTGCTCCCTTTCTTTTTCTATCTGGGCAGCTTCCCACTCGGCAAAACTTCTGGTGATATACCCCTTTTTCATCATCCATAAGCCAACGGCCAAACCAAGCGCAGCTCCCAAACCAACGGCTCCGCTTTGGGCACCGGCATAGGGTATCACCCTCCAAAGATCCGCCGGGGCCAACTCGGTCAAACAATAAGGCCAAACCATACTCAGCACTAAACCTGTTACCGCCATCGAATAGGAGATGGATAACGGTATAATCCAATGTTCCCCGTCGATCAGTGAAGACGCCAGCAGGGCACAAATCAAAAAGATATGACCGCCATAGAGAATCCACCCACCCCGCTCGAAGGTCGGCAGCAAATCGGCCCCTCGAATCCGCCCTTGAAAGTACACCCAGTACAATCCAACGAACAATAAAGCTGTGAAAAGCTCCACCAGAGCATATCTTATGGAAAAACCCGCCCCGCAATGACGGCATCGTCCCCTCAGAATAAACCAGGACAATATCGGGAGATTGTTATACCAGTCAATGGCTTCTTTACAGGCCACACAGTGACTGGCCGGCCTGATCAGTGACAATTCATGGGGCAGCCGATAGACCACAACATTGAGAAAACTGCCCACCGAAGCCCCCAGGGCAAACAAAAAAATTATCCAGATTGCTTCGGGTATCTGCACCGCTCAACATCCTTGTCGGGCCCACATTTCAGTCCAATCAGCCGGTCTTATCTAACCCGGCAGGGCCGGGAACCAAATAGGGTTTGTGGGACAGGTTTATTTTTTTCTTTTGCCCTTTTTCACCGCCCGGACTTTCATAGGCAGACCAAATAACCGAATAAAGCCATTGGCATCGGTACTGTCGTATTCCATTCCCATGGTAAAGCTGGCCAAATCATGCATATACAAGCTGTTGGGGCTTTTTACCCCCGCGGCCAGGCAGTGCCCTTTGTAAAGCTTGACGCGGACCGTACCGCTAACCTGCTCCTGTGTCGAATCCACAAAAGCATCGAGCGCTTCCCGCAAAGGCGTGAACCATTTCCCGTTATAAACCAGTTCGGCATACCGCAACGCCACCTGCTGTTTGTAATGTTGCGTATCCCGATCCAGACATAACATCTCCAGCGCCCGATGAGCGGTATAAAGGATCGAGCCGCCCGGTGTCTCATAAACACCCCGGCTCTTCATGCCCACCAGCCGATTCTCCACTAAATCCGCCTGGCCTACTCCATGTTTTCCCCCCATGCGATTCAGTTGCTCTACCATTTTAACCGCCCCGACAGCCTTGCCGTTGAGCCGCACGGGTATCCCCCGCTTAAATCCGATTTCCACGTACTCGGCCTTGTTGGGCGTCTTACTGACAGGCTTGCTGATCACGAAAAGATTATCCTGGGGCTCATTCCAGGGGTCCTCCAAGTCGGCCCCTTCATGGCTGATATGCCAGATATTCCGGTCCCGGCTGTAGATTTTCTTTTTGGACTGATCGATGGGAATCTTGCGTTTTTTAGCATAATCAACCGCCGCCTCCCGGCTGGTCAACTCGAAACCGGGATCTTTCCAGGGAGCGATGATCTTCAATTTCGGATTCAAGGCCATAAAAGTAAGTTCAAACCGGACCTGGTCGTTGCCCTTGCCCGTCGCCCCGTGGGCCACGGCGTCGGCCCCTTCTTCTCTGGCCACCCGTACCTGCTCTTTAGCGATTAATGGCCGAGCGATACTCGTTCCCAGCAAATAACCGTTTTCGTAAACGGCACCGGACTTCAGCATCGGCCAAACATAATCTTCGACAAATTCCTTACGTAAGTCCGCGACCACACACTTACTGGCTCCACTGGCCAGCGCCTTCTTCCTGATACCCTGTAATTCATCCCCCTGGCCCAGTTCCGCCGCGAAAGCAATCACCTCACAATTATATTTCTCCCGCAGCCAAGGCAAAATAACACTCGTATCCAATCCGCCACTATACGCCAGAACAATCTTCTTAACCTTTTCCATTCAACACCCGCCTGATAATCATCACAGTTAATTTAAACGTCTTGATATTTATGTGCGCGATTCCGCACTTTTTCCCACGTAATATTTTAACACAACGCACTGGCAGGGCACAATCTATACCCATCGGGTATGATAATTCCTGGCAGGGCCCGAAGTAACCGTTTTTATTATATGTGCATACATAGTATGAAAACGGCAAAACTCAATCGTGACGAGTATAACAAATCGCCTCGAAAACGCCAACCATTTTATTTAAATAATCCCGGTACTGCGTACGGCTGAATCTGTGGGGGCTGGTATTGCTTAAGTAACAGTAGTGGCGAGCTTTGCTCGCGGATAGCGCCAGGCTTTTTACGCCGGACAGAGCACTAGTACTGCGTACGGCTGAATCTGTGGGGGCCGATATTGCTTAAGTAACAGCAACGGCGAGCTTTGCTCGCAAATAGTTCCCGGCCTTTTACCCCGGCCAGAGTAGCAGTTACGCAGAGCTATCGATCAGCGTAATTACGCCAGTTTTCCAAGGGCTTGCTCTACATCGGCGTAATCCGGTTCGTTTGTAAGCTCTTTGACTAATTGGATATAACCAATTTTGCCGCTTTGATCTACAATAAAAACCGCCCGGGCCAACAATCTTAATTCCTTGATTAACACTCCGAAACTTTCGCCAAAACAACCATCCCGATAGTCGCTGAGCAGCTGAAGATTTTCTATCCCCGCCGCTCCACACCAGCGACTCTGAGCAAAGGGCAGGTCCATGCTGATCGTCAGCACCACCACCTCATCGCCCCACCGGGCCGCTTCTTCATTAAAACGGCGAGTCTGGACATCACATACAGACGTATCCAGAGACGGAACCGCCGATATAATGCAGGTTTTCCCCTGAAAACGTGACAATTTTACTTCTGCCAGGTCCTGATCCAATACGGTGAAATCCGGGGCCGCCTGGCCCACTTTAACTTCGTGGCCCACCAGCGTCAGGGGATTACCCTTCATAGTTATCAATCCTTTTCGCTCCGACATTATCATACCCTTTCTTGATTTAAATTTTTCCAGTTTTGACCATTAGGTTTTTCATTCCGCAGCTTCTATATCCTAGAAAAAAACTATAATTTAGTTGAAATTCATTTTTCTTTCTCTTATATTCCATATATGTCGTCGTCTGGCAATCACAAAATTATATTGAGCATTTCCCGGCTGTCCGGAAAATGGCGGATTACTCTCTGCCTCTTGACGGGAGTTATCCTCGGATTGGCCCTGCTGGTGGCTCGTTTGGCCAATGCCGTCTCCTATTTGTCGGAGGAACCGGAAACCTGTATCAACTGTCATGTGATGACCGACGCCTACGCCACCTGGCAGCGGGGCAGCCACGGCAAAGCAGCGGTATGCACCGACTGTCATATCCCTCACAGCAACATTGTTGCTAAATCAAGCTTCAAAGCCCGCGACGGCATCAAACATTCCTACGCGTTCACTCTCCGTAAAGAACCCCAGGTATTGAGCCTTTCCCCCTCTGCCGTCTCCGTTGTGCAGGCCAATTGCCTCCGTTGTCACCATAATCAATTTGCCATGATTCGGCTGGCCCATTCAGCCGAACGAAAATGCTGGGATTGCCACAACAATATACATGGTTCCGTACGAAGCCTTTCCTCTTCACCGCATGTGCTTCGCCCTCAACTGCCCACCGCGGGAATCCCATGGAAAAAGAAAGGAAATAAACCATGACCGCCGGATCTAATGTAAATCCTCCAGGAAAGAAAGTATCGGCGACGAGAAAATTATCTTTACCTGCCGGGATACTGATTATCGTACTGGCCGCTTCTGTCATCGTCCTGCTGGGCCTGCTGGCCGTATCCATTATGGAACGCCGCTGGGAAGCACAGCGCCCCGCCCTCGTAGTCAAACCCATCGCCGCCTGGGAATCCGACAATGCCAAATGGGGAGAAAACTACCCGCGGGAGTACGAGTCATACCAAAAGACAAAAATTACCGATACCAAAACGAAATTCGGCGGCTCTTTTCCTCGCGACTATCTCGAAGACGACCCCTATCAGGTCATCCTCTTTGCCGGGTACGGTTTCAGCAAAGATTATCTTCAGGGTCGTGGTCACTATTATGCCGTCGAGGATATTCTGGCGACCAAAAGAATCAAAAAGCCCTTTTTTGCCGCCACCTGCTGGACCTGCAAAAGCCCGGATGTCCCTCGTTTAATGCACCAAATGGGAGTGCCGGAATTTTACGCCGCCAATTGGCACGATCTGAAAAATCAGGTCACCCATCCCATCGGCTGTCTCGACTGCCACAACCCTGAAACCATGAACCTGCGCATTACCCGCCCCGCCTTAAAAGAAGCATTTGCCCGCATGGGTAAAGACATCGAACAGGCCAGTCATCAGGAAATGCGCTCGCTGGTGTGCACTCAGTGTCATGTCGAGTACTACTTCAAAAACGACAAAGCCGCCGGTTTGAAAAACTACCTGACCTTCCCCTGGGACCAGGGCACTACCGTGGAAGGCATGATCAGCTATTATGACGATATCAATTTCGCTGACTATGTCCATCCCATTTCCCAAACCCCCATCGTCAAGGCCCAGCATCCCGACTACGAAATGTATCTGACCGGAATTCACGCTTATCGAAACGTCTCTTGCGCCGATTGTCATATGCCCTACCGTACCGAAGGAGGAGTGAAATTCACCGACCACCATGTTCAGAGCCCTCTTTTAAACATCGCCAACAGTTGTGCCGTCTGTCATCGCTGGTCCGAAAAGGAAATCCGGGACCGGGTCGAGGCTATTCAAACCAAAAATTTCCAGGCGAAAATGGCCGCTGAAAAAGCTCTCGTCCACGCCCACCTCGACATCGCCGCCGCCCGCCAGGCCGGAGTGGAGCAAAGCAGCTTAACTCCCATACAAAAATCCCTTCGCCATGCCCAGTTCCGCTGGGATTATGTCTCTGCCAACAATGGCATGGGATTCCATTCCCCTCAGGAGTCCATGCGTATCCTCGCTGACGCCATCAACCTCGCCCAGCAGGTTCGCCTGGAAGCCGCCCGGCTCTTGGCTCAAAAAGGAATCACCCAAAAACTGAACTATCCCGACCTCTCCACCCGCGCCAAAGCCATGCAGGTTGCCCAAACTTACATCAAAGGTGAAACCGTCAAACTGCTGCCTTAATCTGCCGGTTAGGTATCCCCATCGGGCATGAGAATTCCCGGCGGGGCCGGAAACCAAATAGGGTTTCATGGATTCTTGCTCAATTATCAGGATTTTTATATCATTATTGCAAGATTTTATTGATAAGATGCTAAAGTAAGTACCGATTATCAAACAACGTAATTTTATGAAAGAGGGTACAAAATGATTATTGGATGTTTTGCACTGGTGGAACCTTTCAGTCCGATGGAACGGCAGTTTGCCGCTATTAGGGAAATGGGAATCGAATATGCCGATCTCACCGACAATCACAACGGCGGTATGCTCGGAGTGGAATATGGCTTTACCGCTTCCTTCAGCCTCGACAGTCACCCCGCCAAAATCAAAACAATGGCCCAAAAGGCGGGCATTACCCTGACCAGCGTTTGTGCCCATGCCAATCTCTTTGACCCCACCAGTCCCGATGTGTACGGCACCCATGAAATCGTCAAGGCCGTTCGTCTCGCCCATCTGCTCGGTGTCAAACAAGTCATTACCACCGAAGGCGATCCCAAAACCACTTTCGGACACAACCTCTCCCGTCAGGAAAAAATATTCTCTATTCGGGAAAAGTTACATTCACCCATAGAGTGGGCTGAAGAACTCGGCATCGAAATTCTGCTCGAACCGCACGGCGAACTTAGCGATAGTGTGGACGGCATGCAGGCCATCCTCGACGCCCTGGGTCATGAACAGACAGTTGGTGTCAACCTCGATACCGGTAATTCCTGGCTCGGCGGCGGAGAACCCCTGGATTTCATCAAGGCCTTCGGCCCCCGCATCAAACATGTGCACTGGAAAGATATGGGCTCCGAATGGATCCCCAAACGCGGCACCCTCTTCGGCTGCGGCATGAGCACTATTGCACTGGGCGACGGTGTCATTAACATTCAGTCTATTGTCGAGGCCCTTTTAGAGATCGGTTTTGACGGCCCCACTACCCTGGAAGTCGCCGGTCCCGACGCTGTTAAACTTTCCGCCGAACGACTCCAGCAATGGTCCGCCGCTTAACAATACCGAAGAAAACAACAGCCGTTCGCGGAAAAATTTTATTTTTTTCCTGGAATGTTGATCAAATTTCTGCGACCTGAACATAGAACCGGATAAAAAAAAGAGACATTTTGAGAAGGGAGGGGCCCGGCCTCGTGTTTTTCGAAGAACTCAGTCCCATCATCAATTACGAAAATACGCTCGATACCTTATCCGCTACCTTATGCGTCTCGAAGCCAATGAGCAACTCACCGACGAGCAAAAAAAAGCCACTATGGCCCAACGTAAGATTCTCGAAAAATCACTGAAAAAGGCCCGAAAACCAGACCAGTTAAAATCAATCATCGAAGCAGCGGAAATCCAGGCCGTCGAACCCATTCTCAATATTCTCGACCGACGCGCCGAACAGAGAATTCGTGCCGGTGTCCGCGATATCATGTTGGCCGTTACCCTGAGCCCTTATCGGGTTGTGGACTTGCTCATTGTACTATACCGCAACCTGGTGATTGTTCGTGACATCAACCTGATATATAATTCCCGACCCCGCCTCCGGGAAAATATCTCGATTCTCATTGATACGATTCGGGTTGTCGCCACGGTGAACTTTATCAATCTCGGTACGAAAATGGTTGAAAACGTAACGCGGGGCCTCCCCGGTATCATCCCCGGGGTCAGTCGTATTGTAGATGACTGCACCGAGGGAATTGCCGCCGGTTTGTTAACCAGCGTTACCGGCTACGCCGCTAAAGAACGCTGTCGAGCCTTTCGGCGCTGGAATTACGAAGAGGCCCGGGAAAATATCGCATCTCATTTGAAGACCTTCACCGCCGATGTCGGCAAAATGTTCTTTACCGACATCATCCCTCACATAAAAATACCCGGCAGCCTCGCCCTGGAAAAGTGGAAAGAAGTTAAAGAAAGCATAACCCGGGGCGTTAACGACACCATCGACGCGGTCCATAATTTCATTCGCTCTAAACCGGGCGCGGAAAATAAACGGTAAGCGTCTTTTCCACCCAAGCGGCAAATTTTACCCATCGGGTATGAGAATTCCTGGCAGGGCCCGATGTAATTGTTTTCTGGTTAAGTATATACATAATGCGAAAACGGGAAAATTCAATCGTAAGCAGTATAGTCGTTCAGGCATAATGCGAACACAAAAGCAAAATCGCTCCGGTCCCCATCCCGATCCCCTTATTTCCTGTCCGCCAGCGGCCGAATCCAGATATTACGATATCGAATCGGACTGCCGTGCTCCTGCAGCATCAACGGCAGTTGATCGGGATGCGCCCCGTAACGGGCCCACCGGCCATGGGTTGTCACGCCCAGCATCTCGACATGGTCCTGCACGAGCACCCCATTGTGAAAGAGGGTGACCAGGGCTTTTTTCTCCACCTCACCTTTTTCGTTAAAAGTGGGGCGATGAAAAATAATGTCATAACATTGCCATTCTCCCGGTTTGCGGCAGGCATTGACGGCAGGAGGATATTGACCATACAAACTGGCCGCCTGGCCGTCCGGATAAGTTTTGTTATCGAACGAATCCAGTACCTGCACTTCATACTTGCTCATGAAAAACACACCACTGTTACCGCGATGTTGTCCCTTCCCTTTCGCTGCCGCCGGAGCCGCCCATTCGATATGCAGCTGGCAACTGCCGTACGGTTCTTTGGTACGAATACTGCCGGTCTTGTTAATTTCCATGTAACCGTTTTCCACTTTCCAGCGGATGGCGTTTCCTTTGGAGTCACACCAGGCTGAAGCGTCTTTGCCGTCGAACAGGACAATCGCGTCTGATGGCGGATCGCCCGGCTCGCTCCCCGCGTTGATAATCTTTGGCTGCGTCCGGTTCATGTCATGCACATTCCACGGGAAAGTATCTTTTTTAACCTTCTGATTTATGGAACATCCCATAAGGGTGATTACACCGATAACAATAATCTTCGTTATGAATCTCTTCATCTTTTGCTATGCTCCTAAATTGTTTGCTCTGCTGCTTGAGGAATACTAAATTACAACAATATTCCTATATCTTCATCTTTCCTGAAATTGTAATCAAAAATGTGGATTTGTCAATTGGTGCGATTTCGCACTTTTCCGGCGTGAGATTTTCAGCATAACGTATTGACAGGGCCGATGATAAATACTTGCCGGAAACATAATTATAATCATCACGATTGAATTTTACCGTTTTCGCGTTATGTATATAATTATCCAGAAAACAAATACACCGGGCCCTGCCTGGAATTTTCATACCCGATGGCTATATAAAATCACTCACAGGTTATTTTCAAGTGATACCGCTTTCCCCTGAACGTATGTTTCCCTGACGGGCATTGTCGATTCCAGCAGATCGATCATTGGATCGACTTGCGGATTCGTCAGGGGTACCGCGATAAAATCCGCCTCCTTGCCCACTGTTAATGTCCCGATTTTATCGTCCCAGCCCAGCGCCCGGGCCCCATAAATAGTAGCCATTTTTAACAGAGTATCTGCGGGAAAATCAGGATTTTGCCGATGGATAAACCGCATTTCCTCCAAAATACTCAGCGAATCATTACTGGCCAGACTGTCCGTACCCAAACATACAAGAATACCTTTTTGAACCATCTCTCGAAATCGATGGAGCGGATGGCCGAAAAAGTCATGTGACCTCGGGCAATAAACCACCCCGTGACTCGTTTTGGCCAGGGCGTCAAGCTCCTCATCATCAATATAATTAACATGCGCCAACAAGAAAGGCTGTTCGCCCAAATCCAGTTCTAAAAAGTATGACACCGGCCCTGTCTGACGACCGGCAAAACTACCGTCCCATTTCCCCAGCTCTTCCAGGTAATCCCGCCAGGGGCCGGCTCCGGTTCGTACAAATTCAATTTCTTCCCGATTCTCCGCCAGATGTGTGGTTACCAGCAAATTATTTTCTGCCGCGATTTCCGCCGTCATTTGATACATATCCGCCCCCGTCGAATAAGGAGCATGCGGCGACAATCCCAAACGCAGTAATTCATCGGTTCGCGTCGTTTTAACGCATTCTTGCAGATAACGTCTTTGGGCTGCCGAATCATCACACATCCCCAAAACCTCGGCAAAACATCTTTTGCGGATGGGTCGCCCCGAAAGACGGGGCCACGCCCGGTGCCCCGGGCAAATATCCCCAACTGTAGTCACCCCGTTTCGCAGACTCGCTTGACAGGCTTTTTCGATGATAGAATCAAGAAAGTGTTCCGTTTCAACTCTGGCATCGGCTCGGCCCCCTTTCAGCCGCCGCACCCAGTCCACAAAATCTCCCCGGTAGGGCACCTTATTCTTCAGATGTGACAGTTCCAGATGGGTATGACCGTTTACCAGGCCCGGCAGAATAACACAATCGGTCAGATCGACTATCTCTGCTCGATTGAACCGATGTCGCAATTGTTCAAAGGAACCGCACCCCTTTAGTGTTTTCCCCTCTACCGCCACCCCACCGTCAGTAATGACCGGTGTATCAACCGGCGCTACAGTATGGGCGTGAAATACCCTCATGGATTGGCCTGATACGTTTCACTTTTCCGGCCGGCGCGCACTTCCTGGGGATATTGCTCGATGATACTCCTGGCTTTGCCCTCGTTCGGATTTAATTTCTGCTCCAACAGGATATCTTCCAGATCGCCGGCCCGATTCTCCACTTCCAGTTGTTCCATAAAATGCTCCGCCGCTTCCAGACGACGTTGCGCCAGTTTTTTTACCCCCTCGAAGCGGAAACTCTCTCGCAGCCGAGCGGACCAGTAATCGTATTCAATCTTCCGTTTCCAGCTTACCATCGCGTCACTGACCCCGCGACCATGCACCAGGTAGCGGCGCAACTCATTGAATATCCCCACCGCCCCCATATCGTCCAGGTTGCGAGCATCCGACAGGATCATTGCCTCGATTAACCGAGTCTCCCTGTTACCCGATTCGATGATGATACTGCAAACCCTTTCCATCTGACGCGGATTCAGCACTTCCGCTAATTTTTCGTGGACGACCTGGGCGGAAAAATCACGCAGATCCTCATCCGTCAGATCAGCCAACACCATGCGGACCGCTTTGTCTTCCTGGCTGGCAAATCGAGCAAAACCGCTATCCCGAAACAACGCCGCGATATTCAGGCATTCGTGATCCACCTGAAAATTTCGAATTTCGGATAGTTGAGCAATACTGCCACAATGACGTAAAACCCGATTGGCACGGTCGATAAGATAGCGATCCGGCGTACCTTTGAGCGTCGGGATTGCCAGAACCTGCTCCGCGATTTCCTTGATAACGGTTAAAATAGCCATCCTATCCTCCCTGTCTGAACGGACTTATAATCTATAGACAAGATATTGATAATCTCCATAAAGGCTAATATCGACTATTTCCTGAAAAATCCTTGAATCTTCCCGATCTCGGCCGTCTCCCCGGACAAAATCCCATCTTCAATCCAAAAAATACCCGACAAAACCGCCATCTCTTGATTTCAGCCTTCCTTTTCTAGCTGCACCACCCCATTTTCTTCCAGCCAGGCTATTTTCCGCGCGATCATACGCAAAAAACGGAAACCCGGTATATGTGCGAACATTCCGGTCGCCACGATCGGCCCAATGGCTTCGGCAATCATCGCCTCAATCATCAATGACACAATTAACTCCAGAGACTTTCTCTCCCACCTGGTTTCCGGCTCATAGGCTCTCAAAAAAAAACGGGCCCGTTCCGTATCCATATGATCCGGCCAATTAACCGGGTCCTTTCCCACCGCGATTAAAGAAAATTGCAAACAACCATTGGCGACATCTCCATATACCGGCATTTTCTTAATCGTATCGAAATCGAACACACCGGTGATTTTACCGTTTAGAAAAGACATGTTTCCCGGGTGCCAGTCTCCGTGCCCGATCGCCGAGTTCAATTGAGAATAACCCGCCTGCTCAGCCCGCTCCGCGGCCTCGTTATAAGCGTCCGACAGTTCCGCCCGCAACACCTGCAATTGAGGTTCCATCCCCATAACACTGTCATGCTTGGAAATGCCGGGGAATATCCTCTTCAAACCTCTACGAACCGCTTCACTGTTATGATAGGTCTGCTCCGACAATGAAAGGGATGGCCGAAAATCAGCGAGCATTTCGTGCAACTCACGCAAACAGCGTCCTGCCGCCGCCGTCGCTTCAACCGAGCCGTCATAAGAATCTCCTTCGACATAATCGAACAACTCGTATATATTCCCTTCCATCTCGACCACGCCGGTATCTCCTCGACGGGTAGGAACGAGACGGGGCAGACAAAAACCCTTCTTCTCCAGAAACTGATGCAGTTCCATTTTTAACTGGGTCTGTTGAGCATTATCCCGACCACCGCCATGCCTTTTCAACAGGTATTTACCCTTGACACAATTGATAATCGATTTCGGTGAATGGATATTCCCCCGCCGAAAGCTGTGAATCTCCCGTATTTCTCCCAGATCGTAATGACTCAGAATGATAGCTAATTCCTTGGTCCGAAACTTAACACGCTCTTGCTGAGTCACAGGTAATTCCCCGCCTTATTTGGTTACCAATAACACCAAAGATCCAAAGATTTATTTTGTCTCTGTGGGCAATTCCATATTGATTTTTTCCACTTCCATCATCTTTTCCACCCTGCGTTCATGACGGCCCTTTTCAAATTCCGTGGCCACCCATGTCTCTACGATCCGGGCGATCAACAGATCGTTTATTAACATTGCCGGCAAACAGAGTATATTGGCATCGTTGTGTTTCCGAGAGATTTGAGCCGTAAATTCGTCATGACACAAGGCCGCCCGCACCCCTCTCACTTTATTAGCCGTTATTGACATTCCTATGCCACTACCGCAGATCAATATCCCGAAATCAGCTTCTTTTTTCGCCACCGCCACCGCCACCGGTAAAGCGTAATCAGGGTAATCGCAACTCTTGGATTCAAAAGCCCCGCAGTCCACCACTTCATGGCCCAAACGCTGCAATAAACCTTTGATAAATTCCTTGGCTTCGTATCCTCTATGATCACACCCGATGCTAACTTTCATTCTATCGTATACCTTTCATTTTTATTTCTATGTCGCAGCTATGATTATTACGGATTTACTGAAGGAAAAATTATAATATAAACTTTCCTTCTAACTGCTCTCGCACGCCTTTGGCGATGAGGTTGGCACATCCGCGATAGTCCGCCAAAGAGCCGCCTATGGGATCCGCTATATCAATATCTCCTGCCAACGGCAATGTTTTATCCGCTGCCTGGGGAACCATTTCCACCACCGCCCGGTAGTGAGAATCGGCCATGGCAAATATATAGTCCGCCTGGTTAATCAGGTCAATCCCGAGCAGCCGGGCTCGGTGAGCTCTAATATTCACTCCCAGATCACGGCAAACATTGATCGCCTCCGGGGTAGCTCCGACACCATCGAAAGCCATAACCCCAGACGAAGTGATGTTATACCCTTTCTGGCCTAATTGGTCAACAGGACAGGACAACTTTTTCGCCAATTCCTTGCGACAAATACCTTCCGCCATCGCACTGCGACAGGTATTGCCCGTACAGACAAACAAAATCGTAACCTTCCGCATTCGTTCTAATGATTCCGCGTCCAGTATCCCCTGGCGGATTACTTCCAGTTTCTTATCGGAAATCTTGACAATTGTGGAGGAACGAACATATCTGGTAGGCCCATCATCCAGCACCATTTCTATTCTACCATCCAATTGCGTCATAATCTCATCCGCTTGAGTCGGCGGCGCGGCACCGGCAATATTAGCGCTCGACGCCACCACCGGTCCATCAACCGCACTCAGTAATTTAAGGGCGATATCATTGTCCGGTAAACGCACCCCAATACTATTGTTATGATAAATTTTCTCCCGGATGTCGTCCGGATATTTATTTCGGACAATCTCCAGTTGCTCACTGGTAAGCTCAAAAACCACCGTCAACGGGCCAGGCCATGTTTTCCTCAAAAATGCCCGATCCCGTAAATCCAGTTTAGGCACAAAATAATCCAATACCGATTTATCGCCAATATGTAACGTAAATGGTTTATTGACAGGCCTTTGTTTTATTTTACACAGCTTTGCCAGGCCACCATCCGAATCGACTCTCGCCGCCAGTCCGTACACCGTCTCGGTAGGAAAGCCCACCAGCCCACCTCTATTCAATACTTCTACCGCTTGGTCTATCGCAGCTTCGACATTGTCAGATTCTCTTACCTGAATCAAATTGGTTTCCATAAACACCTAACCCGGCAGGGCCGGGAACCAAATAGGGTTTCATGAAGTCTTGCTCCATTATCAGGTTTTTTAACCATTTTGCGCAAGATTTCATTTTTAAGATACTAATGCACTGTCCGGCGTAAAATGCCGGGTACTATCTGCGAGCAAAGCTCGCCACTGCTGTTAGTTAAGAAAAACACGCATCCCGCAAATTCAGCTGTACGCAGTACTAATCCGTATATGTTTTCAAGTCATTACCATTGCAAAACTTGTATACAGTAACTCCTATTCTATATCCTAACCTCACTGCCCTGTCAAGCCTTGAACATTTGCTTGACCTTAAAACCCAAAACACCTACAATACCTCTTTATTATGGAAATAAGAGCCGTATTATTTGATCTGGACGGTACTATAACGATACCTATACTGGATTTTGACAGGATTCGTAAGGAAATCGGCGGTATATCCGGCCCCATTCTCGAAGCTATGCAACAAATGACTGATTCACAACGCTCTCGTGCTGAAAAAATCCTTGATCGGCATGAAGCCGTTGCCGCTGAACAATCCCGACTCAATCCCGGTGTGCATGAATTGTGCTCATGGCTACGAGAAAGGGAAACTTCAATTGGCTTAATTACTCGTAACCAACGCCCCAGTGTCGAACGCGTTTGCCAAATCCATAATTTATTTTTTGATTCCGTTTTCACTCGCGAGGATGGGCCCAATAAACCTGATCCATACCCGGTCGAATTCACTTGCCGGAAGATGAATATCGAACCCAGTTCATCCATTATGGTCGGTGATTACCTTTTCGACCTCCTCAGTGCCCGTTCCGCGGGGGCCTATAGTGTACTTTTGCAGACCGAAAATCGTGAACCGGATTTCCAGCATGAAGCTGATTTCGTTATAAACAGGCTGGAACAATTAACCGAGGTGATACAAAATATCGAAAACCATTGACTTCGGTGGTATACCCATCGGGTATGAGAATTCCTGGCAGGGCCAGATGTAATTGTTTTTCCGGCAGGTAAATACATAATACCAAAACGGGAAAACTCAATCACACTGTATATATCTCACCTTCGGGGTATATCCGTAAAAACCAACCATTAGGTGCGATTTCGCCCTTTTTCTGGTGTGAGATTTTAACGCAACGTATTGACAGGCCCTGCGCAATGAAATATTGGGCCGCCAAAACCGCCAAAGCTAACCATTAAGGTGCCGCTATATATAAAATCTATGTTCAATCTGGCCCTGTCCAATCTAACGCATCGAAAAATTCGTACCGGCATGAGTGTCTTAGCCGTCGCCATTGCCATTGCCTTACTCCTCGTACTGGTAGGCCTCTCTAACGGCACCCTGAACGAAGTGTCCCGCCGGATGGAAAGTGTCGAAGCGGAAATCGTAGTTCGCGACCGGCACTTTGATATCGGCAGTTTAAGCGGCGGTAAACTCTGGGAGAAAGAAATCCCCTCACTCAGGGAAATCCGGATGGATTCTCGCCCTGCCGTCCGCAAGGTCATTCCCGTCTTCATCGGACGGATGAAATTGGCCGGCCTGTCTCAAAATGTTTTCGGGATAAATCCCGAAGATTTCCCTTATTTCGCCGGCACCCGAAAGATACTCTCCGGCCAACTATTCGCCGATTTCGATTCTCCTCTCCAGGCTCTCAACCTTGACGACAAACCTTTTAGCTCGGATGACGATACCAAATCGAGTGAAAAAAACATCCATCATTCGCTGCCTCTGGTGATTGACAGGCGCCTTTCTCAAGCTTCGGTATTGAAGGTTGGCGATACCGCTTTTTATGGCGGCTCGCCGGCGCATATCGTTGGTATCGTCGAGACCGGTGTCGCCGGTCGGGTGTTCGCTCCCATTAACAGGCTCCGGGGCGCCAATGGTATCGCAAAACGTACCGCCCACATGTTCTTTATCAAAGCCGATCCCGCCCTGCAAACCGATCAGTTAAGGCATTTATGTGACAAAATCGAAAAGAGCACCCGAAACAGCCGTTCAGCTACCCTGGTTGCCAATTATGGCCAGGTCCTCGCCGATAATTTTCGTAACCTTACCATATTTGTCAGCCTTGTCAGTGTTATCGCCCTGATTATCTGCTTTTTGTTCATTCTCGTGACCATGTACACAATGGTCCTGGAACGGGGTCGTGAAATTGCCATCCTCCAGAGTCTCGGCGCCGGCCGCTCCGTTATTCTGCGCCAAACCCTGATGGAAGCCGCTCTGATTTGTTCGATCGGAACTGTTCTCGGGATTGCTCTGACTTTCGGTGCCCGCTGGTTGATAGAAACCGTTCAACCGCTGATGACCATTGAAATCAGAATCCACTGGCTGCTCCTGGCCATATTGATAGGGCTCGGCGGCGGTTGCCTCAGCGCTCTTTACCCCGGCTATCTGGCCCTTTGTCACGATCCTGTAGAAACCCTCAGCTTCGAATAGAAAAAGAACATCCCCGCATGAATGATTTTTTGATTAAAACTGAAAAGTTATGCAAAACTTTCCGCAACGGCCGTTTGGAAACCCCGGTCCTGTTTGACATCGACCTGGAGATCATAAAGGGAGAATTCGTCGCTATTATGGGGCCCAGCGGCTGCGGGAAAAGTACCTTAATGCACATTCTGGGATTGATGCTCTCGCCCAGTTCAGGACGAGTTTACCTGGAAGGCCAGGACACCGCCCTTCTCCATGAAAAAAAACGGGCCTGTTTACGACGTGACAAAATCGGGTTTGTCTTTCAGCGTTTTAATCTTTTGCCCACTTTGAACGCCTATCAGAACATCGCCGTCGCTGAACAAATTCGTCGCAATCAACCGGACGGACAAATCAACCGCGCTCTCGCTGCCGTGGAAATGACCGATCGTGCTCAATATAAACCACACCAACTCTCTATCGGTCAACAACAGCGTATTGCCATCGCCCGAGCCATCTCCCATCAGCCTGCTTTGATTATGGCTGACGAACCCACCGGCAATCTCGATTCCGCCCACGCGCAACACATTATGGATTTGTTTCGCACCATACATCGCCAGCACGGCATCACTATACTGATGATTACCCACTCCCAAACCGCCGCTCGCTCCGCTGACCGGATTATTTATATGAATGATGGAAAAATCCAGGGCTGATATATATACTTATCTACAATATTAACAACGCTTTACATCAATACGCCTTATAGCGAAGCCCCTTTTTGATTTCCACTTGAAAATTAAGATTGAAAATTGCTTTTAATATGTTTAAAGTGAGAAACCATAGTAGGTTTGGCTTGGCACCGCATACGGCTGGATCTTTTTGATACATGTGTTTCTTATGTAAAAGCAGTGGCGAGCTTTGCTTGCGGAAAGTACCAGGCTTTTTACGCCGGCCAAAGCACAGGTATAACTAAATTATGGATTGAAAATGATTTTAAATTTTCTGACAAGGGCCCATATCGTTTCTATGCAAAAAATAAAACACCACCATATCGGTCCCCAAAAATCGGAAGCGAAGCTCTCGCTTTTCACACACTTTCATCTGAATCAGCCGTTTTTTTCCCTGGCAGCTTTATGTTTTCTGTTTTTTGTTCTTCCCTGCCTGGCAGCAGAAGACACAACGGAATTGTTAGGTGATGGCGATGACGGCAATCGTTCCTGTCCGGTTCACAACATCCGATTGCTTGACGACGAGGGTGAAAAAATTATCCTTGATGACGACCTGATAATGCCCTTTTCTCTCCGTAACACCTGCGGTACCTGCCATAATTACCAGAAAATATCATCCGGCTGGCACTTTAATTCAGCCGATCCCGCTCAGACTTCCGCCGGACGTCGGGGGGAACCCTGGGTATGGGTCGATTTTAACAGCCGCACTCAGATACCTCTCACTCAACGCGGCTGGCCGGGGACCTATAAACCTACCCAAATGGGACTATCGCCCTGGAATTTCCTCTTGAAATTCGCTCGTCACACTCCCGGAGGTAACTTTGGGGAAATTAATGACGAAGACGACCAGGATATGCTTGCCCGTGGCGAGTTATCCGGCCGCCTGGAAATAAATTGTTTCGCCTGTCATCATGCCGATCCTCGTCAGGATCAGAGCGAATGGGCCCTGCAGGTGGCACGCCAGAATTTCCGCTGGTCCGCCGCCGCCGGTTCTGGCTTGGCTCAGGTAACTGGTTCCGTATCGAGTCTTCCCGATGGATATGATATCTTCATGGGAGCTGCTTCCGATGATCCCTCTGTCAAGCCTCCGAAGGTCGCTTACGACAAAACCCGCTTTCAAGAAAAAAACAAAGTCTTTTTTGACATTGTTCGTGAAGTCCCGGCTCGTCGCTGCTACTTCTGCCATTCTACCCAGAAAGTATCCGGCGGTTGTGTCGATCGAGAGAACGCCGATGAAGATGTGCACCTGAAATCGGGGTTAACTTGTGTGGACTGCCATCGTAACTCTATCGATCACGCCATTACGCGCGGCTATGAGGGTGAAGCGGCCGCTGAGAAAAAAGATTCTTCCGTAGAAACCTTCACCTGCCGAGGTTGCCATATCGGCAACGATGGCCTCGCCGGCAAGCCGGGCCAACCCGGTCGCGGTCGCCTGGGTGCTCCCGTACCAAAGCATGTCGGACTTCCCACTGTCCATTTGCAGAAAATATCCTGCACCGCTTGTCATTCCGGGCCGAAGCCCACTTCCGAACCCGCGGTCGTCAAAACGGCCCGTATCCACGCCCTGGGTTTACACGGCAAACACAGCCTCAACGAACCGCTCCCCCTTATCTACTCTCCGGTGTTTGTTCGGCGTGAAGGCAAAATTGAACCGCACAAATTGATGTGGCCTACCTTTTGGGGATATCTAAACGAAGACAAAATCACACCCATCCCCCCCGACCAGGTAAACGATTTCGCTGAGGATGTTTTATCTGAAGGCACCCTGGACGATTCCGCCACCTGGGCCCGAATCACCCCAGAGCAAATCACCCAAACCCTGGAATTACTGGCCCCCGAAGAAGAAAAAGCCAACCTCGGCTCACCTGTCTATGTTGCCGGCGGTAATGTATATCAGCGCGACAAAGCCGGCAAGCTAATCACCATCGAACATCCCGCCGCTCAACCTTATTCCTGGCCCATCGCCCACGATGTCAGGCCTGCCGCCCAGTCTTTAGGAGCAGGAGGCTGCGACGACTGCCACCAAACCGATTCAGATTTTGTCTTCGGGCAGGTACCGGTCGATTCCCCTCTGGCAGCATCTGCCGCAACCACCAGGCCGATGCATAGTTTCCAAAAATTAGACGGCACCCACATGTGGGCCTTTGCCGCTTCCTTTGTGTTCCGACCCATGATGAAGGTGGTAGGATTCGCCGTTTCGGCGCTTTTGTTGGCTATTTTATTACTTTATGGTTTAAAAGGACTACACCGCATCCTAAGCGGAAGGGAGCAGTCATAAATGTTTCGATCTATTTCTGTCATTGCTTTTTTGGTCATAATGTTGGTAATGGTGGTGCACTTCGTGGCTTTTCGTAAAAAAACGATCGCAACTTCCACCCCCGCCCGAAAACCACTCAACAAATGGCTCAAACTGATCTGTTCTCTCATTTTCCTTGCCCTGATATTATCCTTTATCACGCTCGCCGGGACCGGTTTTTACGCCGCCGTCTGCCTCGACCGTCCATTGACCGGGTACCCCTTAATGCTCCATTGCACCGCCGCTCCTGTTTTCATGATTACCTTGGCGCTGGCCGCTATGATTTCGGTTCACTCGTTCCGCTTTGAAAAAGGTGATTTCTCCGGCCTCAAACGCGTCGGCCCCGGCTCCAAAATTTTCTTCTGGCTGGCCATATTAGCCGCCCCCGCAGTTATTCTCTCAATTATTCTCAGCATGCTGCCCATTTTCGGAACCCACGGACAGGAATTCCTCTATCATGCCCATCGATACAGCACTTTAATCATAACTACCGCTGGTATGTTGCTAATTTATCTTCGCATTACGTCCGTTAAAGCAAAATATACTGTTTCCGATTGAATTTTCCCGTTTTCGCATTATGTATATACTTAACCAGAAAACAATTACATCAGGCCCTGCCAGGAATTTTCATACCCGATGGGTATAAATCGTATATATACTCATCGCAATTGAGTTTTCCCGTTTTGGTAATATGTATTAAATAATCAAAAAGACATTAACATTGGGCCCTGTCGGGAATTTTCATAACCATCTGGTATAAAATCCGTTCACAAATGTTTAAGTTTACTTTCGCAGTTTTTAACCGTTGAAATTCTTATTTCACAGGTACAGGAGACATGTAATGAGTAATGGAAATCTACCCAGTTATATTGCTTCGGCGAAACCGAATCCCGCCGAAAATCGCGCCCCCTGGTACAAAAACACCGCCCCGGCCTATGCCGGCATCTTTTTGTCCGTTCCTTTCATGGCCGGAATGGCCGGCGCCCTTCAGTACGGTACGGTCTGGCCGGCCTTTGTAGGATTGTTTATCGGGGCTCTTTTCTGTTTTGCTCTTTATTATGTTCCCGCGATGCTGGGTCTCAAAACCGGAATGCCTCTCTACGTCGTCGGTTCTTCCACCTTCGGCACCAAAGGAGGCATCCTTATGCCCGGCCTGCTCATGGGTTTCCTGCAGATCGGTTGGCATGCCGTTTTTACTATTTCGGCCGCCCAGTTTTTCACCTCTGCGATCGGTTCTGAATTTGTGAAAAATTCCGCCAATGCCTGGATTGTCTGTGCCATATGGGGGCTGGTCCTGGCCTTTGTCGGGGCGGTAGGGATCGGCCTATTGGGTAAACTCTCCAGTTGGCTTCCCATTATCCCCCTGGTCGTGATTATCATCGCCGGTTTCTCCAATCTGGATGGAATCAGTAAATTCAAACCCGTTACATCATTACCCGCTGGCATTACCGGGATTCCTATTTTGGGCATTGCCGCCTTCGCGGCTTTGCAGGCCGCGGCCGGCTTCTTTGCCACCGCCGGTGCCGCCGGCGCTGATTTCGCCATGAACAGTCGCAATAAAAAAGATGTTACCCTCGGTGGCTTCTTCGGCATCACCGCGGCGGCTATCATTGCGGGCCTTTTCGCCTTACTAACCATGGCCGGGGCCATGGGAAATAATCCCGAAATTATAATCGAAGCCAAAATGGGTACCGCCAATATTGATACTTTTGCCGCTTTTATTAGTTCTGTTGGAAAAGTCGGTTCAATTTCCAATATCATGTTCTGGGCTTTTGTCATTGCCTGCATCTGTCCCACTGGTTTCTGTGCCTTCCTGGCTGCGAACTCTTTTTCCACCATGTTTCCCAAACTGCCCCGCGTAGGCATGACCATGGCCGCCGGGGCGGTGGGTGTTATTTTGGCCGCTACCGGGGTAGCTCTTGATCTGGTAAAATTCTTCCTGATCATTGGCGCATCGTTTGGACCTATCATCGGTGCCATGACCGCTGATTATATCCGCAGCGGCGGCTGGGCCGGACCACGCCGGGGAATTAACTGGGCCGGGTATATCGCCTGGGCTCTCGGTTTCGTCGTGGGAATTCTGGGCATCTTTCCCGGAATCGGGTTTGCCTATGGTTTGGAAACTTTAATGTCCTTTGTGGTAGGCTTTGCCGCCTATCTCATCCTGACCGAGATGGGACTGGAACCACCCACGGTGGAAATGCCCTCCAGCCAAAAAGGCTAAACTCACGGTTGAAAAACAGGACGATAATTTCAACCACTTGACAAACTATGATTTTTAGCTAAGCTATATATATATAGGATATATGTCAATTTTAGTCACACAGGGGGCGGCATATATTGTAAACTGCAGAACCGCAACTACTTAACTACAGTTAATTCGTTTTGTTAACATTACTTCAAACAGGAACTTAATTATGAGCAAAAAAATTGTATCGTTTAGTAAAATACTGACCGTAATTCTGTTAACCATGGCTGTCGCCGGTTCTGGCTGCAAGAAAGAAGCTTCAACCTCCGACACCACCGCTTCCGCGGGCAAAAAAAATCCTGGAAAAAAAACTTGCTGCCCCCCTGCCTCGGGCGATAAGGGGAAATGCCCGGTCACCCAGAAAGATGGCGCAAAAACTGAAGACCCCAAGGGTACTGCCGACGAAGTCCCCCTGAAACTCGAACTACCCAAGCCCGTCTTTATGGGAACACCCAAAAACATCGAAGCTAAAAATCTTGATAAAACTCTGCCCAAAAACATCCCCTCGGTCAATGTCCCCAGCGATGTGAAAAATGTAGCCTTTGAAAAAATGGTTACCAGCAGTGAGGAAGAACCCTTCATCGGCGACCTGGAACAAGTCACCGACGGCGATAAGGAAGGTGTCGATGGCAGCTATGTGGAACTGGGACCGGGTTTACAGTGGATACAGATCGATCTGGAGAAAGATTGTAATATCTATGCTATCGCTCTTTGGCATTATCATGGTGAAGGCAGAGTCTATCATGACGTTGTCGTCCAGATTTCCACCGACCCTGATTTCATCGAAAACGTAACCGTCTTCAACAATGACTATGACAACTCTTCCGGCAAAGGAATCGGTAAAGACCTGCAGTATATCGAAACCAACTACGGCCGACAGATATCTGTCAAAGGCGTCAAGGGACGTTATATCCGTATGTTCAGCCAGGGAAATACCTCGAACGATCAAAACCACTATACCGAGGTGGAAGTGTACGGAAAAGCCGCCGGGTAAGGTACTGTTCTGATAAAAGTTAGTATTTTTACAGCATGGGTATGTGTGATGCGTACCCATGCTGTTTTATAAAAGTGTTTATTAAAGCACATAATATTGTTACTTAACTTTTGCAGTTTTTGCGGCCCCATATTTCATTTCCCAGGGCCTTTTGAATGACTGGAGTTTTTTATTAACTTTCGAAAAATATTTTCATTAAATTTAAAATCCGTGTAATCCGCGCAATCCGTGGTTTCAATTCTCAATAATTCTGTTGCGCAAATATTTTACGCTGGAAAAAGCGAAGATACCGGAACGGAAATCGCACAATATTGTCTGTTCGTGGATGTTTTTCTGATATTTGGTGAAGAAATCAGCTTGTCCGTCAGGTCTGATTTCCCCTTTGGATGTACCGGCTATGGTAAGCTCTCGATCGGTCCGCAAAAGAGTTCTGTTTTACGTCCTGCTCCTTGCCCTAATCGGTGGCGCCCTGGCATTTCGTTTACCTCGTCTCGACCAGCGGCCCCTCCATACCGACGAAGCCGTCCATGCCGAAAAATTTTGGGACCTGCTCGAAAACGAAAACTATCGCTACGATTTCCACGAATATCATGGCCCCACCCTTAACTACTTCACCCTTCCCCTGGCCTGGCTCAGCTCCATTGATCGTTATGTCGATACCACCGAATGGACTCTCCGTCTGGTGTGCGTCATTTTTGGGATTGCTTTAATAGTACTCCTCATAGCCCTTAAAGACGCCCTCGGCCCCGCCGCGACTCTCACTGCCGCCCTGCTGACCGCTGTTTCCCCCGCCATGGTTTATTACAGCCGCTACTATATCATGGAGATACTGCTGGTCTTTTTCACCTTCGGCGTAATCGCGTTCGGCTGGCGCTACTTTCAAAATCTAAAATTTCGCTGGGCTCTTCTGCTCGGTTTCTCTCTGGGCCTTATGCACGCGACCAAAGAAACTTTTGTCATTCCCATAGCCGCAATGCTTTTGGCCCTAGGTACTGTTATTCTATGGCAGGGGGATACCAGACAATTTCTTTCCACCATCCGGTCACACTGCCGCCCTCGCCATATTATCGGTGTCCTGATCATTGCGGTTTTTGTCTCGATCTTGTTTTTTTCTTCTTTTTTTTCCAACCCCCAAGGCCCTCTGGATTCTCTTCGCACCTATGCCACCTACCTCAATCGCGCCTCCGATGATACCGGCTTACACAACCATCCCTGGCATTTTTATCTCCATAGAATCATCTATTGTAAATTCGCCCCCGGCCCTTTCTGGAGTGAGGGATTGATTGTGTTTTTGGCAATTATCGGGGCAGTGGCTGCCCTGACCCGCAAACTGCCCCCGGCCGTCAACCTCTTTTTCGCTCGCTTCCTGACCTTCTACACCTTATTCATGACCGTAGTTTATTCCCTGCTCCCTTATAAAACACCCTGGTGTATGCTGGGTTTTTTACATGGCATGATACTCCTGGCCGGACTCGGCGTTGTCGCTCTGCTCCGCTGGATACCCACCCTCGGTTTGAAATTCGTCACTGCCGTTCTGCTTCTCGCTGCCGGCTATAATCTCGCCACTCAGGCCCACATGGCTTCTTTCCGCTTATGCGCCGATAATCGTAATCCTTACGTTTACGCCCACACCAGTACCGATCTGCTCAATCTCGTCCAGCGCGTTGAGGATATCGCCGCCATCCATCCTCAACAGCATAATATGATCATTCAGATTATCGCTGAAGACCGCGACTATTGGCCCCTGCCATGGTATTTACGCTCATTCGACCGGGGAAAAATCGGTTACTATAATCAAATGCCCGAATCGCTCCCAGCATCACTGATTATTATTGCCCCTCGATTTCAAAATGAATTAGAAGCTAAACTCAAGGACAAATATCATCATGAAATATTCGGCCTGCGACCCGCCGTTCCGCTTATCGTTTATATTCGCGACGACCTTTGGCAGAAATTTCTCGATACTCGCCGATAGCTTAAGGTAGATGTAAAAAATGACCGAACCGCTCGAAGATATTTTCCCTGATTCTCCCGACAACCAATGGATGGATAATCTCATGCGGTTTTCCCACCAGGCCATGGCCACTGTCTTCGAGGTCGTCATCACCCAGGAAGAAGCCACCTACGCCTCCCAGGCCTCCCAGGCCGCTTTCGAAGAACTGGACCGAATCGAAGAACAACTCAGCCGTTTTATCCCCGGCAGTGATATCGCTCAACTGAACGCCCTTCAGGCCGGCCAATGGATATACGTCAGCCAAACGACTCTCGATTGTCTGCTCCAGGCCCGACAAATCTCCCAACAAACCGATGGCGCTTTTGATGTGACTGTCGGCCCTTTGTTTGACTGCTGGCACGATGCGGACGGGTTCGACCTCACCCCCACGGACGAACAAATCAACACCGCCAAAAACCAAACCGGTATCCATCTAATAGCCTTCAATGAAGAGGATTGCGCCGTCGGAGTCCATACCGACACCGTTAAAATTGATCTCGGTGGTATCGGCAAAGGCTTTGCCGTCGATCAGATGATTGCCATTCTGCGGGACTGGGATATTGCTTCCGCCCTTGTCCACGGAGGCCAAAGCTCTATCTACGCCTACGGCTCCGGCCAGGCCGATAAAGGTTGGCCCGTCACCATAAGCAATCCTAAAAATCCCGACAAAATAGTCGAAATCCTTCACTTGCGCAATCAGGCTCTAAGCGGATCCGGCATGTTGTCGAAAGGATTCCACGTCATAAATCCCCGCACCGGTTATCCTGTTCGGGATCGAATTACCACCTGGGCCCTGGCCGAATCCGCCGCCCAGGCTGACGCTCTTTCCACGGCCTTTATGATTATGTCCACCCAGGAGATTGAACTATTATGCCGTCAACATCACCAAATATCCGCCCTGGTCGCTCTGCCCGAAGAGGATGACTGTAAATTTAAAATGTTCGGCACCGGGTTCACTCCCTGATATCTCCGGTCTTTTCATTTTATACTCATCGCGATTGTTTTTTCCCGTTTTCGTATTGTGTATTTAATTACCGTAAAGACAATTACATCGGGCCCTGCCAGGAATTTTCATACCCGATGGGCATACCTTTGCCCTCTTCTTCCTGACCTCACGAAAAATCCTCATTGCGATGATAAAATATGGATGAAACTCTTGCTCTTTCCCGGCGATTGTGTTATAAATATGTGTCTTAATTGGATGCGGCAATACATAGTATATTCTCATCGCATTTGTGTTTTTCCGTTTGCGTAATATGTATTCGCCCGCCGGAAAAACAATTATACCCATCGGGTATAGAAAGGATTATTCCCTATGCATTCGAATGCCAACGCTCTGGTAGCTCAGTCTGGTGGCCCTACCGCGGTAATCAATGCCAGCGCTTGCGGCGTCGTTCAGACGGCCATGAACTCAGGTAAAATTGATAAAGTTTTCGGCGCCACCAATGGAATATTAGGCGTCTTGCGGGAAGACATCTTTGATATCACCTCCGAGAAAACGGAAGTGATCGACGCGTTAAAACGCACTCCCGCCGCTGCCATCGGCTCGTGCCGTTATAAACTGAAATCTCTCGACACCTCCCGCGCCGACTACCAACGCATCATTGACGTCTTCCAGGCCCATAACATCCGCTACTTCTTCTATGCCGGCGGCAACGATTCGATGGACACCGCCGACAAGGTCAACAAACTCGCCGCCGACTCCGGTTACGAACTAGTGTGTATGGGAGTTCCCAAAACCATCGACAACGATCTGGCTTTTACCGATCACTGCCCCGGATTCGGCAGCGTCGCCAAATATGTCGCCACCTGTGCCCTCGAAGCCGGCCGCGACACCGAAGCTCTCTACACCACCGATACCTGCACCATTCTGGAAGTCATGGGCCGCAATGCCGGATGGATCGCCGCCGCCGCCGGTTTGGCTTCTCGTTCTCCCCAGGATGCTCCTCACCTTATTTATCTGCCCGAGGTCCCTTTCACTCTGGAAAAGCTCGTCGCCGACGTTAAAGAAGTGCTCGCCAACTTTAAACGCGTTTTTATTGTCGCCGGAGAAGGGCTCCGCGATGAAAACGGCAATTACCTCACCGCCGACTCCGGAGCATTCGCAAAAGACAGTTTCGGCCATCAGCAACTCGGCGGGGTTGCCGAAATCCTCAAAGCAGTCATTGAAAAAGAGGTAGGGATTAAAGCCCGTTTCAACAAACTCGGCACCAATCAACGCTGTGCCATGCATTGCGCGTCTCTCACCGATGTCAATGAAGCCTACCTTTGCGGCCAAAAGGCCGTCGAACACGCCCTGACGGGAACCAACGGTAAAATGGTCACCCTTATCCGGCAGCCCGGAAACGAATATCAGTGCACCACCGGGATGGCCGATCTCAGCGATGTCGCCAACGGCGAAAAGAAAGTACCTGTCGAATACATCAACGAACAGGGAAATCACATCACTCCTGCTTTACGTGATTATGTACGCCCCCTCATCCGGGGCCAGGCTCCTGTCACCGTAGATCACGACGGCCTGCCTGTTTTTATGCGCTTTGACAGAAAACACCTGGGAAAAAAATTGCCTGAATATTGCTCCTAAGTTATACCCCCAGGACATGATAATTTCCGGCAGGGCCCAATTAAGTGCGATTTCGCACTTTTTCTTGGATTATATTTTAACGCAATGTAGTGGGACGCAAAAACTGCGAAAGTTAACTATTAATAATGGATAAATTTAAAAATGCAGGACCTTTTTGACATAAACGGCAAATCAATCGTCATCACCGGTGGTGCAGGTATCCTGGGCGGTGAAATGGCTCGCCGGCTCGCCCGCTGCGGCGCTAAAATATGTTTGGTTGATTACGATGCCCTTCGCGCCGATGAATTATGCAAGAAAATTGAGTCTGAAGGAAATTTCGCCCTCTCTGTCCAGGCCGACATTCTGAATAAAAATGAAATCAACAGAGCCTGTTCCACTGCCCTGGAAACGCTCGGCTCCATCGACGTCCTTATCAACGGGGCCGGAGGCAACAAAAAAGATGCCACCTGCACCCCACCCGATACTTTTTTCGACCTGCCCCCAGACGCCATTCGCGCTGTCTTTGACCTTAACTGTCTCGGTACTATTCTCACCTGCCAGGTCTTCGGCAAACACATGGCTCAGCAAAATCAGGGTGTCATTATTAATATTTCGTCCATGAATGCCTTTCGCCCCCTCACCAACATTGCCGCTTATTCCGCCGCCAAAGCCGCCGTCTCCAATTTAACCCAATGGCTCGCCACCTACATGGCCCAGCGACATTCACCCCGGATTCGGGTTAACGCTCTGGCTCCCGGTTTCTTCCTCACCGAACAAAACCGCTTCCTCTTGACCGATAAAAATAAACAGTTGACTCCTCGAGGACAAACCATTATCGAACATACACCAATGGGACGTTTCGGCCAACCGGAAGATTTAGTCGGAACCGTCCACTGGCTCATCAGCGACGCCTCCCGCTTTGTTACCGGAGTGGTCGTACCCGTCGATGGTGGTTTTTCCGCCTTCAGTGGAGTATAATATAATTACCGAACCATAAAAACAGACATATTTATTACTAAGGCCCTGCCGTTACGTTGCGTTAAAATGTCACACCGGAAAAATGCGAAATCGCACCAAAATATGGGAGAAGCAAATGAACGAAAATGACCCCGCTCAATCACTAAAAAATTTCCAGCCCCAACACGATTTCTTTGTCGGTATCGATTCCGACGGCTGCGTCTTCGATACTATGGAAATCAAACAGAAGGAATGTTTCATTCCCAACACCGTCAAAATCTGGAATCTCCAGTCGATCAGTAAATATGTACGCGAAGCGGGAGAGTTCGTAAATCTCTATAGCCGATGGCGCGGCATCAACCGCTGGCCTGCCCTCATCAAGGTTTTCGACCTGCTCACCGAGAGGGATGAAATTAAAAAAAGAAACATCGAAATACCACCGGTAAAATCTCTCCGCGATTGGATCGGTCGCGAAACCAAATTAGGCAATCCCGCCCTTAAAACCGAAGTAGAAAAAACCGGCGATCCCATTCTCACCCAGGCTTTGCTTTGGAGCGAAACCATAAATGCCGACGTCGCCGAAATGGTAAAGGGTGTTTCCCCCTTCCCTTATGTCCGCCAAAGCCTGCAGGAAATAATCGCTCACGCCGACGCCATCGTCGTCTCCCAAACTCCCTGCGAGGCTCTCATCCGCGAATGGCAGGAACACAAAATCGATCATCTTGTCCGCATTATCGCCGGCCAGGAAATGGGAACCAAAACCGAACACCTCCGTTTCGCTACCCAGGACCGATACCAACCCAACCATGTCCTCATGATCGGCGACGCCCCCGGTGATTTAAAAGCCGCACGCGCCAACAACGTCCTCTTTTACCCCGTCAATCCCGGCCATGAAGAACAGTCCTGGCAGCGATTTCACGAGGAATCGTTTGATAAATTCATCAACGGACAATACGCCGGCTCTTATCAGGATAAACTCATCGCCGAATTTGAAAAATATCTTCCTTCTCAGTTGCCCTGGGAAAAAGATACTCATCACGATTGAATTTCCCCGTTTTAATATTATGTATTTTCTTAACAGAAAAACAATTACATCTGGCCCTGCCAGGAATTCTCATACCCAATGGGTATAATAATGGTTATTTGCCGAGAAAATCGTGAACACCAGATCGACACCCGACAGGCCGCCGACGCGGTAAAGGAATTTTTTGCCGCCCACCGCTGCGCCGGCAAACGCATCCTGCTGATCGTACCCGACAATACCCGATCCGGACCTGTCGGTAAAATCTTCCAGATGATATACGATAATATCGGCGCCTCCGTCGCAAACCTGGACATCCTTGTTGCCCTCGGCACCCATCAACCCTTAACCGAATCCCAGATTTGCGACCGGCTCGAAATCACCATACAACAGCGGCGATCTCAATATAACTCCGTTCGTTTTTTCAATCACCAGTGGGAAAAGCACGAAACCTTTGTTTCTCTCGGTACCATCTCCGCTGATGAAATTAACCGCATCAGCCAGGGACTTTTTCAGGAAAAAGTCAACGTCGCCGTTAACCGTCTCCTCCTGGATTATGATGAATTTTTCATTCTCGGACCTGTCTTCCCCCATGAAGTCGTCGGCTTTTCCGGAGGCCACAAATACATCTTTCCCGGTATTGCCGGCCCCGAAATCATCAACTTCTTTCATTGGCTCGGCGCCGTCATCACCAACCCTGCCATCAACGGCACCAAATGGACTCCCACCCGCCGCGTCGTCGAAAAGGCCGCTTCCATGATTCCTATCCCTCACCAGCTTTTTGCTTTCGTTGCTCTCCGCGATCAGCTCAAAGGTTTATATATCGGACCGGTACTGCCTGCCTGGGAAAAAGCATCCGACCTCTCCGCACGGGTTCACATCGTTTACAAAGAAAAACCATACCATACCGTCCTCGGACTTGCCCCCGAAATGTACGACGACATCTGGACCGCCGGTAAGGTAATGTACAAACTGGAACCCATTGTCGCCGACGGCGGCACCTTAATCATTTACGCCCCTCATATCAAAGAAATTTCCTACACCCATGGCTCTGTCATCGACCGCATAGGCTACCACACCCGAGATTATTTTCTCCACCGGATGGATTTGTTTTCCGACATACCCCGCGGCGTAATCGCCCATTGTACTCATGTCAAAGGTATCGGTACCTTTACCAACGGCCTCGAAAACCCACGCGTTAACGTTGTCCTCGCCACCTCAATTTCGCCCGAGCGTTGTGCCCGCGTAAATCTCGGCTATATGAATCCAGACGAAATCAATATCACCGATTACCAAAACAAAGAAGACCAGGGTATCCTCGTCGTCCCCCACGCCGGAGAATTGCTCCACCGCTTAGGCGACTCGGCTCCATATCCCCCAAAAAGCACTCCTCGCGATTGAGTTTTCCGGTTTTGCTATTATATATACCCATTGGGTATCGTTTTTTCGGCAGAGCCGATTATAAGCGTTTGCCGAAAAATGTTATAGATTCCAATAACATAATAGGGTATCATATCGAACGATTAATGTCCCGGATTCACTACAAGTCCGGATCAGTTTAAATGAACATGCTCAGCGATAGCTGGTCAATAGAAAGGAAAAAAAATGAAAAAAGCAGACATAGGTCTCTGGGGGCTGGCCGTCATGGGGGAAAATCTCGTCCTCAACATCGAAAGCAAAGGCTTCACCGCTGCCGTCTATAATCGTACTACTGAGAAAACTAAAAATTTCGCCCAGGGCCGAGCCCTTAATAAAAACATCATTCCTGCCTATGAAGTAAAACAATTTATTGATTCTCTCGCCTCACCCCGCAAGATCATGATTATGGTCAAGGCCGGCAAACCTGTCGATATGGTCATTGAGCAGATTCTTCCCTTCCTCGATAAAGGCGACATCATTATCGACGGCGGTAACAGCCACTTCCCCGACACCATCCGCCGCACCCGCCTGATCGAGGAAAAGGGCCTTCTATACATCGGCACCGGCGTTTCCGGCGGTGAAGAAGGCGCCCTCAAAGGTCCCTCCATCATGCCCGGCGGCTCGCCCGCGGCCTGGGAGTCGGTCAAACCCATTTTCCAAAAAATTGCCGCCCACACTCCCGACGGCGAACCCTGCTGCGATTGGGTCGGCGAAAACGGCGCCGGCCATTTCGTCAAAATGGTCCATAACGGCATCGAATACGGCGACATGCAGATGATCTGCGAAACCTACCAGATGATGCAACAAGGTCTCGGTATGACAAATAAAGAGATGCACGAAGTCTTCGCCGATTGGAATAACGGGGAACTCGATTCATACCTCATCGAAATCACTCGCGACATCCTTGGTTACAAAGATTCCGACGGCAACGAAACCATCGACCTTATTCTCGACACCGCCGGCCAGAAGGGCACCGGCAAATGGACCGCTATCGCTGCCCTCGACCTCGGCCAGCCCCTCACCCTTATCGGCGAAGCCGTTTTCGCCCGTTGTCTTTCCGCCCTCAAAGACGAACGCGTAACCGCCTCCAAACTCCTCACCGGACCAACCGCTAAATTCACCGGCGACCGTACCGCTCTGATCAATGATCTTCGTCAGGCCCTCTACGCATCCAAAATCGTCAGCTATGCCCAGGGATATCAACTCATGCGCGCCGCCGCCCAGGAATACGACTGGAACCTCAATAACGGCGGAATTGCCCTTATGTGGCGTGGCGGCTGTATTATCCGCTCCGTTTTTCTCGGCAAAATCAAGGAAGCTTTCGACAAAAACCCACGCCTGGAAAATCTGATCCTCGATCCCTTCTTCCAGAATGCCGTCACCACCGCCCAGTCCGCCTGGCGCCGCGTCGTCATGACTGCCGTCGAACTCGGTGTCCCCTTACCCGCCATCAGTGCCGCTCTTGCCTATTATGATGGCTATCGTCACGACCGCTTACCTGCCAACCTGCTCCAGGCCCAGCGCGATTACTTCGGCGCTCACACCTACGAACGGCTTGATAAACCTCGCGGTGAATTCTTTCATACCAACTGGACCGGTCGCGGCGGCACCACCGCTTCCTCGACCTACAATGTGTAAGGTTTTCCCTAATGAATGTTTAGTGGTAACCTAAAGGTTCTCAAACCGAGGAAAAACCATGGCCCGAAAATTTATGGACGAAAATTTTCTCTTGCGAACCGAAACTGCCCGGCGACTCTATCATGAACACGCATACCTTATGCCTATCTATGACTATCATTCCCACCTGTCCCCCGCGGAAATCGCCGAAGACAAAAACTTCGACAACATTACCCAGGCCTGGCTCTACGGCGACCATTACAAATGGCGTGCCCTGCGCACCAACGGCGTCCCCGAAAAATACTGCACCGGCGATGCTTCCGATGAAGAAAAATTCGCTAAATGGGCCGAAACTGTCCCCTATACCCTCCGCAATCCTCTTTATCACTGGACCCATCTCGAACTCCGCCGCTATTTCAGCATCGAAAACCTCTTGAATCCCGACACCGCCCCGAAAATTTACCAATCTGCTTCCGAAATGCTCCGTTCTCCCGAGTTCAGCGTTCGCAACCTGCTCCGTAAAATGAATGTCAAACTCGTCTGCACTACCGACGATCCACTCGACACTCTGGAGCACCATCGAAAAATAGCCGACGATGACTTCGAGATCGAAGTGTACCCCACCTGGCGGCCCGACAAAGCCCATAACGCCGAAAACATCGACGCCCTCAACCACTGGATCGACAACCTTGCCGCCACCACCGACATCCATATCAAAGATTATCCATCTTACCTCGACGCCTTGTACCACCGACACACCTTTTTTCACGACCATGGCTGTCGTCTCAGTGATCATGGCCTCGACGCTGCTTGCGCCGCTGATTATACCGATAACCAGATCAAAACTATCTTTAATAAAATCCGCTCCCGCGGGAACCTCGATTCTTCCGAAAAGATGCGATTCAAGTCCGCTCTCCTGGTCGAATTGGCCCTTATGGATCACGACCGCGGCTGGGTTCAGCAGTTTCACCTCGGCCCTCTCCGTAATTGCAACACCCGCATGATTCGTTCCCTTGGCCCCGATACCGGCTTCGATTCCATCGGCGATTTCGAGCAGGCCCGCCCTCTCGCCCGTTTTCTCGACCGGCTCGACCTCCGTGACCAGCTCCCCCCGACCATCATTTACAACCTCAATCCCCGCGACAACGAACTATTCGCCGCCATGATCGGCAATTTCCAGGACGGGTCCTCCCCCGGCAAAATCCAGTTCGGATCCGCCTGGTGGTTCCTCGACCAAAAAGACGGCATGACTCGCCAACTAAACGCTCTCTCCAACCTCTCTCTTCTCAGCCGTTTCGTCGGTATGCTCACCGATTCCCGCAGCTTTCTTTCCTTTCCTCGGCACGAATATTTCCGCCGCATCCTCTGCGACCTCATCGGCCGCGACGTCGAAAACGGTGAACTACCCGCCGACCTCTCCCTGCTCGGCACCATGGTCCGCAACATCTCTTTCCACAACGCCCACAACTACTTCCCCATGCGACTCGACCTTACCTGAAAAACAAGAGCAATTTATATTCATCGCGATTGAGTTTTCCCGTTTTCATATTATGTATTTACTTATCAGAAAAACAATTACCTCGGGCCCTGCCAGGAATTATCATACCCGATGGCTATAATAGTAGAGGAATCTGCAATTTCAGGTGATATTCAGTTTGTTTTCAGTTTTTTTTCTCTGCAACCACACCAAAAGGAAACATAGATGCATCCCTATGAGAAAATATATCATTGCCTTGGATTTTTTCCTGGGGGGAGTTTCCGTCGCGTCTGATTTTGAATTTCCGAGATTATTTTTAACCTCTTTATTCTCGGCGAAACCGGAAGTCTCCCCTTGCTGGCCCAACATACCACCGGCCATATTATAAACTTTTGCATAGCCCTTGCTGGTCAGAAAATCGCTGCTTAAACGGGAACGACGGCCACTTCGATAGACAACCAGAATCGGCACGTTCGGATCCAGCTTCGTATAGTTCTTTTTCAAAAAACCTATTATCGTCCCAAAGTTTGTGGATTTTCAACTTTAATAGCTCTCAGAGCAAGCAATACATTGTCCTGTATTCTCAGCCTTTTTCGCCAGTATTTCTCCCATTGACCGGCGGAGGTGAATCGT
>Ga0180435_10000604_pt1 | contig 37932 bp, 40 predicted proteins | sample SS_ome_3_FD_132467 | JGI IMG/M metagenome (GOLD analysis project Ga0180435, IMG submission 132467) | Hypersaline lake sediment archaeal communities from the Salton Sea, California, USA - SS_3_S_1 metaG | ecosystem: Environmental > Aquatic > Non-marine Saline and Alkaline > Hypersaline >... | reverse complement strand
TGTTTCACTTACGTAATGTTGCGAATTAGTAATTTCAATCAACAAAGGCTATTAGGATATTAGGCTGAAGACTAATCTTTTTGTTCATTGCGTTCATTGCGTTTGTTGTGTTTGTTGAGTTGCTATCCGCTAATTGTTGACGTGCAACTCATATTCCATGTAACAACCCGATGAACCCAATAAACCCAATGAACCCAATAAACCCACTGAACGCCAGCATTTCAACTCATGCTCTCTATATCCCGTAAGAATTCGTGCTAAAGACCGCTTGTCGCATAGCAGCCTAACGTTTTTGAATAATCGCCACCGACAGATTTACGGCAAAGGCGATCATCAGGAGAACCAAACCCAACGCGATTCCCATGCCGAACAGGCCTTTGTTGGTTTCCAGGGCAATGGCAGTGGTAATGGTCCGGGTGTGCCACTTGATGTTGCCCCCCACCATCATGGAGATGCCCACCTCAGTCATGACCCGGCCAAGCGCGGTTAAAGCAGCTGCGGTGATGCTGAAACGTACCTCCCAAAGACTGCTAATCAGTAGTTGTCGTCGGTCGGCGCCCAGCGATATCAGCGTTGTGCGTAGATGCCGGTCCATGCTTTCAACTGCGGTGGCTGACAGAGCGACCACAATGGGCAACGCCAAAATAGTTTGCCCAACGGCGATACCCGGCAGGGTAAACAGCATCCCCATGTGTCCCAGCGGGCCCCGATTCGATAAAAAGGCATATACCATGAGGCCGATAAACACAGTGGGAAGCGCCAGGGCCGTATCAACCATCAGGCGCAGGGGGCGCTTGCCCTTAAAATTAAAATAGCCCAGTATAAATCCAAGGGGTACGCCCACCAGTAGACTGGCCGTCATGGACATGCAGGTGAGACGAACGGTCACGGAAATGGCCGAATAGGTTTGGGCATCTCCGCTGAAAAGCAAGCGGAAGGCCTGGATAAAACCGGTGATGATGTATTCCATAAATAAATTTGCTCCGCAAATTTGTTGTGTGCGGCTACGCCGCAATTATAAATATTTAGTGTCCGTCCATAAGTAGGGATTTTTGTGTTATGCCAAGGCGGACGGCTGATTTAATCCACAGGAATAGTGAACTATTTTGAGGAATAAAATCATGCCGTCCAACGCCGGCAGGGCGCAAAAAGGCCATTTAGGGATGGGCACTAATTTGCATTGGGTGTAAATAACTGTTTACCCAGCAGCCTGAAATCGTTGACCATTTTTTGGGCTTCGGCAGAAGCCATCCAGTCGATAAAGGCATTGGCCAATTCAAATTTTGCATTGGGGCAGTTGGCGGTATTGATGGCGATGGCACTGTATTGATTCAGTAGCGTGTCATCACCGGCCACCAGAACTTTTAGGGCCGGCTTGCCGCCACTGTTATGGCTGTATTTAATATAGGTTCCCCGGTCCGTCATGGTGTAACCGTTGCGCTGTTCGGCAATTCGAATGGTCGATAGCATGCCCTGGCCGGTTTGAATGTACCAGGGCTCCTGATCCGGAAGCTGGATTCCGGCATTTTCCCACAAAAGCTTTTCCTTCTTATTGGTGCCGGAATTGTCACCGCGGCTGACAAACAGGGCTCTTTTGTTCTTAATGCTTTGCATGGCCTTGTTGATGGTGCCACCTTTGATGCCAGCAGAATCGGAACCGGGACCGATAATAACAAAATCATTATACATGAGCTCTCGCCGGTTGGTACCGAAGCCACTGCCGATGAACTTTTTTTCAGCAGGCGGGGCATGTACCAAAAGGACATCCACATCACAATTTTGACCCATTTTGAGGGCTTTGCCGGTTCCGACGGCGGTCCAGCGCAAATCGATCCCCGTAGCCTTCGTAAATTCAGGCGCCAGATAGTCGAGCAGTCCGGTATTGTCTGTGCTTGTTGTGGTGGCCATCATCAGTACCTTATCCGCACCCAGGCAAAGGCCGCTCAGCATTAAAAAAGCCACCAATCCAACCAATCCGACTCGTAACGTTTTCTTCATTTGACTCTCCTTTAATATTAATAAATATTTTTTTAACGATGCCATAAAACGATGCCATAAATAGATGGTATGTAATGTATTTCCTGATATCGCACATCCGTCCTTGAACCATGATAAAAATTATGTGGGGAACTGCATGACACCCCGCCCGCTGACATCATAGCCATCCAAGCTGCGCGCCATGTCCACAAAGCTGTTTTCATGCAAGAGTGCCTGGAAATACTGAACACCTTGTTCAAAAAAACGATCCTTGGATATCAGCAGATCGAACCGCTCCCAACGGATCGGCATAAAGTCGAGTCCCAAAAGACTCGCGACCGGCCGGATGCCGGGTCCGGCATCGGCACGTCCGGATAAAATTTCTAGACCAACATCCATGTGCCGGTTAACGCAATGATGGTAACCGTCGATTTTATCAGCATTCAGTCCGGCTTCTTTGAGAATTTTATCAAAAAGGAGCCGTGTGCCGGTTCCCAGTTCCCGATTGACTATGCGGAGCTCCTTTTGACCGAGATCGGCAAAACTTTGTAATCCTTTGGGGTTGTTTTTTTGAAGCAGTATGCCTTGCTCGCGTTTACAGAAATTGATAACCGCCGGCATGTTATCGAGCTCTTCGGATGCAAATGAAAAGTTGTAATCATGGTCGTTGTCCTGCAGCAAGTGGCTGGAGGCGATGTGGCACATGTTTCGTTTTAACGATCGCAGGCCACCCATGCTGCCCAGATTCCCGAATACAGCCAGATGTTCGGAGTACCTACTGTTGAATAGGTTGATGGCTTTGTCTAAAAGCAAGTCATTGCTGCCGGCAATAATGAGTAGGCCCTTGTATGGCGGCATGCGGGAACCGTTATCGGGATAATTTTGGGTGTTGGTTTCGATCCACTGGTCCACCAGATGACTGGGAAAGAGCCACTTACCGGTTATTTTGGTTGCCGGCAGACCTTTTTCCGATACCAGGGTGTAAACCATTTTTTCATTGATATTGAGATATTCAGCAACTTGTTTGGTGGTCATTAAGTTTTTCATTTAATACAGGCCTTTTCCGAATGTTTTCGAAGTATCATGGAACGGTTTTATCTATATTTTTAGTTGCTATGAGTCAATTAGAAATATGAATTATTATAAAATAGTTTAATGGAAACCAATAATAACCATAAATAACACCAACGGGTTCGATTCCGACTATTCAGGAGATGGAAGGCATGGGAAAGTAATTAATTTGATTGAATTGTCCGTATAGGAATGCTAAGGACCATCCAACTCCAACCCGGAAGGCAATCATGTCGGCTGAATTTCTGATTCTCATCCTTGGTTTTATTTTCGGATTCTATATGGCCTGGAACATCGGTGCCAACGATGTGGCCAATTCCATGGCTTCGGCAGTGGGTGCCAAAGCCATCACCATTCGCCAGGCCGTATTCATCGCCGGTATTCTGAATATTGTGGGTGCCACCTTTATTGGCTCGCATGTCACCAACACAATTCGAAAGGGCATTATCTCCACGGATGTGATGGCGGATCCACAGATTGCTTTGGCCGGGGCGCTGGCTGCCTTGCTGGCAGCAGCCTTATGGGTTAGTTTTGCCACCTGGCGTTCTTTGCCGGTTTCTACCACACATTCCATTGTGGGCGCGATGATTGGATTCGGCATTATGGCCGGTGGATTTTCCATGATCAAATGGGCGAAGCTCGGTGCCGTCGTCATGAGCTGGGTCATTTCACCGGTTTTTAGCATGATCATCGCTTTCGTCATGTTCAAAATAATCGTCCGGGTCATTATTTCAAAAGATGCGGCTTTTGATCGATCCATACGCTACTCGCCTTATTTTGTAGGTGCGGCCATATTTGTGGTGGCGTTGTCGTTTGTGTTTAAAACACCTTTGGGCAAAACGATCAAGCTGTCGATGCCGGTTGCGTTGCTTGTTGCTATGATTTTGGCGATACTTTTCGGCGTTCTTGGTAAGGTTTTACTGCAAAAATTTGTCCGTGAAAAAGACGTGGCGGGCAGTGGTGCTGAATCGGTTTTTCGCCGAATTCAAATCGGGACATCCTGCTATGTGGCACTGGCACAAGGAGCCAATGACGTGGCCAACGCCATCGGGCCCCTGGCGGTTATTTACTTTCTGGCTCGGACGGGAACAATCGGTGCAAAGGTGCCGGTGCCAATTTTTCTGCTCCTGTTTGGCGGTGTGGGCATTGCCTTGGGAATTGGCATGGCTGGCAAGCGGGTAATGACTACCATTGGTACCAAAATCACTACGTTAACCAATACACGCGGATTTTCGGTTGACTTTGCGGCTGCGACCACTGTCTTGCTGGCCTCCAAATTGGGGCTTCCGGTTTCCACAACCCATGCAGCTGTCGGCGGGGTGATGGGGGTGGGGCTGGCCAGGGGGTTCGAAGCCGTAAATTTCAGAATTATTTTCCAGATCATGATATACTGGGTGCTGACAGTACCGGCGGCAGCAGTGACCAGTATGATTTTATTCAAAATTATTCGAATTTTTTATTAAAGGAGATCGGTCATGAGACTACCCTTTATGTCCATGTTCATGACATCACCGTTTGATGGCATCCAAGAGCATGCCGAAATCATAAAGGATTGCGCCTGGTCTTTTCAGGAAGCAGTCGAATGTCATATCTCACTTAAATGCGCCCGGTTTGACGCTTTAAGAGGTGATATTATTGAAATGGAGAGAGAGGCCGATGCCATCAAACGGAGGGTCCGGGGTCATCTGCCCAAAGGCACCCTCATGCCGGTGGATAAATTTCAGTTGTTTCGATATTTACGCGAGCAGGATAGCGTACTGGACTCGGTTGAGCATGCCTTGGATTGGCTTTCCGTCCGAGCTGAAGTCGAGGTTCCAAAGGAGTTGCAAAAGGATGTACTCCACCTGGTGGATACCGTCTTGGATCCCATCGATGAATTGCATGTTATGGTGCAGGAAGCCCGGAAATATTTCAGGACCTACAACGAAGATCAGCGCGTGAAGGTAAAGGAGATCATTCACAGCCTGCGCATGCAGGAGCGCGAAGCCGATCGTGTTGAGCACACCCTAAAGGCTAGGGTGTTTAATATGGACACCGATCCGGTGACCATTTTTCACATTGTGCGTTTAAGTGAAATTATAGGCTCCATTGCCGATCATGCTGAGAATGCGGGTGATATGATGCGGGCGATGGTAGCGAAGTAGGTTATTAGGCTGAAGACTGTTAGGCTGATAGCTCAAATCAAATGGAAATAGAGTAGATAACATCCAACATCGAATTATAGACAAATGGGCAGTTTGATTATCTGTTCCCCGAAAGCTTGCAGCAAAAGACGGTCAACTGCCTAACAGCCTATAGAATTTTTGCCTGCCTGAGAAAAGATTCGATTTCCTGCCAAAAGTGCCGCCACGCCGGCGGACAATCATTGTGACCACAATCATATGCAATCAGGCGCGCCCGTGGTGCGGCATCCAGCAGCCTTGTGCTGTGGGCAAAAGGAATGACTTCGTCTTGTTTGCCATGTATCAGCAGCAGCGGACCCGTATAGTCTTGGATGACAGCCACGTTGTCAAAGGGATCTCGAACCAGAAATGGGGGCACCAGGTAGCGGGGCGCAAAGGCGCGTACGCTCGTGAAGGTGGACATTAAGATGACGGCTGCCGCAGGTCTTTGGTCTAGTAGTGAACAAATGGCCCCCCCGCCGATGGAGCGACCATAGAAAATGATCTTGGCTGCATCCACATCGGTCCGTTTGGAAATTCGATCATAGGCGGCCACAAAGGCGTCGGCGATATTGGCCTGCGATGGCGAGCCTTTGGAGCGGCCATATCCCGGAAACTCGACCAGTAGAATCGCAAGGCCCCACTGCTGAAATGGGATCATTTCTTCTGCGTTGTATTCGATGCGCTCCGCGTTTCCATGGGCAAAGATAACCAAGGGTACTGGCCGATTTGGAGACATGTTTTGGGGCTTTAAAAGCCAGGTTTCAACTTTCCCGGATGAAGCATTTATCCAAAAAATTTCGCGATCGGGGCGTGCGCGGTATGCCACCGGGTCAACATCCGGCAGCATGAATCTGGGGAACAGCATGTAACGTTGAAACAGAAAGAGCACCAGGCAATAACTCACGTAAATTATCGCAACCCAACAAGCTAATTTTAGCATTGGCTTGATATCCCAATTCATCTTACCGGTCTATGGCATGAAATCGGTGTAAGCTTTTGACAAGGCGCCTCAAATACAGGTATTATACACCGGTTGGAAAAGGGTTCAAGTTTTGTCTTCATATATTCGGGGGTGATGATGGCAAGGTCCAGACAACATGTAATCAAAGGTATTCTGCTTGGCTTGGTCGCGGTGGCAATGATTCTGACAATGGGTGGGTATGCGGACACCTTCATTCAGGGCGTGGGCATGGGTTTGGTGACCGAAAGCAACCGGGATTACCTCGAAGATGCCTTTGATCGCAGCCTGGTGGGATTCTTGGTGTTGTCGGGTATTAAAAGTGGCCTGGCCATTATTGAAGGCTCGGCAGTGGGCATTGGATTTAACCTGGAAATCGGAGATATCGTCCAGTCGGTTTATGATTATGTGGATGTGGCCTGGAAGACCGCTTTGGCCGGGGGGACTGTTTTGTTGATGACCCGCTTTTGTCTGGATGCCCTGGGGCTGGTGGATCAATGGTTTCTGGTTTTGACGCTGCTGAGTATCGGCATGTATTGGGTTCTGGCATGGTATCTGCCACAAATGAAACGAATCAACCGCGTGGCAAAAGAGGGTATGATTTTTTTGGGAGTCATGTCGCTAACACTCTATCTTGTTTTGCCGATTGCCATATCCGGGGCATCGTTTTTGTCGCGCAGTATCACCCAACCCGTGATTGAAGCCACCCAGGATGAATTTCAGGTGATCAACCAGTCATTTTCTCCCCAGCGGATGCATATCAGTCTATTCCCGCCTGAAAAGGAATCCGAATCCATATTTTCAAGCCTGGATTTCACGGCGCGATTTGAGAAAACCAAAGAGCGGATACACGCAATCGGCGAATACTTTAAAGATAAAACCCATCACATTGCCGTGCTGACCCTCAAACTGGTGGCCGGATATTTATTTGATTGCATTGTTTTTCCGTTGACCTTTTTTGTGATTTTATATCTTTTTACCCGGAATTTTATCCGTTTTATCAATCGCAGTGTGGAATCCACTTCTGACTGATGATGCGTGCACGAAACCGGTTGGGATGGCGTCGGGAAGAAGCGTTCAGGTATAAGCAATACGCTTTATGCAGATAACCGCTTTATGCGGATACCTTATCGCTGCAGCTGTCGTGAAAAAATTATAAGTTTAAGAAGTTAAAATTGATAGGCTCGTAAACAGTCCGATAATTGGCACTATTCAAAATTGACCCAAACAAATACTTTCTGAAGGAGGAGGAGGGCTGCAAATGATTAGCCACGAAGTAGACTACGAAATTCTAGGTGATGATATCCAAATTGTGGAAGTCGAACTCGATCCGGAAGAGACCGTAATCGCAGAAGCTGGTGCCATGAATTACATGGAGGATGGGATTCACTTTGAAGCCAAAATGGGGGATGGCTCCCAACCGGATTCAGGTTTTTTTGGCAAACTCATGTCTGCCGGGCAGCGGGTATTAACGGGCGAATCGGTTTTTATGACCCATTTCAGCAACAGCAGTATGACCAAACGGCGGGTATCTTTTGCCGCACCGTATCCAGGCAAAATCGTGCCCATCAACCTGTCCAAGGTCGGTGGTGAATTGTTGTGTCAAAAAGATGCTTTTTTATGTGCGGCTATGGGAACTGAGGTGGGAATTGCCTTTACCAAGCGTCTGGGCGTGGGATTTTTCGGGGGAGAAGGATTCATACTGCAGCGCTTACGCGGTGATGGCATGTCATTTCTGCATGCCGGCGGTACGGTTATCAAAAAGAAGCTCAACAACGAAACCCTCAGAGTGGATACCGGTTGTATCGTAGCCTTCACCAGCGGTATCGATTATAACATCGAACGCGCCGGAGGCCTGAAATCCATGTTTTTTGGTGGCGAAGGCTTGTTTTTGGCCACATTGCAGGGAAGCGGCGTCGTATTGTTACAGAGCCTGCCCTTTTCGCGAATGGCGGATCGCATATTGGCCCATGCACCCAGTGCAGGCGGTAGCCAGAAGGGTGAAGGTTCTATCCTCGGTGGTATCGGGAGGTTGATAGACGGAAAATGAAAACGATTGGCTTGCTGGGCGGCATGAGTTGGGAATCTTCCCTCGCGTATTATCGTCGTATCAATCAATTGGTCAAAATGCGGCTGGGTGGCCTGCATTCCGCCAAATGCCTGATGTATTCGGTTGATTTTCAGGAGATCGAAACACTTCAGACTCGAGGCGACTGGGATGCGGCCGGCCGAATTCTGGGTGAAGTGGCCGCTGGCCTGGAAAAGGGCGGGGCGGACTTTTTAGTGATCTGCACCAATACCATGCACAAGGTGGCACCGGCCATTCAAGCGCACATTAAGATGCCCGTGCTGCATATCGCCGATCCAACCGCCCGGGCAGTTTTATCCGCAGGTGTCCGTTCCATCGGACTCCTGGGAACGCGCTTTACCATGCAGGAGGATTTCTACAAGGGCAAGCTGGTTCAGGACCATGGTTTGGATGTGGTCATACCCAATGCTGAAGATATGCATGCGGTCGATCGGATCATATTTGAAGAACTTTGCCTGGGACAGATTAAACCGGAATCGAAAAAACAGTATCTGGCCATCATCGACCGTCTGGCAAAGGCCAGAGCCCAAGGGGTAATCCTGGGATGTACGGAGATCGGCTTGCTGGTACAGGCAGCGGATTGCAAACTACCTATCTTTGATACGACGATAATTCATGCTGAGGCTGCGGTTGACTTTGCATTAGAATAGCAAAAAGGGGACGTCCATTAAATTATCAATGCCAAGCGCTTTCATTTTTTCCGGTGTTGGCCCACCGCTTTCCAGGTCCCATTCCAAAGTATTAAAGAATTCTTTTTTAAGTGCCGGCAAATCGACACGCACACCTTTTAGGGGACCGCTGGAAAGCGGTTTTGCTCCCATCGCGCGATCATTTAAAACATGATCCTCGGGCCGGATACCTTCGCGTACGTTAAAGGCCTTACGCAGACTGAGAATTCTCTCACCGGTCTTTAAATACTCGTCCGGTGTCAATTCCCAACCCGTAACGGCATTCAAGTACGCCACCATTGGAATCGTGCAAGTGATGGCCCCCAAAAAACACATGCCGGCGCCATTCAGCAGCTGCATATAGAAGCTTCCCGCGGCATACTTGCGTACATTCTTTTGAGTCTTTCCACGGGCTTCTTTGACCATTTGCTTGGCTCTGGGGAATTTCTGAGATACGCCATAAAGATCATGGTACAGATAACTGGAGATGGAGTGCCGGCCGGGTGTGGGCTCGCACATGTAGGCAATGGCAAGTCCGAAGTCAAGCCGGGAATCTTTCATGGGAAGTTCCTGGCCTCCGGCGTGGACGGCATATTGCTCTGAGCCCTTGCCAATCATTTGGGCCGCCTTTTTAACGCCGTCGGCCAGGATGTCACCAATGCCCTGGCGCTGGATAATCATTTCTGTAAGTTTGGCGATGCTATCTGAATTTCCCCAAGCTAGCTGCAAGCCTCCGGTTGTATTTGTGTCAATTATGCCATTTTCAAAGCATTCGATGGCAAAAGCCACCGCATTACCGGTGGATATGGTGTCGATGCCGGCGCGGTTGCACATTTCGTTAAGTTCGATAATTGTGTCAAGGTCGTCATTGAGCACCAGCCCCCCGAATGCGCCCAGGGTTTCATATTCAGGCTTGTGCCCTTCGGTATTTTTGTAGCGGCCTTTTTTAATATCTATTATTCCGCCGCAGCCAAGGGGGCAGGCCTGGCAGGCATATCGACGTTTTTGATGTTTGATGACACTGATATCTCCATTTTTGGCCGCGCCCTCATAGGTATAATCGGTAAGACCCACGCCGGTCCAGTTTTTGATCGGCATATCACCGGTAAGGGCACTAAACACGGTCAAGCCGGGTGTGCCGAATGTCCGGAAAACCTCTTTGACCAGAGATGCCTGGGTTGGCAACGATATGCCGGTTTTGCCAATCAGTTTAGCCACCGTATGCAGGAAGCGTACCGTCAGCCGGTCGACCAGTTTTGATTTTTTATAGGCTTCCAGAAACTCTTTGTTGATAGCTTTTACTTTTTCAGGATGGGCGACCGGAATTTTAGCATTGCCGTGGAAGGCTACGGCTTTGAGTTGTTTGGATCCCATGACGGCCCCCAAGCCGGAGCGGGCTGCCATACGCCCCCGGTCGGTGGCAATCCCCGATATCAGGGAAATCTTTTCTCCGCTGACACCAATGGCGGCTACCTGGGTCCATTTATCCTTAATGCGGTCCTTGATATGGCGTTCGGTTTCGATTATGTCCTGACCCCATATGGTGCCAGCATCATGAAATTTAATTTCCTCATGGGTGATCTCCACCCAGACCGGTTGGTCCGATTTGCCGCTGAAAAAGATCGCATCGTATCCGGTACGTTTCAGTTCCCGGGAGAGGAATCCCCCGGCATTGGCGTCGCCCCAGCCGCCTGTCAGAGGCGATTTGCCCACCACCATGAAACGTCCCGAGAAATAAGCCCTGGTACCGGTTAACAGACCGGAGCAGAATCCGATATGACTTTCGGGGTCCAGGGGGTGAATCCCCGCTTTTTGCCGTTCCATGATAACCGCAGCCCCCAGGCCATATCCGGACAAATATTTCTGATAAAAGCCATCGTCAGGTTCAACGGTCTCGATTGTTTGAAATGTAAGATCGATCACACAATATCTGCCCATGTATCCACCGGCCATAATGATTCCTCCATAATCAAATTGACTTGTGATTTTACTTCATGATGTTGTTGACATATTCGGTCAACAAAAATTCGGACATATCATAGGGGAGCGCTTCCAGGATTTGATTGATTTCGGCCATTTCTTTGGGAATTTCAGTAATACTGACACCGGCCATTTCAACGAGTTTGAAAAATGTCCCTTCGTCATATGATAATGACATTTTATCAAGTTCGGCCCGCAGTTTGCGTTGGTACTGGTCCGGTTCTTCCTGCATCATTTCCCCAACGGTTTCGGCCAGTGCCGTCACCAATTCTTTGGCCTGGCGGAGGGAGCCGTGATTTAAAGACACATGCAGATTGGAAGGCGAATTCTCCCGCTTAAACTGGGGTTGAAGATACCAGCCTTTGGTTTTCATGCGATCCGCAAGGCGGAATACGTCTACCCTTTCTGATGTGGATTCAAATGCAAATATACACATATCTGGTTTCCCCAAGACGCGGATGCCATCGATCTTTTCAATACCCGCAATCATCGTCCGGGTAGCTGCCATGACTTCCGCTACTATGGACCGATAGCCTTCATTGCCCAAATAGTGCAAAATGGCCCAGGCTGCCGCCAATGGTCCACCCGGTTTGCTACTGGTGATAGCCGGATTCATGACGGTGTAACCGGTCCAGCGGGAACAACTAAACATCTGGTAGCGCCGGATTTCCTGGTTCTTATACATAATAATGGAGGCGCCTTTGGCCGCATAACCGTATTTATGCAAGTCAACCGACAAGGAGGTTACACCCGGAACACCAAGATTGAAATCGGGGATTTCATACCCCATCTGCTGCATATAGGAAAGATGGATACCACCGACACACGCATCCACATGAAACAGGAGATCGTTATCCAGGGCGATTTGGCCCAATTCAGCGATGGGGTCGACAACACCGTGGGCATAGCTGGGAGCCGAACCGACAAGGAGAATCGTGTTGTCCGTTATGGCCGCTTTGACGGCAGCCACATTCGCCCGGAATGTATTATCCACAACCGGTACAACCACCGGTTTGACATCCAAATAATGGGCGGCCTTAAAAAATGAAGAATGGGCTGTGATTGGGAGGATCATCTCCGGCGATTGAATTTCCGGTTTGGTGGCACGCATCATATCCCGGGCGGTCTTCACCGCCAGTATAAGGCTTTCTGTTCCACCCGAGGTAAAATTGCCCACCACATGCTGATCGCCACCCAACAGGTTGGCAATCATACGGACCACCTCATTTTCCAACCGCAAAAGACTGGTAAAGGTGGTGGGGTCCAATCCATTTTCGGTGAGATACATGCTATAGGCCTGATGAATAACCTCTGTGGCCTCCTTCCCGGGGTCGTATACCAGGCCGAATACTTTGCCAGAGGCCCAGTCGAGGTCGTTTTGCTTGTAAGATTTCAGGGTTGACAGAATTTCGTTTTTGGCCAGTCCGGTTTCAGGAATTTGCATGGATAGTCCCCGTTTCAATAAAGCGTGTGAATGGTTTGTTCTAAAATTAGCAACAAAGGAATAAAAGATTGACAGGTGTACGTCAATAAAAGTCTTAACCCAAATTTAAAACATCAAATATGGGTCAATTGGTTTCGGGGTCTTTCTTTGGTTCATCGGTCAGTGATGCGCGATCCACAAGTTTCTTGCCGAATTTCTGACTGATATGATCGAGAGCCTGGTCAACTTTTTCCCAGTTACGATCGCGGCGGGGTGTGGCATCAAATATGTCCATCTGTACGGGCTGCGTACTGCTGATAAAGCCGGAAGCACCTACACCCACCAAACGGACTTTCTGTGTTAGCCGGTACTGTTTTAACAAAACGACAGCTTCCCGGAAAATGGTCTCGGTGGACTGGGTGGGCACAGAGATCGTGGTGCGCCGGGTTACCTGTTTGAAATCATCGTGCCTGAGTTTTAGGGTGATCACTTTGGCACGCACGTCCATTTTGCGGAGTTGCTTGCTCACCCGTTGGGATTGTTGCAGCATAATTTGTTTAAGAAATTGCGTATCCATTGTGTTGGTTGCCAGGGTCTGCTCGGCACTCACCGATTTATGGTCACGCTGGGGGGAGACAGGCGTCGGGTCGATACCTTTGGAGAGATTGATTAGCCGAAGTCCCCATTTGCCCAATCTTTTTTCCAGCATTTCCACGGGATAGTGGTGCACATCGCCCAGATGGCGAATACCGAGACGATGGAGTGTCTGGGCACTCTTTTTGCCGATACCGGGTACTTTTTGAACCGCTAATGATTGGATAAATTCAGGCACCTCTGCCGGGTAAATGATGGTCAGGCCGTCAGGCTTTTCAAGGTCCGAAGCGATTTTGGCCAAAAAACGAACCGGAGCCATACCCACCGAACAGGTTAGCCCGGTCTGGGCCTGAATTTTCTTTTTGATACTACCGGCGATTTCACGAGACGTCCCCATGATTTTGGGGCTTCCCTCTAGGTCCAGGTAAGCCTCATCGATGGATACAATTTCAACCAGGGGAGAAAAGGTTTTCAAAATGGCCATGATGCTGCGCGAAACGGTTTTGTAACGCGACATACGCGGTGGTATAAAAACACCCTGGGGACAAAGCCGCTTGGCCTGGAAAACGGGCATGGCCGAATGAACGCCGTATTTGCGGGCTTCATAGCTGGCGGCTGAAACCACACCGCGGTTACTGGTGCCGCCCACAATGACACATCGGCCTTTTAATTGGGGCTTATCCAGCATTTCCACCGAAGCATAAAATGCATCCATGTCAACGTGTATGATCATTTTGTAAATTTCAGGCTATACAAATTTGAATTATCTGTTGTAAAAAATTACAAAAACGTTATAGGCTGCTTTAATTATTGCTATTTATGAGACGTCGCAATCGCATCCCTCATTGAGGCCGGGAGCAGCACGGGATCACCAAGCAACGCATCAGATGGTTTGAGAATAACATGAAAAAAATAGAAGAAGTAACATTGCTCTACGAAGTCAGTGAGGCTCTGAATGCCCAACTGGATCTTAAGAAATCCTTATACCGGGTTCTGGATCTTTTGTCCAATTCTATGAATATGCTTCGAGGCACCATCACCATTCTGGACCCGATTAAAAATGAAATTAATATTGAAGTGGCCCATGGGATTTCAAAGCGAGCCGTGGACAGCGTTAAGTATAAAATCGGTGAGGGCATCACCGGGCGAGTTTTTCAGACCGGTAAGGCCCTGACGATTCCCAAGATCAGCCAGGAGCCTCTGTTCTTGAACCGTACCGCCTCACGACAAAAAAATGCGAACCAGGAAATGTCATTTATCTGCGCGCCCATTAAAAAAGGTAAACAGGTGATCGGGGCCTTCAGTGTGAACAGACCCTATGAAAAATCTTACGATCTCAAGCAGGGTGAAAAACTTATGTCGGTGGTTGCCACCATGTTGGCCAGACATGTGAGCAATCTGGAAACGATCCGCTTGGAAAAAGACCAACTGAGGGAGGAGAACAAACGGTTACGGGGAGAGCTGGAAAAAAAGTACCGGATTACCGACATCATCGGAAACAGCAATAAGATGCGTGAGGTTTTCCAAATGATATCCCAGGTGAGTGCCAGTAACGCCACGGTCCTCATCCGGGGCGAGAGCGGCACCGGCAAGGAATTGGTGGCTAATTCCATTCACTACAATAGTTTGCGTTTTAAACGTCCTTTCGTCAAAGTAAACTGTGCCGCCCTGCCGGCCAATCTGATTGAAAGTGAACTGTTTGGTCATGAAAAAGGTGCTTTTACGGGTGCCATCAATCAGAAATTGGGTAAATTTGAAATGGCTCACAAAGGAACCATTTTTCTGGATGAAATCGGATCCATTGGTTTGGATGTCCAGGTGCGCCTCTTGCGGGTTTTACAGGAACGGGAGTTTGAGCGTGTGGGCGGCCATCGCACCATAAAATGTGACGTGCGCGTGATTGCTGCCACAAACAAAAACCTGGAAGAATCGGTGGTGGATGAAAGTTTCCGGGGGGATCTGTACTACCGCTTGAATGTATTTCCCATCTATATGCCGCCCTTGCGGGAGCGTAAAACCGATGTGCTGCTACTGGCGGACTATTTTCTGGAGAAATATGCCCGCGAGAACCATAAGAATATTCTGCGGTTTTCAACGCCGGCTATTGATATGATGATGGAATATCACTGGCCCGGCAATGTTCGCGAACTGGAAAACTGCCTCGAACGCGCGGTGCTTCTATGCGATGAAGGCGTGATTCACAGCTATCATCTGCCACCGACCTTGCAGACCGGCAAGGAGACCAATACGCTGCCGCGACTCTCTCTGGAAGATGCGGTGGCCAAGCTCGAGCGTGAAATGCTCATCGACGCACTTAAAAATACACGCGGAAATATTACCCTGGCTGCCGAGCTATTAGACACAACTGTGCGTAAGTTTGGGTATAAGGCCAAGCAGTATGGGGTGGACTACAAGGACTACCGCTAGACAAAAATCGATACCGACCCGATTTGTTTAAAACTTGGAACCTGATAAGGAAGGTAGCTTAACCAATGCTGAGTTCATTGAAAAAGATATTCGCCAAGGTAACAGAGAAAAATGACGAGGAAGCCCAACCTGGTAGCGAACACGATATTCGCGTGGCAACCTGTGCGCTGCTGGTAGAGATAGCCCGCATCGATAAAACCTTTACAGAGCAGGAGTTGGAGCTGGTCATGGCCATACTCAAAGAAAAATACGATCTGTCGGCGGAGCACGCCGATACCCTGATTTCCGAGGCCGAGGCCGAGTTAGAGCAGAGCGTTGATCTGTGGCAGTTCGCCAACCTGATTAACGACAATTATACCACTGATGAAAAGATCGAGATTGTGGAAACACTCTGGCAAATTGTCTATGTGGATGGCAAGATGGATCAGCATGAGCATTACCTCATGAGCAAACTCAAGAATCTGCTGCGCCTGTCTCACAACCAGCTCATCGATGCCAAACTCAAGATACTGCACGGGGATTAAGAGGGTTCAAGGATCCCCGGATTCCAGTGTGGTAATTTGCATGTATCCAATTTTTTGATTCTCCCGGTGAGTATGAAAGGGCGGATGTACACCTTACTGTGACACCAAAGGCTGGCGTATATTGTTGGGATTCGCTTTGAAAGTTGCATGTGAGCACAAAAAAGATTTACAACGGTTTGGTACCATGGCCTATAGTGACGATGAATTGATTCAGTCCCTCCGTAAGTGGTTCCATGAATATGTAGAGACGTTTTGTACCGACCAAAGCGATATCTGGGAAAATATCCTTCTTAAGAAAAAGCACACGAAACGCGTCTGTGGAGAGATCTTACGGATTGGCAGAAATCTCGGCTTATCGGGCGCGTCTCTTCGGTTAGCTGAAATTACCGCTTTATTTCATGATGTTGGGCGGTTTGAACAATATGTTCGGTATCGTACCTTTGTTGATCATAAATCCGAGAATCATGCCGCGTTGAGTGTGAGAATCTTGGAAGATAGCGGTGTTCTCAATCGACTGGACAATTCGATAAAAGATCTCATCTATCGAATTATTTCGTACCATAATCGACCGTCACTCCCCGATCTGGAAACGGATATGTGTCTGTTTTATACAAAATTGCTTCGGGATGCGGACAAGCTTGATATATGGAGAGTTATGACCCGCTACTACCGAAATTCAGACGGCAGTTCAAACAGCGCCATTGAACTGGAACTGCCGGACACCCCGGTAATATCGGACAAAGTGTATGAAGCGCTGGTGAACAAAAGGATTATTGATGTTCATCATATTCAGACCTTTAACGATTTCAAGGTGCTCCAGATCGGCTGGATTTTTGACGTTAACTTCAAACCCACGATAGACGCGGTTATTTCCCGTAAATACATCAATGATATCTGTAAGGTGTTGCCATCATCTGAAAAGGTTAGCGTGATCATGAGGGTGGTCAAGCATTATATGGAGAAGGAATTTGTTGAAGAAAAGCGCAAGACGTCGCTCTGGGAGGTTGCGCAATTAGGTGTCGGTCTAACCCATTCCTAGCCTATCCCATTAATCTGAAGAAAACTACCTGTAATACCGGAATCATTTTTCCTTTAAGATTTTTTTGATTCCGCGGCGCCTTTACCATTTTATAGGTGTTGTCAGAATGACGTTTCGATTGCGAAAGAAGGCGTATCAGCAAAGCGATTGCGGTTTGCAACGCAACAAACAGAGCTACTATCTATCCGCCTATCCAGCCAAAACGCTGTTATATTCAAGCCTGGGTGCATCTTTTAGATAATTCGCCTTGCCGTTCAACGACTCCCAAAAGTAATTGGCATATTCCTGAAATTTTGCCTGCGATATCTCCGCATCCGATACGGTATTCATCAATGCGGGATCTATTTTGCCTTCCAAGACAAGCTGATTTCCGGCTTGATGACAGGCCTGCTCGATGCGTGTGCGACGCTCGGTGTAAACCGGCTGCCCTATTAATTCCGCCCCCGGCATAAAAAATTCCCCCATCAAATTGGCCTTCTCATTGTGTGTGTGCAAGCACCGGAACAGAGCTTTCAGTCCGTCAAAGTTACCGGTCACCTCGGGAAATCCGGCCGCGCTGAAAACCACAAAGCCCTGTTGCTTATCATCTGAAAAACGATGCGGGTGTCTGGTGATGCCATTTTCAAGCTGCATATAGGGCTTTAAATTTGGGGTCATACGGTCCAGAAAATTTTTCATAATGCCCGTGATGCTGTACACATAAAGCGGCGAGGCGAAAATGATTAAGTCCGCATTTCGGTGTTTCGATCGCAACGCATCCATATCATCTTTGTGAATACATTGGCCGGGTGTTTTGGTCCAGCAGGAATAGCAGCCCGTGCAGGGATGGATGTTCTTCTTTGCTAGTTTGATATGCGCCACCTTGGCACCAGCCGACAGGGCTCCGGCGCAAAAATGATTCACCATGAACTGCGTTTTACTGAACTTCGAGTTTCGGGGTCCACCGTCAAAAACGACAATTTTCTTTATATAACCGGGCCCAAAAGCATGGTAGTCAAAATCGGTTTTATAGGCTGGAAGTTTTGTTTGTTCTTCCCCTGTTGCCAGTGAAAAAAGCTGATCGAATTTGAGCAGAATACCCATATCCCCTTCGGCCGTGTACTGTTGATTGATAAAGGCCTTTTCACCGGCCACTTCTTGGTTTGAAATGGCCAGCCATAGCTCGGAATCGGAATGTATGGTTGTAGCAGGATCGGAATGGGTGCCTTCCCGGTAGGTGCACGTGTTGTTCCTGATGGTAAAAAAGCCATTTGTTGGTTCCTTGCCGGTGATTTGAAACTGGATGACGGTATCCAAGCCTTCGGCGGCCGTTCGGTTTAATCCCAAAGGCATGGAATCAAACAGCTCTTTGATGGTTTTAAATTTGGGCCGATCTTGAGATATGTGCGCATCATTTTGATTATCTGATGTGGATGTGTCTGTCTTTTGCATGGGGGCTCCTTTATATGTCTACAAGTTTTCTGGTGTCAGATTAAGATACAAATTTATATATAAATAATTATATATCATCCAAAAAAATATAGGGAAGTACCCTAAAATTCTTTTTCGATCATCCCGATGGTTTCATCCAGCCAGTCCATATACATCCTTTCAAACCGTTCACCAAAGCGACGGGTTGCCTCCCACATGAAGGTATCCCGGTTTAATTCCGGAAAGGAAGAACTGACCTGGTTTATAAAATCCGAAGATTCGGTTTTATACAGATTAATCTGCTGCTCATGAAGGTTGCGCTGTAGTCTTAACTGGGTCACGATAGCTTCTTTTTGTATGTTTCCGGAAAAAAAGAGCTTTAATAACAATAGTTGTTTGGGGGTTTCCAGCTTGGTAACCGGTTGTTGGAGCCAGCTCTGCATGGCGCTTTTGCCTGAATCGGTAATGGTGTAGACCTTTCGATCCGGACGGTTTTCCTGTGGTTCCGGGTGGGAGACAACCAAGCCATCTGCTTCCATCTTTTTGAGCGTGCTGTAGATCTGGCTTTGTTTGGCATGCCAGAAATGATTGGTGGATTTGTCCATGGTTTGCTTGAGATCGTAGCCTGTTTTGGGTTCATATTGGAGAAAGCCGAGTAGTGCAAACCGAAGCATTTTAGTCACCTTTTATATATAATATTTTATATATAAAATAAACCTAATAACCTGTCAATAAATATTTTATAGGGTTGCAAAAATTGAAAGCAGGTCGATCGTTCACATATTTCAATCGTTGACAACAATGTATAAAAATAAGAACATATTAAGTCAAGACTATCGTATAAGCCCATTTCAAATTGAATTCCTCGCTGCTTGCAGCGGGGAATTCAATTTGAATAAATGGTTAGAGAAAATTTAAGGGTATCAAATGAAAAAAAATATCACAGGTGAAGATCTCAATCGGATTGAAAAAAGGGTTATCGAGGCCATGGCGGTGGCGCCCATAATACGTGCCGTATCGGAAAAAATCGGCCGTCAGGAGGCCTTGGAAATACTGCAAGAAGTCAATGAGTACGAAGCGTATCAACGCGGAAAAAAAATTCAAAAAAAAGATGGCGGTAACGGCATCGCAGCGTTGGTTATTGATGTGGCCAGTTGGGGTGAGGGCGACAATTGGGAAATGGAAGTCTTAGAGCACACAGCCAAAACTTATCATTTTAACGTTAGGCGTTGTCCGTATTATGAGAAATATAAAGAGCTGGGACTGGTGGCGTACGGGGTTGGATTATCCTGCTGCCGGGACGAATCCTTTGCCCGGGGTTTTAATCCCAATCTAAAGCTGGTTCGTACACAGACAATTATGGAGGGTGCCGACTATTGTGATTTTCGCTATTATTTACAAAGTCCTTAAATAATGAGGAACTTTTCATGCAAGCGATGGTATGTGAGAAATTTAGATAAAATTTACTATCTGTTGTTTGTCGGTCTGGGACTTTTCATGATCCGCTATCGAGATACCTGGGCTTCCAAGGTCGTGGAATCCCAAAGATTGGCGGATTTCCTATTTAGGCGGGCAAATTTGAGTCAAAAAAGGGAGTTAATTTATACGCGACGTCTTTGTCTCGTTGTTGGTTTAGCATTTATAGGTTTTGGGATGATTAAACTTTTTTCAGGCTGATTTTTTAAGATGCTTATCAGAACATATAAACAGGAAGATGAACAACAGATTATTGCTTTATGGCAGCAATGTAATTTAACCACGGCCTGGAACAATCCCAAAAGGGATATAGAGCGAAAGATACTAGATTCACCGGAACTTTTTTTTGTGGGTGAAATCGACCATAAAATAGTCGCCAGTTGTATGGCTGGATACGATGGTCATCGCGGTTGGATCTATTACTTGGCTGTAAAACCGGATCACCAAAAACAGGGTGTGGCCTCAAAGATTATGAGTCATGCGGAAGATGTCCTCAAGGATATCGGTTGTCCCAAAATTGATCTCATGGTTCGGAAAACCAATCAAAGCGTCATAGCGTTTTATCACAAAATTGGCTACAATGATGATCCGGTTGTGGTCTTGAGCAAGCGATTGGCGACAGATGAACTGTATAAAATGAGGTGTGTAAAAATGGATATAGAACAGGCAAAAGAAATATTGGGAGACAAATTCAGTTTCTCGGCGGTTGACACCCAAAAAGTTGTTCAGAAATTGAACATCCCCAAGGATGCAAAGATACTGGATGTGGGTACGGGATTGGGCAGCATGGCTATTGTTCTGGCACTACATGGATATACGATAACCACCGGGGAACCCGGCGATGATGAATCCATATACGCACGCCAGAATTGGCAGGAAAACGCTGAAAAAGTCGGGGTTGACGGGCAAATAAGCTTCGAGGCCTTTAATGCCAATAGCCTTCCGTTTGAAGATGGATCCTTTGATGCCATATTCTCGCTGGGCAGTTTTCACCATATTGAAGCGTCCGATCGCATCAAGGTTTTAAAAGAATTCATCCGGACTACTGTACCCACGGGCATCATCTGTTTTTTCGAACCCAATCACCATACAGTTGAGCGGATAAAAGAAACGGATGATAACCATCCGGAGCCGGCCGATCCGACTGCCTATATATCAGGACTCAATCTGACATCACGTCAAATTGGCGGCTCAAATTTTGATGCGTTTATATTTCAAAAAACATCATAGAACCAAAAGCCCGCTTAAATCTCGACATAGAGATAAAAATGGATGTGGAAGGTGTCTCATGTGTCGTTTTTTAACCGACTGGAACAACGAAAAAATCGGAAAAAATGGTAAGTTATAAAAAGAGCATCGCTTTCAAATGGTTTCCGCCCTCGTGGTTTCAGCTAACCATCGGAGAGACTTTTCATTTGTAACGGTTAATGCTGAAAAATAACAGTACTCGGGAGAGTGGGTACACTGATCCAATACGGACAGAGGAAACGTCACAATGGAATTATCGCCCATCGGAAAAATTCATTCACCTTTTAAGACAAAGCAGGACTGCCCCATTCAACCCGTATACGCCCAAGAAAAACGGGGTAAAATTGAGGTTTTCAAGGAATATGCGGACGGCCTCAAAGACATCGAACTCTTTACACATATCTATATCCTGTATCTGTTTGATCGTGCCGGGGATGTTGAATTGGTGCGCCCAACATTTTTGGACGATACGCCTCATGGCATTTATGCCTCCCGCCACCCCTGCAGACCCAATGGTATCGGTTTGTCCATTGTTCGACTCGACAAGGTGGATGAAAATGTATTGGATATACGTGGGGTAGATGTTCTCGATGGTACGCCACTGCTGGACATAAAACCCTATGTCCCGAAATTTGATACCATCGAATCCGCTTCCAGTGGCTGGATCGAAGACAAATCATGGCGATCAAAACCATCTTACCGCGAGTAGCAATGAAAGAAATTTAGAATGGATCACTTGGCGCAATCGAACCTCAATTGTTTTGGCAAATCCGTTTTAAACCGGATGTCGGAAGTCCGCAAAGTCGGCGCTCTCATGGTGAGAAATGCCTTTTGGCACGCCCACCTGGATGGAAACCCAACGGATACGCAACCATCGCCGGATTTGTGGAACCGGGCGAGGGTAGCGAATCGGCCGTGGTTCGAGAGGTGTACGAGGAAACCGGTGTCCGGGTTGAATCGGTTACCTACCATTCATCACGACCATGGCCTTTTCCCTGCTCGATAATGTTGGGATTCACCGCCAATGCCAGTGGTTCCAAAATACGAATTGATGGTGATGAAATTGAGGATGCCAGATGGTTTTCGCCTTTGGACATTCATGACAGCGTTATAGCCGCTAACCTTGTCCTGCCACCGAGGCGATCCATTTCCAACAGTCTGATTGCATACTGGTATGACCGCAAGGGGTTGGGTTCGCTTGCAGAAATTCCTGAACCTTGACCTACCAATACAAATCATCTATGTATCTTATATTAACTCACACCTGACCAGAAACTTATAATTGTATTAATAATCGTTTTTTAACAAAGCGCCATGCCGTCGGTGCTGTTCCCTGTAATCACGGAGGCGCATTAAGGTAACAATGAACAACTCACGCTGGAAAATCATCTTTATCGTGATTATCATCGCCTGCTGTCTGCCTGTTCTTGAGCTGGGCTACTATTTGTGGATGTTTTCCAGACCGGTGGAAATGCCGCCGAACTTCGAAACCGATGCCATTGTCGTATTCGGGGAAAGTGCAAATCGTGTTTCAGCCGGGTACGATCTAGCCCGTTCGCTGACCACGCGCTATCTAATCATTTCATCGGTTTTGGACGGCCAGCTTGATGTATATGACAAACGCTATCACTTGCCCGCAGGCGTAAAGCATATTACCGAGCCCCTGGCCCGCACCACATTAGAAAATGCCGTTTACAGCTATAAAATCATCCAAAGGCACCGGTTATCTTCCATTGTCCTTGTGACCTCTGCCTATCACATGCCCCGTTCCTGGGCTCTTTTGAAGCTGTGCCTTGCCGGATCCGATGTAAATGTGCCTATCTATTGTGCGCTCATTGGCAGGGAGAGCCATGTGACCGGCTATTTCAAAACGAGGAAAGGATTAAAGACGCTTTATAATGAGATGGTGCGTTTCTGGGGCAGCCTGGGCGAGTTTGCGGTTTTCAAAGTCCGGGGAGAACTGCCCAGGGGAAACCCAAAAGAAATTCGGATGGTGAAACTGTTAAAATCGATCTTTCTATTCGATATTTGACTTGTTAACGCAACTTTCGGTTTTCGTACAGGGGCGATATGAAATGAACGATTCGGCAGCGATTTTCGCTGTTTGAGCCGGGTAGGGATCTTTATATCAGCGCCAGACGAGGACAATTTCGTATATGAACGTGACCGTTAAGAATTGAAATGGTTTTAACAGCTTGACAGGCGCTGATGTTAGGACCCCTTGCGGCGAGTTTGAACAGCGCTGCCGAATCGTTCATTTCATATCGTCTGAATCCCGAAAGTTGCGTTATTAAAAAAGAATCTTTGAACCAAATAGGCGCATTCAAATCGATGACTATATATTTTTTGTGTTTTCAGATATTCTAAGGACTATAAATCATGGGAAAAAATAATTCAGAAGATCTCCCTCCAGGCAGGACTCATTTTATTGATAAGCCCAAGAAAAAAAGAGGACCAGATAGACGAAAGCATCATTGTTTTGTTGCAAATGACCGAAGAAGCGGCATCGCATGCAGAAGAAAAGAAGCACAGCGGAAAAAAGAAAAAAGGATCGTCGACAAAGATAAAGAAGTTTATAATCCTTATTTTGAAATCGACTAATTTATCCCCTCCGACAGGATTCAATTTGACCTTGGCGATGGGCCTTTCAGACATAAAAACCTTAGAGATGAGGGATAATAAAATGAAAATAATAAAAACGGTAAGCTGCATCCTGGCCGGTTTTTACCTTAGCATCAGTGCGGCCGGTGCCGCAGAACTGGAATCCGGATTCATGGGAATCCAATGGGCGTCACCCGCGGCACATCAGGAAGGCTTGACCCGTTTGTACACAAGGGAGGATGTGGTCTATTATACCCAGCCCGATATTGTTCATACGATTCACAATATTCAGGTGCCAAATGTGGTGTATGGATTTTACAAAGACCAATTTTTTGCGGTGTACGTCAACCTTGAAAGCGAAGAAGTTTTTGGGGAGTTCCGCAATTATTTAAGGTCGCGATACGGCAACCCTGACAAGCGTTTCTCAATGAAAACCAGCGAAACGGTTTACAAGTGGAACCAAGGCAAGGTCAAAATCAAGCTAAAAACAAACGAAGAAAACTACCGCATGAAACTGGGTTTCTACTATTTGCCGCTCTCCCAAAAGGTAAATGAAGAGCAGATGGACCAATATCACAACAAGTCACTTCAGATTTTTCCAATCAAAAAAGATGAACAGCCTGAAATAATACCACTGTTTCAATTTTAGAAATTGATTCAAAAAATGTTAATCCTTCATAACCTCTGGCTGCAAAAGCATGCGCAAAACCACGCCGCGCAGCTCTCAGCCTGATCGTTGGCGGCTGAACACCGCCGGCAACGGAGGGAGAATAATGGGAAAAAATAGTACTGAATGCGCAGACGGACAGCAAGAAACCGGTAAGGCCATCCATTCCTTTATGGACATGGTGGCGTGGGAAGCCGAACAATATGCCGCAGACCACACCTCACCCATGTCTCCGCTTCTTGAAGAGATTGAGGACTACACTCTCAACAAAACCGAGTCTCCCAGCTGGCTTACCGGACGGATTGAAGGACGTTTTCTGCAGTTGATTATCGTCCTGTCGGGATTCAGGCATGTGATCGATATCGGCACATTCACCGGTTATTCAGCCCTGGCTATGGCCGAATCGATCCCGCCAGACGGCAAGGTGCTGACAATCGAACATAATTCCGCCAATGCCGACATCGCTCAAGGCTTTTTCAACAGGAGCCCGCAGGCTTACAAGATCAATCTGCAGCGGGGGGAAGCCATTAATATTCTCAAATCCCTGCCGCCCGAAGCAACCGATCTCGTCTTCATTGATGCTGATAAAGCCAACTACCTGGCTTACTATCACGAATCAATGAGGATTCTACGCAAAGGCGGCCTCATTGTTGTTGACAATGCCCTGTGGTACGGCAGGATCTTTGAACCCAAAGATAAGGACAGTAAAGCCATCGCCCTCTTTAACGAAGAGGTAAACGCTGACAACAGGGTGGAGAATCTCTTTCTCACCCTCTGTGACGGCATCTACCTGCTCAGAAAAAAAGCAATCTGACTCGCGATTGACTAAAAAAATCAGTAACACAGGTTCATACGTGGCAGTACAGCTATTTTTTGAATATTACACCGTTTCGGCTGCTTGCATTGTTTACATTACAATGGCTTGCCTCGTAATTTATTCTATTTTTGATGTTTGGTCTGTCATTCTCCCAAAAGGACGCTGGAATGTGTTGGTATTGGGCGTCATAATTCTTTTGGCGGCTTCAATCAGGCTCTTCTGGGTTCAACACGGGCATCAGGTTTTTTTTGATGAGTTTTATCATTTAGATGCTGCTAGTAACATAGTTAAACACTTTCGATTTTTTATTCATACCAATGATTTACCGAACTTGAGCAATTCCGGGACGCTACCACCCTACATGCCGGGTTTCCAAACGTTACTGGCTGTGGTGTTCTATATCTTTGAAGCATCCGCCAAGAATGCGTTTCTTCTTAATGTTTTTTTATCCACCCTGACAGTGGCGGTATTTTTTTCAATCGGCAAAACATTGCAAGGAAAAGATCGTGATGGTCTAATACTTGCCGGGATTCTTTGTATTCACCCGTTGCATTTGCAATTTTCAGGATGTGCAAATCTTGAACCGGCTTCACTGTTGTTTAATTCTGTTGCCGTACTTGCAATTTTGATAAAATCTTTAACGACCCTAAAAACCAGCAGGTGCGCCTGGCACGTTCATATGCTTCACAACTACCCGACAATGTGATTGTATTGACCAAGGTGCCCTCGATGGTACGATGGGCGGCTAACGTAGATGTCGCTTTGCCTTGTGTCGCGGATAGCACCCAACAATTATTATACCAACCACTGGTATTTTTTGACTTTTGGAAAGGACCCATGCCGCTGCAAGATGATCTATTATCGGAGTTGTCACAAAATTTTATCATAACCCCACTAAAACTTGAAAAAGCAAAAGGGGAGATCATCGGTTATTATCTGTTAAATAAAAAAAATTAAACCTGAATTTAGAAGCAATTTCGTATCAATGTTGGCATCATTCACAACTTAAATAAGTTGAAAATTCGGCTTAAGGATAACGTGGCCGATCACAGGTTATCTGATAATACTTTTCTAACCCTGATTGACGAATAATCTCATTGATTTTAATCCAGGCGTTGTAGAGCGGTTCATCAAAGTTGGTGCGGTCGCAGGGAAAGTCGTCACACTGGTAACAATAATCGACCTGTTTTTCCTGGTGACAGGGTCGGACACCGCATTCTTTAAATAACTTACATTGTTCCTGACGGCATCCCTGGCAATTTTCAGATGCAAAATAATTCAGCACTTCCTGAAAAACCCTATATTTTCCCAATATGGGCTCATCCAGCAAGGTTTCAAAGCGGGGTGCGTAGTTGTGGAAGTTACCCAGCAATTCTTGGAGCTTCAGACTGGTAAGGCGGATTTGGCCATCCACATGGGCAAAACATTTTTCACAACTGAGTCCGCAGGGTGCAATTGCCGGTTTGCGTGATTGCTGTGTCATCATCGTTTTCCTTTCTCGATAGACTGGTTACGCAAGCATGCAAAATCTGTTACGTTGAGCAAGGTCTGTACGATAAGGCTAGGCCGTATGCGTACGCGTAAATTCGAAGCACGAATGTCGAAATCCTAAACAATATCCAATGACCTAAATCCAAATGATTAAAGTAAGATCCAATACATCATATCTGTTGCTATTGCAGATGAAAAGTGGCATAAACGACATATAAAAAGGCGATATCGACAAAAAACAGGATTCGACGTTGGATGTTTGGTGTTCGATGTTGATCATCTATCACCTTGGAATTAAGATTTTTGTTCACGTTCAAGTCGGATTCGCAAAATACAATTTAAATACAGCTCCCCGGAAACAGAAAATGAAAAAGGTGACCCTACTCGGACTGCACAATACCATGGCCACGACATTGTTTGGTCCCATGGACATTTTTAATCAGGCCGGGCGATTATGGGAGCGTTTGGACAACCTGCCGCGGTCACCCTATTTCGAAGTGACCGTCGCCTCGGTGGATGGGCAGCCCATCCGATGTGCCAACAATGTTTTGGTGCAGCCCCACCGCAGTATTCAAGCGATCCAGCAAACCGATTTGCTGGTGATTGCATCGGCAACCTATATTGATCAAATCCTTGAGAAAAACCCGGAGCTGGTTCCGTGGATACGCAAGCAGTTTGATCAGGGTGCGCATGTGGCCAGTATTTGCACCGGTGTTTTTCTGTTGGCGGAAACCGGTCTGCTGGATGGGCAATCGGCTACCTTGCATTGGGGCTATGCCCGGATGTTTCGTAAGCGCTATCCCCGGGTGCAGTTGCAGACGGATAAAATGATTCTCGATCAGGGCCGCTTGTATTGCTCGGCCGGCACCAACGCCGGTCTGGACTTATCCCTCTATTTGGTGGAAAAATTTTGCGGCCGCAAGGCCGCTTTGGAGTCGGCCAAGACCATGGTTTTGGACCTGGGACGTGAAAGCCAGATGCCTTATAGCCGGTTCCTTATTTCCACCGAACATGGTGATCAGGTTGTGATAAAAGCCCAAAAGTGGTTAGAAAAACATCAGGCAGCAACCATTGATTATGAAGGTTTGGCGACTAAATTTGGCCTCAGTCGGCGTTCCTTGGAACGCCGCTTTAAACGGGCCACTGGCGTGACCCCTTTGGGATATTTACAACAACTGCGGGTAGAGAAAGCCAAACGCTTGTTGGAGGAAGGTAATTTAAGTTTTAATGAAATCACCTATCAGGTAGGTTATGAAGATATCTCCTTTTTCAGAAAACTATTTGTTCGTCTAACCGGTTTGCGACCAAAGGAGTATCAAACACGGTTTGCGGCCTATGCTGTCAACCCAATTAATTAGCCTATTACAGTGTTTGAGTGAATCCATTGGCCCTTTCAAGGTCATTATTTTGCACCCTTTTTAGGGGCGGATTTGACGATTACCTTGCTCGGCCTTGACCATATCGGAATAGAAAATGAGCGATCACATTCAAAATTCGAAGCAGCACATAATTGACAACTGTATTGCCTGTGGAACCTGTGCCAAAATATGTCCGAGTATTGAGGTTGCCCAGATGGGCCATGTTAAACCAAAAGTAATTCAAGAGCACCTGCTTGAATTTATTAAAGCACCTCAAGCAGATGATATTGTCTCTCAAAGAATCGATTCGTGCCTGGAATGCTTTAAGTGTGTTGACGTTTGCCCCAAAGACCTCAATCCGCTTGCTTTTATTGGGCTGGCTAAGTTTGTGGCGTTTCAAAATCAATACGAACCGTATGCTTCAGCAAAACCGGCCGACTACCGGGCGCATTACCAATCCTTAAATAGCGACTTGGATGAACGCCAACGATCGGCGGTTACTAAGATAACTGTTCCTACAACAAGCAGAAATGTCTTTTTCCCGGGCTGCAATGTATACAAAGATTCACAGAGGCTTTTGAGAATCAGAGAAATTCTGAATCGCATCGACCCGGATATAGCTTTCTTGCCGGGCTTGGAATTCTGTTGTGGTGACACCTATATTTTTGAGGGTCGGCTCGATCTGGGAGAAGATCAGAACAGTGCCCTCCATAAAGAGATTGAACGTATCAATCCAGAGCAGGTTATATTATGGTGTCCTACCTGTCTGGCCCACATAAAGACTAGGGGAAACACTTCGGTCAGGTGGGTATCTTTTTTTCAATTTTGTTTGGAAAATATGGACAAACTAGATTTTGTCGCGACCGAAAAAAAGAAAATTGTAACCCTACATGAGCCCTGCAAAACAGCTTACACCGGCTTAGATCAAAGTCATCGGGACGTTATAGGGGCTATGCCGGATATTGAGCTGAGGGAGATGCCATCGGGTATTGGCTGCTGTGGCAGTGGCGGCATCTCATACTATAAGGACAATACGATTAATATGATATCTGCGAAGCGATTGCGTGAAGCGGCCGAAACCCAGGCGGATATGCTGGTTACGGTCTGCCACTACTGCCAGGAAGTCTTCGACGATATAAATTCTTACGAATCCCTGCAGATAGTCAATTTAGCGGACTTGATGGTTCAGAAACTCGAGGATCATGGAAAAATATAAAATATGACTAACCAATGATGATGGTATTGGTTCGCCAGGCTTGAAAGTTGCCGTTGAGGCAATTTTGGACATGGGTGAGATAATGGTGCTGGCCCCAAGCAGCCAACAAACAGGGACTGGCCGCGCTTTAACCGGTGAGATGCAATCACGTCTGGACCCGGATTCTTTTAGAGAAAATTATCTCAGCGTTCTCAACGCAGCGGGTGGTGAATCAATTAGGCCTTTTCAGGGCCATTATCATGCCACCCTTTGTCGGGGTGGTATTTGACTCGGATTTTAAAAGGTGATTTTATCGCATGAATTCAAGGGGTGAAAATTCAGTATGGAACCAGCTAAATCCCAGGCAGTAAGATTATTGGTCAAACAACTTCGCAATGTGGGGCCCAAACTGGCGGCCCGGTTGATTGATGCCGGCATCGACTCACCGGAGAAACTGAGGACCTTGGGGGCCAAAAGGGCGTTTGAGACCATGTATGCCCGGGGCGATGCCTATGGCGACTACAACGCCGCCTATCTGTATGCTTTGGAGGGTGCCATCCGGGATTGCGACTGGTTGAAAATACCTGAAGACGTCAAAGCGGAATACAAACAATATGCCCAGAATCTTCAGGCTAAAAAAGGCAATTAAGCATGGGTACTGTGAATCGAAAAATTGCGCGAACGATTCTTAAAAAGCATCTGGATGCAGATGATCCCTTGGGGTGGTTTGAAGAACTCTATGCCATGGCGAACGATGATCCAGAGATAATACCTTGGGCAGACCTGAAACCGAATCAGAATGTTGTTAATTGGTTGGATCTGCAAGCGGGTATGAGCAGAGGCCATGCTCTCACCGTTGGCAGCGGTCTGGGTGACGATGCAGAAGAGCTATCCCGTAGGGGCTTTCACACCACTGCTTTCGATATATCGGCATCAGCTGTTGCCTGGAGTCGCAAGCGGTTCCCGCAAGCAAATGTAACCTATGTTCAGGCTGACTTGTTCAATGCGCCAGAGCAATGGCAAAACAAATTCGATTTTGTGTTGGAACTATACACATTGCAAGTTTTGCCTCCGGATTTACGGGCGGAAGCAGCGCGCTGTATTGCTTCGTTTTTGGCACCCGGTGGGATATTGCTGGTTATTGCCAGAGCCAGAGAACCGGATGAGCCAATGGGTGCAATGCCGTGGCCATTGACTTTGGAGGAACTGCAGCCATTTGAAGCAGTCGGATTGCAAACTATGGCGTTTGCGGATTATTGGGACGAAGAAGACCCACCGGTTCGTCGATTCAGAGCAACCTATAGGCGCCAAGCGATATGATCAATTTTAAATATGCTGACAATCAGTAATGTAATCATGAAACCATTCTTCTCAATCATACCAACTTTGGCTTGGGGCTTGTGCTGTGGGCAATGCTTTTCCAGGGCTAATTCCAAGGAATAATAACACGTTTTGAAATGCAGGTATGAAAATCGAACAGATTTCACAACAAACCGGTGTGGCGTTTGCATAGCGATGAACATTCGACCCGCGAATCCATCGGATTTTGAGGAAATTGCCGCAATTCATATCCAAAGCTGGCAGGATACCTATGCTGATGACCTGCCCGTGGAATTTATCGCCAAGAAAATTGAACAGGTATTAACGCAGCATTGGCAATCGATTGAAATTCAGGATGATGATATCGTGCTGGTTGCGGAGCAGGATGAAATTATAGGATTTGCCGCAGTCTGGTGCCGGCCGAAGCCCTATATCGATAATTTGCATGTGCGTCCATCTCAACGGTCCAAACGTACCGGTGCTGCATTGATGCGGACGTTGGCAGAAATATTGCTCGATAATAATCATAAAACCGCATATCTTTATGTGTTCGAGTCAAATGCCAAAGCCATCCGGTTTTATGAGCGCTTGGGAGGCATACAGAAAGAAAAATTCTATAATGATATTTTTGGTTATAGCGTGCTAAGCCGGCGGATTGTTTGGGATGATATATCTGTAATCGTTCAGGACTAGCAGTGAAGGGATTCACCGTGAAAAAAACAAATTGGAACTCAAACAATCTTAAGGCCTTGGTATTCGATTTTGATGGCACGCTGCTGGATTCCTTTGCAGCACACTATGATGTTTTTGAAATCATGTTTGCACGGTTTAATATCACGATGGATCGGCAGCGATTCTTGGATTCTTATTCCCCCAACTGGTATAAAACATATGAGGGCATGGGATTGCCCCAAAAAGATTGGAAAGCGGCGGACCAGATTTGGTTGAAAGAAGTGGAAAATCAAGAGCCGAATCTGTTTGCCGGTGTGCCGGACACTTTAAGAAAACTAAATGAGAGCCGGGCCATTGGTCTGGTGACATCCGGTTCCAAGAACCGCGTGGTGAAGGACCTGGAACGAACCGGCATTGGCTCGTTGTTTAAAGTAATCGTGACCGGAGATGATATTAAGCGACCGAAGCCGTCTCCGGAGGGTTTGGATGTAGCCATACGCCAATTGAATGTTCAACCGGAAGAGACGGCCTATATCGGTGATGCCAATGCTGATTACGAAATGTCCCTGGCAAGCGGCGTGCATTTTATTGGAGTTCGCAGCGCATATGACAGCTTTAAGAACAGCAATTCTTTCGTCTGCCTGGAATCTGTAAATGAGTTGCCGGAATTAATTGGACTGTAACTTTGAACCTACCGGGCCATACTCCCGCTGATTTCTCCATGCAATATTAAGGAGCGAAAAATGCTGAAAAAAAGTCCGCTATTTCTGTTTTGCTTGTTTTTTTCTGTCTGCGCAGCCAGTGCCGCCGGCGAGCTAACTCTCGAGGACCTTTACGGCACTCGGCAAATCACCCGTGAAGACGACAGCAACCCGCTTAAATGGGACGAGTTCTACCGGTAGCTGCTAAAAGCCTAACAGTCTTCAGCCTGATAGCCTGGTCATTGCTAAACCTTTTTGTAATTGGAATAGAACGTTTATAATTGAGTCTGACGCATTCAAAAAATCAGCATTTAGGAAAGAAGAATATGTTCCCAATAATTGACGGCCATCTGGATTCATTGCAGGCTCTGTATCTACCCGGCGACAATACGCGATCGCTGTTAACGGAAACTAAAACGGGTCATTTTAATCTGCCCAGGGCCCAAAAGGGGCTTTTCGCCGGCGGCCTGTTTGCCATTTTTGTGCCGGCTACCCCAAAGCGCAATGAGATACATATTGCTTTTCCGGAACGGGGCGATGAGCGCTTCAAACCGGTTGAGGGGAGCTATGCCGAGGGTATCGCCAAAAGCGGTATTGATTGCCTGCATCAATTGGCAGCCGACTCTGAGGGAAGATTGAAAATTGCCACTACTGCCAGGCATGTTCGGGACAACCTGAATAAGGGTATCATTTCGGCCATACTTCATTTTGAAGGTGCGGAGCCGATTGCTTCGGATTTTAGCAATCTGGAATACTACTATCAATCCGGTCTTCGTTCGGTTGGCATCGTCTGGAGTCGTGCCAATGCTTTTGGGCATGGTGTTGATTTCAAATTCCCCGGGTCACCGGATACCGGTCCCGGCCTAAGCGACGAAGGCAAGGAGCTGGTGCGGGTATGCAACCGGATGGGAATCCTCATGGATCTGTCGCATTTGAACGAAAAGGGCTTCTGGGATGTACACAAACTATCTGCAGCTCCCCTGGTGGCGACGCATTCATGCATGCACGCACTGACACCCATTACGCGGAATCTTACCGACCGACAGTTGGATGCCATTAAGGAATCCAATGGTATCGTCGGCATCAATTTTTGTACGGGTTTTTTACGCGATGATGCCAAACTAACACCGGATACACCCATTGAAGATATTGTTAAGCATATTGTGTATGCTACCGAAAAAATGGGTGTGGATCATGTGGGTATCGGTTCGGATTTTGATGGGGCCTTGATTCCTGAGGCTATCGGCGATGTGGCCGGGCTCCCCAAATTGATTCAAAACTTGATGGATAACGGATTTGATGAAGCATCTATCAGGAAAATTGCCCATGAGAACTGGCTGAGGGTGTTCGCGGATTCATTCAAAAGTGACTGAAGTTAATTAGCAGCGCTTAGATTTTTGCTATCGGCTTTTTGCAGTTATCTTCGGTGACTTTTTTCTGACACCACTGAAACCCTAGCTTGATAATTGCGCCGTACTTTACAGCTTGCTAAAGATGTTTACAATATGGGGATAATTTCAGCGCATTGGATATTCGCGGTAATTGTGTGGTAACCCAATCTTGATGTGCGTGTGAAAAGTCAAAACTTTCAAATTTCAACTCGTTAACCTTTTGAAATTATTAAGAGTAAAATTTGAATCGTGCCAACTATCGGACTTTTTACGAGCCTATCAATCTTGATCAAAGGGAGCAGACAAATGCTCACGATATTGGCGAAGATCTTTAAAATATTGAATTCAGAAACCGAACCGCTGCAGATCAGCCTGGCTTTGTGTTTTGCCCTGGTGGCCGGATTAACGCCACTTTGGAGTCTGCATAACATCCTGGTTTTGTTGCTGGTGCTTCTGTTGCGGGTTAACCTGGCGACTTTTATTTTGGCCTGGATCGGATTTTCGGGTATAGCCTATTTGCTGGACCCGGTTTTTCATCGCTTGGGTTATCAAATTTTGACCGCTGCATCGATGCAATCGCTGTGGACATCTTTATACAATTCAACTCTTTGGCGGCTGACCAGTTTTAACAACTCTCTTCTCATGGGTAGCTTGCTGACAGCCATCATTCTGTTTATCCCGCTGTTTTTGATGTCCAACCTGGTAATAAGAAAATATCGCGATCATATTCTTGCCTGGGTAATGAAATCGCGAATCGTGCAAGCCTTAAGAGCTTCTAAATTTTATCAAATATATCAATCGGTTTCGGATTGGGGTGGGGTGTCATCATGAAATGGATACGCTGGCAGGGATTGGTATTGTTTGTGCTGGTGATGGCCCTTATCGGGGTGTTTTGGTTTTTCCTGGCAGACCGTATCGTCAAGCACGCCATCCAGCTTGCAGGAACCCGTCTGGTGGGCGCACAGGTTGAACTGGCGGAAGCCGATCTGCACTTGCTACCTTTGGGTATTACCCTGAGTGAGCTCCAGGTCACCAACCCGGACCGTCCCATGTCCAACGCCCTCCAGGCCGGAAGCATCGAATTGTCGCTGGATAGTATGAACCTGCTAAGGCGTAAATTGATCATTGACACCCTGTCACTGGATGGCATCCGGTTCAATACGCCCAGAAGTCAATCAGGGGCCGTGCCCTCATCGGATTCTGACCAGCAAGCGCCCCAAAAGGGCGATGAATCATCGGAATCCACTGCCGAAACCGGGAACGCTTCGTTTCAGACACCCAGTTTTCAAATTCCGGATGTCAAAGAAATATTGGCGCGGGAACAGCTCGAAACCCTAAGGCAGATAAAACAAATCCAGGCGGATATCGATGCTGCCAAAACCCGGTGGCAAGAACGATTGGCCCAGGCACCGGACCAGGAGACATTTGAAGCCTATCAATCCCGGGCCAAGAAGCTTCAGAAAGGGATCAAGGGAATCGGGGGGGCACTCAAAAGAGCCAACGAAGTTCAAAAATTGCAAAAAGATGTGGATAAGGATCTAAAAAAGATCAAAAAGCTTAATAAGTCCTTTGAACGCGATCAAAAGGATCTGAAGAATAAGATTAAACAACTGGCAGCAGCGCCCAAAAAAGATATCGACCGGATTCAAAAAAAATACAGCCTGTCCGCAGAAGGATTGGGGAATTTTTCGCAGCTTTTATTGGGTGATAAGATAGGTGGCTATGTTCAACAGTCCATTAAGTGGTATCAAAAGCTCAAACCCCTTTTGAATAGGTCCGGTGCTGATCAAGCACCGGAAGCACCACCAAAGCCAGCCAGAGGCAAAGGGGTCTTTGTTCGCTTTGCGGAAAGCGATCCCTTACCGGATCTACTGGCATCCCAGACCGATGCATCCATCATCATACCCGCCGGAGACATCCAGGGTAAGCTGCAACATATCACCACCCAGCAGCAAGTTCTGGGCCGGCCGCTCTTATTTAACTTTTCCGGAGACCAATTGAAAGATATGGAGTCGGTCACTTTGAAAGGAGCACTCGATCATATCGATCCGGAAAATACCATCGATCAATTTACGGCAACGATTGCATCCTACCGCGCCAGCGGGATGGCGCTGTCGGAGGCCAAAAATCTACCCATCGATCTGAAAAACGGCTTGGCGGATCTGAATATATCAGCATCCGTAGAGAACGACTTGCTGGACGCCAAAGTCGAGTTGACTGTGAAGTCGGCCGAATTGGAAGTCGGAGGATCAGATGGCGGTGATAATGCCCTGCTTAAAGCGCTCAAATCGGCTTTGGCCGATGTCGACCACTTCAGCCTCACCGCCAGGATGACCGGGCCGCTGAACGATTACGATATACAGGTGACTTCTGATCTGGACCGGGTGCTCAAACAGGCATTAGGTCGGCAATTGGAAAAACTTACGGCTGATTTTAAGGGTCAATTGCGCGATGGCATCATGCAAAAAGTGAAAAATCCGTTGGCAGAAGCCAATGGCAGCATGTCCGGATTTGATGACATCACCAAAGAGATTGGTTCCCGCTTAAACCTGGGTGATTCAGTTTCCGATATCGTAGCCAAAGATTTGGGCAGCTCACCTAAGATAAAGTTTTAAGCTCCCTGATTTATTTAATAGAGAAAATCTAAACTTGACCGCACGATTTAGGATCATATGGTCCCAATCAAAAATGATAAATAGCGAATCTAATAGGCCACAACTACCAACCTAATTCTTGAGTTTTGGTATCACCGGCGTCCTGGCTGAATGGTTGATTCATATATGGTTAGGCTGGCTTGCTCAATACTGTCTATCGCATACCTTCAGCAGCCTTCATATCCTCTTTAAGGAGTTCATTGACAATCGAAGATCTGTTTACACCTTTTTTTGAAGCAAGTTTTTCAACAAAATGAGAAACCTCTTCCTCTAAGTATATAGGTATGTTCAGCTTCAGATCCGGATGGTAAAACTTACCTCTTTCACCATCGGAGAAATCATATTCTTCTCTCATGATTGCTCACCATATTTTCTAAGTTCATGTCTGGACGCCTTGCGCGTTGAAATAATTCTAATTGTGTGGGCCCCTTCGTTATCATCTCGAAATGTATGTACAACAATCAACAACCGCCCATTTCGAGATAAACCCATCGTGATCCAACGATCATCACTTTCACTATGACCAGGATCAAATATCGTAAGCGCCATTGGATCAGCAAAGACGGTTGCGGCCTCTTCAAATGATACGCCATGCTTATCTTCGTTGCTGACAGCTTTTCTACTATCCCACTCAAAATTGTAAGCGATGGCCATAGGATAGTTCCAATCAGGTGAAATAAAATTACTATTGAAAACTGAAACATATAATAACAAGAATCTATGAAAACCACAAGATGTTGATATTTTTATCAGTTTCAATAGGTTGTGCTATTTTTAGTAGTTCCGTTTGAAACACAAATATTAGGTTGGCTGTGCTAAATTGAGATGAGCTGTCAAATTTAAGCTTCAAATATACCTGAGATCAATGGGTACCCTTTAAAAATAAATTCGTTATGTATATCGTATATTGACCTGGGTTTTCTTTTGGGTCTTAGGTATACGCCACATTATCAATATTAGCAACTTATCATATTTGATAAGTCAAGGCATATGAGATGCATAAAATTGATAGAGGTGGGTGTTGATTAACAACCCAAAGGTTCGTCAATCGGTCAATTGAAAGCATGAAGGCTTCCAGCTGATTATGTCAACTATTCGATATCATTTCATTTTAAGCTGTTACAAAGTCATTTGTTCGAAAGAACCGTCAAGCTTGTTGTAACCTTCGATTCCAACTATCGAAAGCAAGTAAAGACTTGAACTGAAATCATCACTCATTAATAGATTGACATCTATGCGCCATTGACGTATATTTCAGACATGATATTCATCGAAACTTCCATTTTCACGAAAGAATCTATGAAACTGCTCTCTGATGATGAATATAGAGCATTGCAACATAATCTGGTGATTAGACCAACGGCCGGCAGTCTCATAAAAGGAACCGGCGGATTAAGAAAAATTCGATGGAAATCATATGGAAAAGGCAAAAGCGGTGGCTTACGGATAATCTATTATTATGATCCACCCGACAAAATCTATATGCTTTTTCCATACAAAAAAGCTGACCAAGAAGACTTAACGCCGATTCAGATCAAAATGTTGAGTAAATTGGTTAAGGAGTTACTATTATGAAAGATAGAGAATTCTCAAAATTAGTCGCAAGTATCAAAGAAGCAGGGCAGATTAAACACAACTTGAAAAAGGCATATCGAATTACTGAAATAACACCGCCAAGCATAAAGGCAACACGTAAAAAGCTTAACCTCTCCCAAAGCGAATTCGCAATGATGATAGGGGTCAGTATCAGTACTCTTCAGAACTGGGAGCAAGGCAGGAGAGAACCTGACGGTCCAGCTAAAGCTTTACTAAAGATTGCCTCTAAAAATCCTGAAGCTGTAATGGATGCCCTTCACTCCTAAGTTATTTTCCACGAATTTGAGCCAACTTCCCTTTCTGATTGTCATAGTATTTGATATGCGAGATCAACCGAATTGCCTCGTAGGATAAAGGCTGATTATTCTTTTTACTGAATGAGGATGGAAACAGGTAACTCCCAGGCCGGTATTTACGATA
>Ga0180435_10000603_pt1 | contig 37938 bp, 33 predicted proteins | sample SS_ome_3_FD_132467 | JGI IMG/M metagenome (GOLD analysis project Ga0180435, IMG submission 132467) | Hypersaline lake sediment archaeal communities from the Salton Sea, California, USA - SS_3_S_1 metaG | ecosystem: Environmental > Aquatic > Non-marine Saline and Alkaline > Hypersaline >... | reverse complement strand
GATGACGTATTGAGTTTTGTTTTGATCGCACCAACTCCTTTTGAATATCGTCATACATTCTTGCCTTAGATCTAAGCATCGGCAGATCTTTCATGATTAAATCTAACTGCCTGCTTTTTGTTCTAAGCATCGGCAGATCTTTCATGATTAGATCTAACTGTCTGCTTTTTGTTCTAAGAGTAGGCAGTTCTTTATGAATGGTTTCAAGCCGCTTATTCTTAGATTTTAATAAAGCAATTTCACTCAAAATTGGGTCAAACTGCTTGGCTTTGTAGTGAAGTGCTATTAATTTTTTCTTTTCTTTATCAGTTTCATTTTCATCTGAGTCATAATTTTTTTTATGCCTTGTTGATTGAAACTGTTCTATATGCTTGGAATTTTTGCCCTTCACATCATTAGAAAACCTTTTATATCGAAAAAGATCGTAAGCCAAAGCGCAATTATCATCGATTATAGTTATCTCTTTATTAGAAAGCCTTTGCCTGAATTGCCCAATGTTGCTTTTACTCACCGGTTTTCCATATAATTCCGAAAAGGCATTCCCTAGGGGGCCATCCTCTGATAAGTCAATAAAACCTTTTTCCCACTCTATTTTAGGATCATAATTTGATAATTCTATATCAGTAAATTCTTCTAAGATTGTTAGATGCTTTTTTATATCGGTTACTAAATTTTCGTACTTCAGTAATAAAATTTCATTAAAAAGGCTGCAATCTTCCAAAGAAAGAAAAGTGTAAAAGGACGTATAGAAATCTGAGAACATTTTCATGTCCCGTTGTTGGCTCCAATGTTTTGTGCCTCTTTTTTCCGCGCGTTGACCCCATTGTAGCATTGAAGCAGCTATATCGCGTGGATCCCTAGTTAAACAAACGAAACGAACCTCTTTGCCCAAGAGACTGTGTATGACAGGAAAAAAGGGTGTCATTGCAGGTTCTTTCAATACTAACTTTTCGCATTGGAAACGATTTAAGGTTTCTTCAATTACTTCGAGCAGAATATTTCTAAAGAATTCATGTGGTCCCGATTTTGGGAAGTAAATACCAGGAAATTTCTCTGCATTTGAATTAACTTTTATATAACAATCTGTTATTAATCGGAATATGGCACATTCTGGAATTAAAGGATTTGTAACCTTTGATGAGCAGAGGATGTTTTGAAGCAGAGTCGTTCCGCTTCTTGCTGCACCACCAATGAAAATAATTCTTGGCTTATGCGAACCGACAGGTTTTGCTTCTATGCTGGTCTGATAATTTTCTTTTAACCTATCAAATTGACTATTCATGTATTCTTTTTCGCTAATTATACAACGTTAGGCCCATTTGACTCTTCTGAAAATTTGTTCAGATTTGATTTGGTTCTTATACTTGCAGGTAAACGTTATCATCCTTTCAAGTACTTCATCTGTGAGATAGTTCGGTTTTAAACCTAGATCCAATAAGCCCGTATATTTTGGATTGTAGTAGTGGTCCTCAGCTTCAATTCTCGGATTTTCAACAGGTTTAATTTTAACGTTTAAATCCATTCTATCACCGACGCGTTTGATGCGTTTGGCCAATTGATTTACAGAAAAAGTTTCTGTAAGTTGGTTGAAGATTCTTAGTTCACCTTGCTTGGCTGGATTTTCAATTGATAACCGAACACAATTAAGTGTATCCATAATATTTAAATAACCTCTTGTTTGACCGCCTTTTCCAAATACAGTCAATGGAAAACCGGCAACAGCTTGAACAACAAAGCGGTTTATGACAGTGCCGAATAGTTCGTCATAATTGAAAAAGGAAACAAGCTGGGGGTTATCTTGTGTTTCTTCAGTAAAGATGCCGTAAACAGGTCCTTGCATTAAGTCTGTCACGCGCAAATTCCACATGCGTACATAAAACCACAGTAGATCGGTATCCATGATTTTGGTTGTGTGGTAAAGGCTGCTCGCCTGTCTGGGGTAGAGAAAGGTTTGCCTTCTGCCATTATGCTCAACATCCAGCCAGCCCTCTTCAATATCGATGTTTGGCGTCCCATATTCACCCATAGTACCAAGTTTAACGATATGGGCGTCTGCGCAAAATTTTCTTACTGCGAAGATGACATTGGCTGTAACCATTAAATTATTCTGAATGGTAAGCGCGGCGGCATGTCTGTTGAGCATTGAATAGGGTGCGGCAGGTTGCTCAGCATAGTGAATGATTGCATCGGGCTTGTATGATTTGAAAACGTTTTCAGTAAAATTCCAATCGGTCAGATTGCCTACAAACAATTTAATCCTATTTCCGGAAAAATTTTCCCACAATGCAATTCTCTCATGCAAGTTTGGCACTTCGAATAAGGGTTCTACATTTTCTTCTCGGCATAACCGTCGGCGTAAATAATTATCAACAACCGCCACTTCATGATTTTTTGAAGTCAAATGCATGGCCGTCGGCCAACCTAGATATCCGTCACCACCTAGTACGAGAACTTTCATGTCACCTCACGAAAAAAAATGGTTGCAACTAGGAACCACATTCTGTGTCTAAAGCAGTTGTTTCTTGCTGGTTTTTGTCACCGTTATCAGGCCAATATCTATCTGCTGGATGACTTTTTTCGCTTAGGGCGTCATCCAATAGATGATTGGCAGTGATAAAATCATTTAATTGATTCCGGCTAAGTGGAATTTCGTTGTCGGAACTATATGGCCTATCTACGCAGTTGGATATCACCTCATCATAGCTATAATCTATGGACCGATATAAAGAACGGAACGCTGGTAACACAGCGAAATAGCGTTGCAGTTCCATTGTTCTTCTGACCTCTTCCTTGCTGATCAACTCTTCACAGATTTTTTCTCCAGCCTTAAAACCAATTATTTTGATCGGAATATCGGCAGGCTTAAAACCAAATTGCGGACTGAGTGTTGCGATCATGGCTTCGGCCAAATCCTTAATGCGAATGACCGGCATCTTAGTGACAAACACCTCTCCGCCCTTGGCAATCGAGGCTGAATCGATCACCAAGCGGACCGCTTGTTTGATACTCATAATAAACCGGGTCATATCTGAATCCGTGAGTGTCACCGGTCCACCGCGTTTTATCTGCTCGATAAAGATTGGAATGACCGAGCCGCGGGATCCCAATACATTTCCAAAGCGAGTCGAAGTAAAACAGGTGCGGCTGTCTCGAAAATTGCTGTTGGCTGCTGTCATCAGGCGTTCGCCCATAAGCTTCGAAGTCCCCATGACACTCGTGGGGTTGACAGCTTTGTCAGAGCTTGTGAATATAACCTTGTTCACCTTGTTTTTATAGGCCGCATTGATGATGTTTTTGACGCCTATGATGTTGGTCTGTACCGCTTCAAATGGAGATCGTTCACACATCACCACATGTTTGAATGCGGCTGTGTGAAAGACAACATCCATATCTTTCATGATTCGGGACACTTTATAGGGATCCCGGATGTCGGCTAGAATGAATTTGGCGTTTGATGCTTCGGCATGTCGCTGTTCCAAAAAGAATATTTCACTTTCATTATTGTCGACCGCCACTAGCTCCTCGATATCAAATTCTTCAAGTAACTGGCGGGTCAACTCACGCCCGACTGTGCCACATGCACCGGTTACAAGTACCTTTTGGTCTGCAAAAAATGAATTCATTTACGTCTCCTGATTTCATTGGAGTTCCGGTTCGATCTACTTTTACACTATGCAAGTTCTTTAAAGGAAGGAAGGTTTAAGTCTTTTGGTGAAATGATAGGGTTTTGAACAGGCCAATTGATTCGTACTGATTTGTCGTTCCATAAAATGCCCTTTTCATTTTCAGGAGAATAAACGCTACTGCATTTATAGATCACCAGGGCTGCTTCACTGAGCACACAGTATCCATGTGCAAAACCGGTGGGAATAAATAATTGTTTTTGATTGGATTCTGAAAGTATCGCCCCCACCCATTTGCTGAATGTTGGTGATTCCTTTCGAATATCGACGGCAACATCAAAGATTTTGCCTATCATCACCTGTATCAACTTTGCCTGAGAATGCGGGTGCTGGTAGTGAAGTCCCCGTAGCACACCCTTTCTTGAATAAACCAAATTGTCCTGAACAAATTTGGTTTCGATGCTCATATTACCATATCGCTTTTCCTGATAAGTTTCCATGAAGAAACCTCGTTCATCTTCATGAACATCCGGCTCAATGACCAAGACATCGGGAATGGATGTGGGCGTTACCCTCAATATATTTTCTCCGATTGAACTCGTAAGTTAAGGCGTTTCGAAAATCGCTGTTTTATCTGTAAACCTTCAGATAGCATCATCATATCCACCAGGATGTGTTTTATGCCAATTCCATGCATGTTCTATAATTTCATCAATCTCTGGAAATTGGGGTTTCCAACCCAACTCATCCATCGCTTTCTGACTGGCCCCAATCAGAACCGCTGGATCTCCAGCACGTCTGTCCGATATTTCTTGTGGAATCGGTTTGTCTGTAACTTTACGTGCTGTTTCGATGACTTCCAGTACCGAATATCCATCCCCATTACCCAAATTGTAGTTTGCCCCTGGCAGACCGTCTAACAATCTTTCAAGGGCTTGCAGGTGTGCCGAGGCTAAATCCTTGATATGAATGTAGTCTCTAATACAAGTGCCGTCCTTTGTCAGGTAGTCATTGCCGAAAATTTTAATATCTTTCCGCTGCCCTAGAGCTGCCATGAGTACCAGGGGGATCAGATGCGTCTCCGGGTGGTGATCTTCACCCAGTTCGCCTTCCGGATCGGCGCCGGCGGCATTGAAATATCTGAGAGCGACCGATGTCAATCCATACGCCTTTTCAAAATCATCCATGATCTGTTCCACCATCAGCTTGGTCCGGCCATAGGGGTTGATGGGATTTTGCGGATGTTTTTCGGTAATGGGAATATCAATCGGTTCACCATAGGTTGCACACGAAGATGAAAAGATAAATTTTGTCACCTTGGCTTCAATCATGGTTTGAAGCAGGGTAATTGTGGCGGCAACGTTGTTTTGATAATAAATGGCGGGGTTCTGGACCGATTCACCCACATAGCAAAAGCGGCGAAATGCATGGCGGCTGAAATGTTATGCTGTTCGAATATTTGTTTCAGCAAGGTGGGATTATCAAGCGAACCTTTGTAAAAAGGACCCCATCGAACAGCTTTCCGATGGCCATATACAAGGTTATCCAATACAACCGGCTGGTATCCATACTGATCAAGATACTTGCACATGTAAGATCCGATGTAACCAGCTCCCCCGATAACGAGAACATTGATCATTTATTCTTTCTTTCGACGGCGTTTCGCATGTCAATGTAAACATCGGATTCCATAATCAGGAAGTCCGGGATGGCTGTAGGTGTACCCTCAATAATTTTTTTTGCACAAAATTTATGAAATCTGATTGAAACGTGATTTAACCAATTCAGAGACGATAAACGTTTCAAATATAATCAGCTTAATTTGTTCATATAAACGATCATCGAACCTTTTAATTAGAAGGTTCGCCATGAAGTGATCCTTCCGAAAAGGATTTTGTCAATTCATGAATTTATATTATAAATTCATGAAAGCCAATGGCCAGGCTCCGCTATCATTCATAAAATTTATTATTTTACCTGTAAACCTGTCGGCGATGGCCGGTTGTCAGGACCAGTACGATAACTTTTTTATCTTGGATTTCACACAATACGCGGTAATTTCCAATCCGGTATCGCCAGAAACCGATACGATCGCCCTTTAACGGCTCCCCAAAGTGCCGGGGATTTTTACATCCTTCTATGCGATCGTTGAGCCAGTTGAGAATACGTACTCGAATCGGCCGATCCAGTTTTCGCAGTTGTTTTTCAGCAATGTTGCTAATTTCAACTGTCCAAGCCAATTTCTTTTCTCAATTGCTTGAGCGTCTTGTTTCCAGAGGCTTGTGCTTGTGCTTCCTTTGCAAGTTCTAAATCCTCATTATCTTCCAAGTATTGCAGAATCGCTTCTCGTACCACAGCGCTACGGTTACTTCCGCGACTTTTGGCAAGCAAATCCAAGCTATTTTCTATTTCTTTATCTAGTCTAATCGCAAACATGGTTTTTTTCCTGGTTGCAATACATTGTATGACAACCCGGACAAGCTGTCAATAACGGAGCATCCAATCACATCACGTTTTCGAATGCTGATTTACGGGCAGTCACCTCCTGTTCAAACGACTCACGCTTTTCCTGTTTTACTTCTATTAGCACGGCAAGATCCAATGCGGCCGTTTCAATTTCGTATGATCTTTCAAGATCTTTCTGTTTTTCTTTTACAGCGGTTTGAATCTTACGATCAGTCTAAAGAGCTGTTCTAGAGGTGAATTTTGCCCGGTAAAATTTCTTAACAGCATCGGCAATTTGATTCAGCATCGGGATGAAATCGATTATTTCCTGATAAAATTTTTTCAGGTCGTCATGGATATAGTCATGCGCAATTTGGTTTCTGATTGCGCGGATATTCAGCAGGTCATCCGCGCCGTCGATTATTTCCAGTTTTTCCAAAAAATTGGCGCCATCAATAATGGTTTTTATGTCTTCCTCCATCAAAATAAACAGTGTCTTGATTACCTTTTGGGTAAGTATGTCCGATGATCGCGCAAATCGGGATGCCAATGCTTCAAAACTTTCCTGTTCATCGAGACTGTATTTACCAGAAGGTTTGATGATTTGAGAGCATTTTTGATCTGAATGACTTAGAGCGGTTAGAGATTTATCAAGACTGATGATCGCTTCGTCAAACATTGTTCGGTAACGACTTCTTTTTTCTAATACTTTCATAGCTCGATACCATTTTCTAAAGCGATGTGCTTCAAATTCGCTTCGTCTGTCTCCGAATAGCTCACCAAATCAATCTTTTGTTCACCGAACTTTTTATAAAATGAGATGATGACATCCCGTTTTTCATGATCGTTCAGCTGTCTCTCGCCGATGATCAAAATATCGATGTCCCCGCCCCGTTGGTCATCATGCGCACGTGATCCAAATAGGTATATAGACGCATTACCCAGATGGCGCTTAATTGCTCGCTTGATAAAGGCAGCTTTTGATTGAGATAGCCTCAAGGTCCCGACTCTGATAATAAGTTTTAGAGATAGGAATTTTAAACCCGCGCATAGGGCGACGATGCCTTACGCCCTGCGGCGAAAGGTAGGCGTTATCATCAAAGCGTGGAAATCGCTCTTATGATAGCTCCGCCTGGTGGATTACATGCAGGCATGCACGCAATCCCAGGGAAATTTATAGATTTTCAAATTGGATAGATTTTATTCAAATTTGATGATGATCCGCATCGCAAGACCTTGCGCTTCAGTCAAGCTGTTTTGGAGAATCAGCAAATTGAACGTTCACGAAATGAACATATTTTGAAATGTATGTCAATAAAATAAAATCGGACGGTTAAACATCCTGCTAATTACTTCAAAAATGTTTAATCGTCCGATTTTTTTTTGAGCGGCGTTGCCGCGATTTAATTTTTGTCACATGGGGAAAGTACTATTTAAGAACGCTTTTTATCATCTGCGCCTTCCTTTTCCCGATTCCCTCAATTTTCATTAATTCCGCTTCGGGAGCATTCATGATGTTTTGCACGGATGAAAAATGATCGAGCAATCTTTTCGCGAGCATGGGGCCCACGTGCGGTAGGCCTTGGATTACATGCAGTTTGCGGGTGATCATTTTTTTAGGGCGATTACCATGTCGGAGACCAAGCAGATGGGATTTTTTTCGCAATTGGTTCGATAGCATTGCGAAAATCAGGCATGCGTGACCGCTATCTGCCGCGAAAATAACCGGTATGGTCCAAATAGCTTGCAAGCAAAGCAGGGCGCCCCTGATGGCATCTTTGGATATATCCATATTGCTATCATAGGGACTGCCTTCAATTAAAAACAAACATCGTGATGACGATTGTTTCATCTTCCGTGCCTGTTTGAATAGTCTGCCATCGATGATGGACATGGCCAAATCGCGACCGGTTTTACGCTCGATATATATCGCATGCTCAATAGTATAATCGCATAGGGGCAAATACTTGATTTCGATATCGAAACCGGCTATGCGCAGCAGTTCTGGCAGCTTGGCCTGTTTTTCACGCCAATCCACCTGAATCGTTGGCGTTTTTGGGACAGCGACCATCCTAATTTTCTATTGGGGCCTGGTTGTTTTGGGGTTTGTATATCGATTTGACCAAATTTGTCAGCATGGCGACTATTTGGTTGGCAGAGGCATCGAATTCAACAAATTTTTCTTCGGATAAAATTTGCTTCTGTTTAAGGAGTTCCAGCATGGTCATGGTTTCGTACAATGCGCCCCGTGATTGATAGAGGTGCTCGGCAAAATCATGCTTGGCGCGATAGGATTTGCCGGCCGCAATGGCACCGGCGATTTGGGCACTTTTTGCACCTAAATTTTGAATTACTTGTTGATACCCGTCGGTATTTGCGCAGGCCGAGGCCGTATCCAGTATTTTCCCGGAAAAATGCATGGCTTTTTGCCAGACATCCAGTTTTTCGTATACGTAGGTCATTTTTTCCTCCCCCTTTAAACATTTGTGTTTGTGACAAGATAAACGCTACAGTATCAATTCTATCCCAGCTACTCGATTTTAATTTGATTGATAATTCTCAGCCTGATATCGACTGCCCGTGGGCTTGACAGATCGGATAAAGTCCACCAAAATCGTGGTTGTATATTGACCTTTTTCTTCCAACTCCTCATAGCAGGCTTCTGTGATCAAGCGTTTGGCTCTGAGGATTTGCAAAAGGGTCATGGTTTCGTAGAGGGATCGTTTGGATAAAAACAGGTAATAAATGAAATCTTCTGCCGATAAACAGGCCTTTCCTTTGGCGATGTTCGTGGCGATATTGACGGCGCTCATTTCGATTTCTTCTGCCAAACGCTGGTGTTCCTTGTCATCATCCAATTCTGCAATACACTGGATAACTTTAATGGCCAAATCCACCGCCTTTTTCCAAATGTCTAACCGTTGGTAGGCATAGTCCATCCTTCCCCCTCCCCTAACCCGAAATTTGCATGAAGTTTCATGCAAATTTCGGGTGTGTTAAAAAAAATCGTGCAACGATTTTATTTTACGACGATGCGGTCCTTGTTGGCCTCGAAGATTTTGGGACCGATGCCGGCCACCAGCATGATATCTTCCGGTGCTTTAAAGGGGCCGTTTTGCTCACGGAATGCAACAATGCGTTCAGCGTAGCGTTGGCCCACACGTTCTAATTGCACCAGCTCTTCCACCGAAGCCGTATTGATATTTATTTTTGTGTCCCCTTCAGCCATTGCGCTGCCTGCCAAAACCAATACCAGTGACAAAGCAAGCAGAATCCTTAAAAGTGAATGTTTTCTCAGCATGGTCTTTCCTCCTTTTTGATAGGTTTTAGGTGATCCTTGGTTTAAGGTTGTCAATCCATTGACCGGATCTGTACGGCAGTTTTGCACAGTCAAATGAAATTACAATCCTGGATAATATCCTACATAATACGGTATTGAATTGCGTAATAAAATCGTGTTCCACGATTTTATCTAAGGCAACCCTCTTGCCGCCGGGCCAAAGGCATCGTCAGCGCTTACGATGTCAAGCTCACAGACTTCGTCGCTTCCCTCTAGGAAATCGGCGATTGGTGTCGCCAAAGGAAAAAATGAACCCAGAGAATAGATCTAGTTTGAAATACCGGTTTGAGTCGGGTATGTAAGCCCGAGTCAGCAACGATACGACATTTAAAACTGTGTATTCAGTGCACGCGAGCGTGAGCGGGCGAGAGGAAATGCTGTAACCGTGATATCAGGCCCAGCTAAACAAGAAAGTCCACAACCTTATGACATCGCCATCGTCAGCATGGCCGGCTTGTTACCCGGGACTGATAACCTGGAGGGGTTTTGGCAAAACCTGATGGCCAAGCGCGGTGCCTTTCGCCAGGTGGGACGTGACCGCTGGCCAATCAAACCGGAAACAGCCAATGGAAATGAACCCAAGCCGGATCAGGTGGTATCCCAGACTGCATGTTTGTTAAATTCCAATATTGATTATTGTTTTGATGATCTCGCTTTAGAACCTGATCTGATAGGTAATTTGTCACCGTTGCATCGCATTTGTTTGCATACCGGTCGCCAGGCATTTATTGAAAGCCAGCACCAATTCATCAACAAGCATCGCACCGGTGTCATCCTGGCCGCCATCGCCCTACCGACCGAAACTGCTTCGAATCTTGCCGAAAAAGTCATAAATTCCCATTTGGAAAAACAATTGTTCGGAAAATCGGTGCATGGCATCGACTCGGTTTTAAGCCCAAACGAGTGTCTGGCTGCCAGGATGACCGGATTTCCGGCAGCTTTGCTGGCTAGAGGTCTGGGACTTGGTGGTGGTAGCTTCACCTTGGATGCGGCCTGTGCCTCGTCACTGGTGGCTTTCAAGCTGGCGTGTGATGAACTCTCAGCCGGGCGGGTGGATGCCATGTTGGTGGGCGGCATTTCACGACCAGATTGTCTGTATACCCAGATTGGCTTTTCCCAGCTGCGGGCGCTGTCACCATCTGGACGATGCGCACCCTTTGATCAAAAGGCAGACGGCCTGGTAGTGGGCGAAGGTGCCGGCATGTTTGTTTTAAAACGTGTGGCGGATGCCCTCACGGACGGCGATACTATTCTGGCTGTAATCAAAGCCATCGGTCTGGCTAACGACCTGGGGGGCAGTCTGTTGGCCCCCAAGAGCGAGGGGCAGTTACGTGCCATGCGCCAAGCCTATCAAATGGCGGGATGGGAACCGGATCAGGTTGATTTGATTGAATGTCACGGAGCCGGAACGCCCCTGGGCGACCAAGTTGAATTAAGCAGCTTAAAGGCACTTTGGCAGGAGAAGGGTGTGCCGCCGGCGTCCTGTCCAATCGGATCGGTCAAATCGACCATCGGGCACCTGTTAACGGCTGCAGGTGCTGCCGGAACACTTAAAGTGTTACTGGCGTTAAAAAATAATAAACTACCGCCATCATTAAATTATTTTAAATCATCATCTGCCAGTCCAATTGTAAATAGTCCCTTTCGTGTCCAGAAAAATACGGCTGAATGGACTCGCCGAAATGGGGATACACCCCGGCGTGCGGCTGTGAGTGCCTTCGGATTTGGGGGCATCAATGCCCATATGTTGTTGGAAGAATGCTGGCATCAACCGACAGAAACTAAAAAAGCGATGATCGCGCTGGCTGGATCGCGTGATAAGGGTACCCAAAAAACTGACTCAAGGGTCCCCGACATTGCCATTGTCGGCATGAGTGCCGCATTCGGACCGTTATCAAATCTGCGTTCTTTTCAGGAGGCCGTATTTAACGGGCAAAGCACCATCCCGTCACCATTTCCGGCATCGGAAAATATTTCGGATGCGAATCAGCCTTTGAATCACCAGCAACACGGCAGTTTTATGCATAGTTTGACCATTGAAAAAGGCGCCTTTCGCATACCACCCAATGAAGTTCCCGATATCCTACCCCAGCACCTTTTAATGCTGAAGCTCTGCAGCCAGGCCCTGAATGATGCCGGGATTTCCCTATCGCCGGAGCAACCACGAACCGGCGTAATAGTGGGGGCTGATTTTGATTACAATGCCACCAACTATCATCTGCGTTGGCAGGTATTGAAAATGATCCGGAAGTGGGAAAATCAATATCCCGATCATGCGGGCAAATTCAAGAGACCGCAATGGATAGATGCGCTGAAAAATGCCCTCAGCCAGCCCTTGACGGCAACCCGAACTCTGGGTGCCCTGACCGGTGTAATCGCAAGCCGGATTGCCAAAGCGTTTCGATTGGGCGGCCCCAGTTTGGTCGTGTCCTGTGAAGCGGCCAGCGGTGTCAAAGCGCTGGAACTATCCGTACGGTCCTTACAGAACAGGGACACCGACTTGATGCTGGTGGGCGGTGTGGATTTTTGTGGTGATTCGCGCAGGCTGACTTTGAACCATCAGATTAGACCCGACACCGGCCAAGGCCAAAACGTCCCTTTTGACCTGTCTGCCAATGGAACGTTGCCGGGTGAAGGCGGTGTCGCGCTGGTGCTCAAGAGACTCGGCAATGCCAGGGCCGATCGCGACCGGATTTATGCCGTCATTACCGGTTTGGGTGCGGCTTCGGGCTGTCGAAAACCGGGTACGGAAGTCACCCGCAACGCATATCGAAGATCCTTACACAATGCGATTCAGGACGCATCAATTAAGCCGGGTGAAATCGGTCTTTATGAGACCCATGGCAGCGGCAACCCCCGTGAGGATGCAGTCGAAGTAAAGGTTTTAAACGATTATTTCGTGACAACCAGGGGCGATTGTGCCGTTGGCAGTACCAAGCCCGTAATCGGACATACAGGCGCCGCCGCTGGTTTGGCTTCCCTGGTCAAGGCGGGGCTCTGTGTGTATCATCGCGTTTTGGCGCCGCTTCCCGGCTACCAAGGACCAAGTGAATCATTTTGGGAATTGCCTTTCCACGTTCCCGTTGAAGCACAACCGTGGATTCAAGATCACAAGCATGGACCGCGTGGGGCTTGTGTGGCGGTTATGACGACGGATGGCAATTGCGCGCATGTCGTCTTGCAGGGCGATGAATCAGAGAAAAATCCAGAGCGGGTGGCATCTATTCCGAGGGATCGGTACCGACCGCTGGGCTATCGCTCTGCGGCTTTGTTTGGTCTGTCCGGTATGGACCAATCAGACATTCAGGTGGGGTTGGACACGCTGCAGGCCCATGTGCAGCAATGCACATCCTCGGGGATGGGCCTGGAACAGATGGCCCGCATATGGCATGAGCGCAAAGGATTCAGGGCGCAGGATGGCAAAACCGCGTGTATCGTGGCCACCCACCTGGAAGAATTGATGGTCGACATTGAACGGGCCAGACAGTCGCTGGCATCCGGTATCAACTGCCCAACACCGGATCGCGCAAATATCTATTATAATCCCGGTAGCGTCGACGCCGCGGGTGATATCGCCTTTGTTTTTCCAGGGTCCGGCAACCATTATCTGGGAATGGGACGGGACATGGGGCTGCAATGGCCGTGGATTTTGCATCAACTGGAACAATCAAGCGGGCGCTTAAAACAACAGATGCGGCCTGAAAAACTGATGCCCTATCGACAATCCTGGCCTAAGACCTGGTGTACAGATGCGCTCAGCCAGATTAAGTCTGACCCGCTGACGGCTATTTTCGGACAGGTCATGCTGGGACGTATGAGCGCCGGATTGGTGCAAGAATTCGTCGGTGCGCCCCAGGCAGTTATTGGGTACAGCCTGGGTGAAACCGCCGGATTGACAGCCATGGGGGTCTGGAAAAATCACCAGACCTTGTTGGAACGCATGACCGCTTCGCCTTTATTCAAGGATGAACTCACCGGACCGTGCCTCGCCCTCAAAAAAGCTTGGCATATCAATCCGGATACGGACTTTGAATGGCAGGTGATGGCCGTTAATCGATCGGCCGATGCGGTTAAAGGCGTTATCAATCAGGTCCCCTTGACACGGCTGTTGATTGTTAACACCTATGACGAGTGTGTCGTTGGGGGCGAAAAAGCCGCACTGGAAAAATTACGCAAGTTACTGGATTGCCATGCAGTGATTCTAGACGCCGTGGTTACGGTTCACTGCGATGCCGTCAGGCCTGTTCAGGAGGCTTATCGAGAGCTGCACCACCATCCGGTCGATCCACCTGAAAATATACGTTTTTACAGCTGTGCCTGGGGAAAAGCCTATGACCTAAGCTCCGAATTGGCCGCTGCTTCAATCCTGGATCAGGCCTTACATGGGTTTGATTTCACAAAAACAATCCAACATGCTTATGCAGACGGTATCCGGGTTTTCATGGAAATGGGACCGCGGACATCCTGCACCCGCATGATCCGGCAGATACTTCACGACCGCCCCCATGTGGCCGTGGCCGCAACCCGGGGTGACGGCAATGAGTATCACTCATTGCTCAGGATGTTGGCGGTATTGATCGCCGCCGGCGTGCCATTGGATTTGGAGCCGCTTTATGGGAAATGGTCCTACCCGATTGAAATGAATGCGGATAGTGATAAGATGCCGGTGGGCGTGTTGGAAAAGGGAGTTCATGCCGCAACCAGCCTTATTCACGTTCCGGTGGGCTACCGGGTGGATCTGTCAGGGCTTGATTTCCATAGTGATCCAAAACCTGAGGCCCAACAGCCAAAAGCAAGCGAAAGACTGAACAAAACCCAGGTACAAAAGGGGCAAGGACGTGATCATTTGAACGCTGACCCGGTCAATGGATCCCCAGTCTCCATCCGTACAAAGCTCCTGCAGGCCATCCAGGAAAACGCCCGTGAGTCTGCAGCCGCGCATCAGCAGTATCTTGAATTTTCACGTGAATTACATCAAACCTATGCCGATGCGGTCAGCTTGCAGGCCCAATTAATTTCCAGGCATGGTACCCCCGAAAACCCGAAATTGGTACCGGATTCCGACAAAGCGCGTCAGCCGAGCCCATCGCCAGCAGTTGCCTTTTCAAGAGCCGATTGTATGGAATTTGCGGTGGGATCCGTTGCCAAGGTGTTCGGAAATGATTTTGCGGTTGTGGATTCCTATCCGGCCCGTGTGCGTTTACCCGATGAGCCCCTTATGCTCGTGGATCGGGTGCTTTCCATTAGCGGCGAAAAACGATCCTTGGGAGGGGGCCGAATCGTCACCGAACATGATGTGCGCCCGGATGCCTGGTATCTGGACGGCAATCGCGCGCCTGTCTGTATATCCGTTGAGGCGGGCCAGGCAGACCTGTTTCTCAGTTCCTATCTGGGAATCGATCATGTGGTCAAAGGAAAACGGACGTATCGCCTCTTGGACGCCACGGTTACCTTTTTTAGAGGGCTACCGCTGCCGGGTGATACCGTTCGCTACGAAATCGAAATTGAAAAGTTTATCCGCCAGGGGGAGACCCATCTGTTCTTTTTCACATTCAATGGCACGATTGATGACGAACCCTTCATTCAAATGAAAAATGGCTGTGCCGGTTTTTTTACGGAGGAAGAAGTTCGCAATTCCGGTGGTATCATCGGCAAGGATTTGCAGCTGCCGGAATCCAGGCGCACCCCCGAAATTGACTGGCGGCATCCGGCCCCGGTCAGACAGCAATCCTTTTCGGATGAGAAACTGGCGGCACTCCGTTCTGGCGATCTGAAAACCGCCTTCGGAGAGCCCTTTGAGAACCTGCGCCTATCCCCTGCCCTATGCTTGCCAGATGGCCGTATGCATTTGATCGATCGCGTGCTGTCGTTTGATCCCTATGGCGGCGGCTATGGCCTGGGCCTTATTCGTGCCGAAGCGGATGTCCATGAAGATGATTGGTATCTAACCTGTCATTTTTTGGACGACATGGTCATGCCGGGGACGCTCATGTATGAATGCTGCGCCCATACCTTGCGGGTATTCCTGCAACGTATCGGTTGGATCAGCACCAATCCGCAGGCTTGCTATGAACCGGTGGTGGGGGTCGAAAGTGTGCTCAAATGCCGTGGTCCGGTCACACCCCAAACCCGGCATGTTCGGTATGAAATAGAAATCAAGGAATTGGGATACGGTCCCGAACCTTACGCCATTGCCGATGCCCGCATGTATGCGGACCATGAATTTATTGTGTTTTTCGACAGCATTTCCATGAAACTGAGCCGGGTTTCTCAATCTGAAATCGAGTCCCTGTGGTTACGCACGTCCGGGGGCAATAAAGCGCTTGATGAGGCCGACGTCGCCGAGTCCCTGGAAATTATTGATAAAAAGCCGGTATTCACCAAGCGCCAGCTTCTGGAGTTTGCATCGGGCTTACCCTCGAAGGCTTTTGGTAAACCGTACCGGGAATTTGACCATGATCGCTTTATGGCCCGATTGCCCCGGCCGCCTTATCTCATGATGGATCGGGTGGTTGCATCGGAACCGCAAGCCTGGCATCTTAAACCAGATGGCTGGATCGAGGCGCACACCGATGTAACGCCCGATATCTGGTATTTTCGGGCCAATCAAGGTCGGCAAATGCCGCTTTGTGTGTTAAATGAAATCGCACTGCAACCATGTGGCTGGCTGGCGGCTTACATGGGATCAGCCCTCAGAAGCCCAATTGATCTCAGGTTCAGAAACCTCGGTGGACGGGCACAGATTCACGCGGATATCGGGTCAGAGCCCACAACCCTGAAAACGCGGGTGCGGCTCACCAAGTTTTCCGAAGCTGGCAATATGATCATTGAGCATTTTGAATTCCAGGTGCTGGACAAAGGAAATATGGTGTATCAGGGGCATACCCATTTTGGTTTTTTTACGTCCGAAGCCCTGGACGAGCAGGTCGGCTTGCAGGGTGTGGATTTGTCAAGATATCATTGCGCCGGTGACCGATACGGATCCAATCCGACCTTGCTAGCGGATGTGGCCCCCCTGGCCCCGGACGATCCGGGCGGTCATCAACCCGGGTCTGCAAGCCTGCCGGCAGCTGCCATCCGGATGATCGATCGAATCGACATATTTGTGCCGGACGGTGGTCCGCATGGAATCGGACTGATTGAAGCCACAAAACTGGTCAGGCCGGATGAATGGTTTTTCAAGGCCCATTTCATGGGTGATCCGGTTTGTCCGGGTTCTCTGGGGCTGGAATCGCTGGGTACCCTGATGAAATACAATTTGTTGCAGCGCTGGCCAAAACTGGCGAAAAATCATTGTTTTTCATTGGCATCAGATATAAACCATGTCTGGACATACCGGGGACAGATCCTCCCCACCAATCAGGAGGTTCAAATTCAGGCGATTGTTACAAAATTGACAGCAGAGCCCCTACCCAGGATATGGTGTGATGGGCTGCTCAGTGTGGATGGTCTGCCGATTTACGAAATGAACGATTTTTCACTTGGACTAGTCCCCAAAAACAAACATTGAAAACGAACATCGACCGAGGGATGAACGTCTTTTATTTTGCGCATCAAATTTCACCAGGAGGGCGAGTCGCACCAATCGGGATCGGTTTCTCGGTCTGAAAAACCGGATTCGATTTCGCTGCCGGTCCCGATAGCCATATGGATGTTTCGATCCGGCACCAAAATGTGTGCATTTTACTGTCATTTGAATTTTTTTTAAGAATTAACAGCTTAAAACTTACAACTTTTTAATGCTCTACTCCAAAGTCAACATTAGCGCATTCGGATATGAACTCCCGCCGCATGTGGTCACATCATCAGATATCGAAGCACGCCTTGCGCCTTTGTATACCAAACTGCATTTTCAGAAAGGACAGTTGGAAACCTTAACCGGCATTCGCGAGCGACGGTTTTGGGATCGCGATTTCAAGATGTCACAGGGCGCGGCCTTGGCCGGCCAAAAAGCAATCAATGCCGCGGGCATCGATTCCGGCCTGATCCAGATGTTGGTATATGCTGGTGTTTGTCGCGACAACCTGGAACCGGCAACTGCCTGTGCCGTATCCAGCAGACTGGGCCTGGGGCCTGATACCCTGGTTTATGATGTGTCCAATGCCTGCCTTGGTGTTTTGAACGGTATTCAGCAGGTGGCCGATGCGATTGAACTGGGGCACATTTCAGCCGGCCTGGTGGTTTCCTGCGAAACAGCCCGGGAAATAATTGATAGTACCATCGCAAGAATGCTGGCCGCCGGAAGCATGCAGATGTTCAAGCAAACGGTGGCTACGCTGACGGGCGGATCCGGCGCAGTGGCGGTACTGCTTACCCATTGCGACCTTCCCCAACCAGGACACAGACTCATGGGCGGCGTTTCCCGCAGTGCGACCGAGCATCATGGCCTGTGCACCTGGGGCCCGGATCCGGAACAGGCCGCATCCGGACACCTCGTCATGAATACCGATTCAGTGAACGTACTCAAATATGGGGTTATTCTGGGCGTACAAACTTATAAGGATTTTCGAACGACGTTGTCATTGACTCCCGAACAGCCTGATAAAGTCATCTGTCATCAGGTCGGTGCAACCCATCAAGACACCATATTGGAATCGATTCAGATTGACAGACAGAAGGATTTTGCCACTTTTCCCTATCTGGGCAATATCGGAACCGTTTCCCTACCCATTACTGCGGCGATTGCCTCAGAACGGGGTTTTTTTACAGAAGGGGATTTGGTGGGTCTACTGGGGATTGGCAGTGGTTTGAATTGTATGATGCTGGGAATCAGATGGTAAACGAAAATATCGGATCCAAGGATTCGAGGGGCCACAGCGGCTGAAAGCGGATGCCTGGAAGCTGTCACATGGCGGTTGTCATCCCCTTGGAAAAAACGAAACGAATAAGGCCAATAGATTATTGTTTAAATCAAAACCAATCGACATAACGCCATTTCGGCATCTTTATCCTTTTGATTCCCGATATATGCCTATAAATGGGTTCAACTATCACTATGTGGATCAAGGCAGCGGAGAACCGGTTGTCATGATTCATGGTAATCCAACCTGGTCTTTCTATTTTCGGAACCTGATCTTATCCCTATCCACGGATTACCGCACCATTGCCATGGACCATATCGGATGCGGGTTATCAGACAAGCCCCATCCCAAGCAATATGCCTATCGACTGGATCAGCGTATTCGCGACCTTGCGTTATTCATTGACGGATTGGATTTAAAAGATAATATCACCCTGGTGGTTCATGACTGGGGTGGTATGATCGGCATTGCCTATGCACTGCAACATATCAATCGGATCAAGCGTCTGGTCCTGTTGAATACAGCGGCTTTTTTCCCACCCGAGGGAGCCGCGGTACCACGCCGATTGAAATTAATAAGAAATATTAAACCGTTGGCTGAGATAGCTGTTTTGGGCGGCAATGCGTTTGCATACGGAGCAGTAGTGATGGCTTCTCGCAAAGGCCTTGCACCGGCGGTGCGTTCTGGCTTGTTGGCACCCTATAATTGCTGGCCCAATCGTATCGCAACCCTGAAATTTGTGCAGGACATCCCCTTGGGTCCGTCTGACCCCAGTTATGCCACGGTCCGAAAGGCTCAGGAGAGTCTGCATGAGCTGACCCATTTGCCTATATTGATCTGTTGGGGTATGCGGGATTTTGTTTTTACGCCCGCTTACCTGGCGGAATGGCGTCGTCGATTTCCGCAGGCCCAGGTTTTCAGCATTGCCGATGCCGGGCATTATGTCTTGGAAGATGCGGCCGACGCGGTGATTGAAAAGGTGAGCGGGTTTCTGAAACAGACAGCCTGATTGGCGCATTTATACGCAAAGTGCTGACATTTTTCCCCAAGGTATGACTTATGATTGAATCTGAACCAAGCGACCAGAAAACAGTCAACGTGGCCGCCATGCTGGGTGAAATGGCCCAAAAGCACCCCTACATGCGAGCTGTGGTCTGCCCGCTCAAATCCACTCCAGATTTTGGAACGGCGTATACGCATCTGACGTTCCGTCAATTGGATCGCGAATCAGATTGCCTGGCCCATGGTCTGGTAAAAAACGGTATCAAGCGTGGCACCCGGACCATTCTGATGGTCAAACCAAGTTTGGCTTTTTTTGTGCTGACATTTGCATTATTTAAAACCGGGGCCATCCCGGTGGTTGTGGATCCGGGAATGGGACTGAAACGCATGTTGAATTGCCTTGCGGAAAGCAAGGCATCGGCATTTATCGGTATCCCTTTGGCGCATGCGGTACGGATATGCGCTCCCGGGTATTTTCAGGATGTGAATGTCGCTGTTACGGTTGGGAAAAAATGGTTTTGGGGGGGTCCGACGCTTACAGAGCTACGCCAGACTCCGTGGCGTCCTTTTCCAATGTCAGGCACCCATGCAAGCGAAACCGCGGCCATTTTATTTACCTCGGGTAGCACCGGTCCGGCGAAAGGAGTCGTCTATACGCATGGTGTCTTTAATGCCCAGGTGCAGCAGATTAAAAACTTTTTTAATCTTGAGCCCGGTGAAATCGATCTGCCGACATTTCCGTTGTTTGCACTCTTTGATCCGGCCCTGGGTATGACCGCGGTCATTCCGGACATGGATCCAACCCGGCCAGCCAAAGTGAATCCCGAACGCATTATCGAGCCCATCCTAAACCACGGTATTACCAACATGTTTGCATCGCCTGCCCTCCTGAATCGCGTGGGACGATATGGCCAGGCGCATGGTATCAAATTACCGTCATTAAAACGGGTCTGGTCAGCCGGTGCCCCGGCCTTACCCGATAACCTTGAACGATTCAGTCGGATGTTGAATCCAGAAACTGAGATTTTCCCGGGATACGGAGCCACAGAGGCCATGCCACTGGCTGTGATGGGGAGTCAGGAGATCTTAGAAAAGACCCGTCAATTGAGCGAACAGGGATATGGGATTTGTGTGGGTCGGGTACTACCGGGGCTTACGGTCCGCATCATCGGTATTAGCGATGATCCGATATCGCAATGGTCCCGGGACCTGATGGTTCCAGATGGCGACATTGGTGAAATTGTGGTGAAGGGTGAACTGGTAACCCGTGAATATTACAGAAGAAAAAGGGATGACCTACTTGCCAAAATTGAGGACGGCCCTTCCTTTTGGCACCGGATGGGTGATTTGGGTTGGATCGATAGCGAGAAAAGGTTGTGGTATTGTGGCCGCAAAAGTCAGCGGGTCATCACCCCGGAGCAGACGCTTTTTACGATACCCTGTGAAGCCATCTTCAATCGCCATCCCGATGTCTTTCGGAGCGCCCTGGTGGGGGTTGGTCCGCGTCCCAAGCAAAAGCCGGTAATTTGCATTGAGCTTGAACCGTCAGGCAAGCACAAAAATAAAAAGAAAATCAGGGAAGAATTACGAACCTTAGCGCTGGAATCGGTTCTTACCAAGGATCTGGACACATTCTTATTTCACAAATTATTTCCGGTTGATATACGCCATAATTCCAAAATATTTCGAGAAATATTGACCACCTGGGCGGAAAAGAAACTGCGTTAGCACGGATAACCTTTGCCTAACATATTGATTATTATATAATTATGAGTGATTCTGCCATAAAAAATCTAAAAAATAAACGCATCCTGGTAACCGGTGGCGGAGGTTTTTTGGGAAAGGCCATTATCAGCCATCTCTTGGCTTTTACGCCTTTTATCTGTTCCTTGAGTCGCAAGCACTACCCGGAGTTGGAGAAACTTAAGGTCGCACAGGTCCAAGGCGACCTGGCTGATGCCGAGGTTGTTTATCAAGCGTGCCAAGGTCAGGATATCGTATTTCACGTGGCGGCCAAAACCGGTGGCATGTGGGGCGCTGAAGACCAATTTCGTGCAACCAATGTAGGTGGCACCCGGAATGTCATCGCAGCCTGCCGACAAGTGGGTACTGCCTATTTAATCCACACCAGTTCGCCGAGTGTCATCTATGATGGGGACACAGATTTGGAGGGTGTGGATGAATCTGTCCCCTACCCTGATAGATACCAGACCGCCTATCAAAAAACAAAAGCCGAGGCAGAGCAGCTCGTTATCCATGCGTGTGGCCGGGGCTTACAGGCGATCATCCTGCGCCCCCATTTGATCTGGGGGCCTGGCGACACCCACTTTGCACCACGAATTATCGAACGCGCCAAGGCGCTCAAACAGGTTGGGGACGGGAAAAATCGCATCGATACAACCTATATAGACAATGCGGTCCAGGCGCATATCCTGGCAGCTGAAAAACTGATGCAACGGAAAGCACTTTCCGGCCGGATTTATTTCATCAGCAATGGTGAACCTATTTATCTGTGGAATATGGTGAACCATATTTTGAATGCCGCAGGCCTGCCGCCTGTGAAAAAATCGATCCCCAAGGCTGTGGCCTATGTCATCGGTGCAATAATGGAAGGGGTTTACACAGGGCTGCGGATTCGCTCCGAACCCAAAATGACCCGTTTTCTGGCCAATGAACTGTCACGCAGCCACTGGTTTGATATCCGTGCCGCCCGTGAAGATTTAGGCTATGAACCGCAGGTCAGCACGGAAGAAGGATTAAAACGGCTCAAGGAATGGATGGAACAATGCAATTGACAGATTTGATGCCCTTAGAAGATTGGATGGTTTTTGAACAGGAAATACATGCGCGTTTTGGCATGGACAGCAACGTATTCAATACCGAAGGGATCCGTATCACGTCCCACAAGGCCTGGGTAAATAAGCTTTGTCCGGCAATTAAGGCCACGGACAAAGGCCAAAGTTTTATTTGTGCTGTGGCCCACATGAACCTGGCAAGCATGGCAACGAATACGCGAAACGCAATTGTGGAGGAATGCGACGCCGGAATAGCCAAGATTGTTGTACCGATTTTTGTGGGTAAGGAATTTTTAGGTGCCGTGGGTGCCTGTGGCAAGTGCCTACCAGGCGGTGAGGTGGATGCATTTTTGGTTAATAAGATTACAGAAATCGACGAAGATACCATCGAAGCGCTCTCCAAGGATGTGGACACCATTTCTTCTGAGCGCGTCGATGAACTTATCCAATTTATTGAAACTCGTATAAAACAAGTGGTGGCGGCCTATCAAAAATAAAACCAATAATTATTACATGGAATTAGACTGAAGACTGTCAGATTGTTAGGCGAATGCAGTCACGTGGCCCATAGGGGAACAATAAGCTATAGCTTTCAGCGGTCAGCAGGCAGCTGCTGGTGGCTCGGTAGCAGCTCAATAAGTCCGGGCCGGGGTAAGGGTGCACCTATCCACCGGAATGTTCCATTTGTAATTCCATAAATTGGTCGGCATCATCGCTGATAATAGCCAGGTCAGGGTTAATCCGTGGTGTGTGATGCTGCCCATAAGGGTTCCTTCAGTGGCAGTGCGGATGTGACGTTCGGTTTTGATCTTCTGACGTTTAAAAAATTGTTCCAGCGAGTTTTATTTGTGAAGATTTTATTTTGAGAACTTACAGCTATTGACCATAACTATCTGGAATTTATTAATAACTGGACCATAATGAAAAATTTTATCACAATTATAGCTTGGTCATTAATTTATAATTCCCTTTTTGATATTTATGAATTTTTTCTCTTGAACCATTGAATCTGATTTTGTAAACATATATCTACTCAAGTATAGGAGATATTATGGGCATTGACAGACGTTTTGGATTGGATCGCAGGCAATATACAGATAGGCGTTTCGGTAACAGTCTTGATCATTATTCGGGTCCTGAAAGAAGAAGTATCTTCGATCGAAGGAATTATAGCGATAGAAGGCAACCCATGTTAAAACCATTTAAAATAGATCTCTTCAGGGGTGCAAACTAGATTTCATTTTTTTATTGAAGGGCGGGGTTGTTTTCCCCGCTCTTTCATTTTGGTTTCAACATAATTTACTCATAATAATTTCTCGAATTTAATTATCAAACTATAATCTTCACTTACATGCATGGTAACATCGAAATTTCGGTGATCCGCTCTTTTACCATTTGATGCATGGTTTACTGGTAATCTAGCTAAAACCATCTATATCGAACCCCATCACGATAGACAAACTCATCAATTTGATTGTAATTTATTGATATTATATTCCCATAACAATGACTCGCAGACCGGCGCCCGCCAATTGAGCTACGGGTGCATATAAATGGGATTGAATTCCAGGTGATGATTTAAACTGTCAAGAGCTTACAAGCGTTAACAAAATGTTGCTATAGATGGACCATAACTATTACATGCAATTGGCCATTCAGGAGGCAATCATAGCCCAACAGAAGGGTGAAGTTCCGGTGGGTGCCGTACTGGTTGATGCCGACGGAGGCGTACTGGCTACTGCTCATAATCAATCAATTTTCCGATCGGATCCAACTGCGCATGCGGAAGTGCTGGTCCTGCGTCAGGCTGCTCAACGATTGGGAAATTACCGGTTGTTAAGCACCAGGCTCTATGTTACGGTCGAGCCCTGCGTGATGTGCATGGGCGCCATCATTCATGCACGCGTATCAATCCTGGCCTTCGGTACCCGGGATTCCAAATGGGGTGCCGCCGGCTCATTGTACGATTTTGCAGAAGACCACCGCTTCAACCATCGGGTCGCGGTAATCGGCGAAATCTGCCAGGAAACCTGCCGAAAACTCATGCAAGACTTTTTTCAGGAAAAAAGGAGAATCTAACGTGCCAAACGTCGTTATTGTTGGGACCCAGTGGGGGGACGAAGGCAAAGGAAAAGTAGTCGATTTATTGGCCGAACATGCTGATGCCGTCGTGCGTTTCCAGGGGGGCAACAACGCCGGCCATACCATGGTGGTTCAGGGTGAACAGTTTATCAGCCATCTGGTTCCGTCCGGCATTTTACAAGGCAAGGCCTGCTATTTAGGCAATGGTATGGTTATCGATCCCGGCGTACTGCTTCAGGAAATCGACTATTTACAAAGTCATGGCATCCAGGCCGACCCCGATCGCATTCGAATCAGTGAAAAAGCACATGTGATCATGCCTTACCATAAAAGTCTGGATCATGCCCGTGAAATCCAAAAAGGCGATGACAAGATCGGAACAACCGGCCGCGGCATCGGTCCCTGCTATGAGGACAAGGCTACCCGACGTGGCATCCGTTTCGTGGAATTAATCAATCCCCAGCTTTTAGCTGATCGGGTCAGGCAAATCCTGGCCGAAAAAAATTTCATATTGGAAAAATACCTGGATGCAGCAACCCTGGATGTAGACGAAATAATCAGCGAATACAATGATTTTGCTGATCGCCTGGCCCCCTATGTGGGCAATATATCGGTCGAATTGCACCAAAATCTGAAAACCGGCAAACAGATCCTATTTGAAGGGGCCCAAGGAACCCATCTTGACATTGACCACGGTACGTATCCTTTTGTGACATCTAGTAACACATTGTCTGGCAATGCATGTTGTGGCGCAGGTATCGGGCCCAAGGAAATTGATCATGTCATCGGCATTGTCAAAGCCTATACCACGCGGGTCGGTCGCGGACCATTTCCTTCAGAACTGTTTGATGAAACCGGCGACACCATTCAAAAGAAAGGTGCCGAATTTGGAGCGACGACAGGTAGACGCCGGCGATGCGGTTGGCTTGATACGGTAATTTTAAACAATGCCGTGCGACTGAATGGCCTGACGGGACTGGCAGTGACCAAACTGGACATATTGGACGGTTTGGAAAGTATCAATATTTGCACTGCATATGACTATAAAGGTCAAAAACTCGATTATTTTCCAGGCGATTTGCAGGTACTGGCGGCGTGTAAACCCATCTATGAGACCTGGCCTGGTTGGTCGGAAGATATTTCCAGTATTCGGGATTTCGATCAGCTACCGGAGAATACCAAGAAATACCTCAAACGAATTGAAGAAGTTACCGAAACACCCATTAATATCGTTTCCGTTGGACCGGCACGAGAAGAGACCATTGTACTCTCAAGTCCGTTTGGCTAAATAGATAATTGGGCCCAGATGGTACGGCTCTGCATTTACCTATTCAGGTTGGATATTGTTTCGGATTTAGATATTCGTGCTTCGAATTTTTCTGATAACGATTTTATTTGACATTGGTGATTTGATAACATAGAAAGAGCACCGCAACGAAGTCGGGATGTGGCTCAGTCTGGTAGAGCACAGCGTTCGGGACGCTGGGGTCGCTGGTTCAAATCCAGCCATCCCGACCATACATCCTTCAGTATTAAGCCATAAGCCATAAACAGCTTATCGCTTAAGGCTTTCAGCTTTGTATCGGACTGCTTCCCATCCTATCATGGCCTTTTTTCGCTCTTTACCACCAGCATAATTGCCAAACATACCCGTTTTCCGAATAACCCGATGACAGGGGATAAGAAAGGGGATCGGATTCTGTCCCACGGCATTTCCCACGGCTCTGGTTGCTTTGGGCATGCCAATATGTCGTGCCACGTCCGCATAAGTCACCACCTTACCCAGTGGAATTTTCAACAGGGCTTCCCAAACCTTTATCTGAAAATTAGTGCCCTTAACATACAGATGAAGTGGCGCTGAATCCTTGGGAAGTGCAAAATCAAATATGCGATGCACCAGTTTTCGGGTTTTATGCGGCCGCTCTATGAATTTTGCACGGGGCCAACGTCGCCGAATCCCGTTGATAGAAGCCATCTTTTGTCCCTGAAGCAGGAACTCCAGATAACAAATACCACGTGTGGTGGCTGCAATTAAGCAGTGCCCGAAGGGCGATGGGTGGCACCCATATTCAATTTCCAGCCCGACACCCATCCGCTTGTACTGGCCGGGAGTGATTGCCTCGCAGACAACAAACAGATCATGAAGTCGGCTACCACCAGACAAACCGATATCATATGCTGTATCCAGGATTGATTGGGATTCTTTCAGGAGCTGCTTGGCATATTCCTTGGTCACATATTGAAGGAATCGTTTGGGGCTGATACCTGTCCACCGGCTGAATAGTCGTTGAAAGTGGAATTCACTTAAATTTACGTGAGCGGCTATTTCAGATAGATTCGGTTGCCTATCCGCATAGGTCTGGATAAACGTTAGGGCCTTCTCAACGCGGTCATAATCTTGTGCAAGCTGGCTTAAATCTGACATCCCGGTCTCCCTTATATTTTATTTTTCACTTATTACGATGCAATCCTTTGTGCTTACAACCCGATTCTTGCGGTGGGACAAACCAAGGTGTAAACGGAACAAGATTGTAACCACAGCGATATAAGTACCGGGATAGATAACCAAGGACGAAATTGGGTAGAAGGTATGCGCGGGGTTTTATGGAAATCCAGTAAGAAGTTCTAACAGCTTGTTTCGAAATACCTATTTCATGGCTTGGGCAAATCAGGATTCGTATTGTTTTGAACGATGACGGTTTCACCATAAGGCGCCATTTCCGGCATTAAGAACCGGAACTCATAAACGGCAAACTGAATTTTGTCTCCACTCTTGAGTCGCATGGGTGTGTTTTCTTTTACCTGGGCTTCATTGAGCCGCGTACCGTTTGTGCTGCGGTGATCTTCGAGATAATAGTATCCATTGCGATACTCAATGGTGGCATGTAAACTCGATATGGAGTCCTGAGGAATCACAATATCATTGCTGTTATCACGACCGATTTTAACCACATGTTTCTCAATGGGCAGAGATAAGCGGGTTTCCGAGATGACATTATCGGCATCGATAAGTTCGGCCTGCCCCTTGGGTGGATCCTGGCTCTGAATGGGAAGTTGGTCTATTGGGCTCGATCTGGCCTTCACGCCCGGGAAATCACGCTTTTTATTTAAATACACCAAAACAACAACCACCAGCACAATGACGATCAAACCAGTGAGCAGCAAAGGGACGGGACTCGATACTTGCCGTTCAGCACTTGCCTGGGGCGGCGCCGGTACCCGTTGCTGAATGATGATCGGTACCGGATCTGGCTTGGGGGCCGGCCTTGAGACCTCTGGTACTGCCTTGGGTTGGGAAATAATTGTTTCAATTTTTTCAAAAACCGCCGGTATTTCTGAGTGGGAGAAGGTCCGGAAATATTCCCCCTCGGTTTTGAGGGCCAATGTCTGAATTAAGCGGAAATCGGCCGCTTCGGTAAAAGCAATTCCAAAAATGCGAATGCCCGCTTGCTTGCACTCCAGGGTCAGTTGCTCTTTCAGCCATTGTTCACCAGCCGCATCCTGGGCCTTATTTCCCGTATCGACGATACCATCGGTTAAAAGAATAATGATTTTTTCGGCCTCTTCACGTCCATTTGATTTGAGTTCATAAATTGCCCGTTCGATACCGACGGGTGTATTCGTAAACTGGCCTTTATAGTTGATTTTATTGAGGATTTGTAAAAATCGTTCCGCATCCGAGGCGGTGCCCATACTGCTTAGGGGCTCAATGAGTGAAGCCCCTGTATCAAATGTAACCATACCAACCCGGAATTGTTCCCGCAGATTCACGAGGAAGTTGTTTACAAACTCGCGCGTGATGAACTGTGGATCGTTCTTGATCATACTCCCGGAGTTATCAAGTACGAAGATGACATCAACCTTGAGTCCGCTTTGGGACGTCATGTCTGCCGGGTTCACCTGCGCATCGTTTGCCTGAGCCGACATCCAACCTGTCGGTGCGATCAGAACAATTACAAATGCCAGATACGATAGCAGGCTAACCTTCAGGACATTTTTTTTTACTAAAGCCATGATTCCTATCCTCCCAATTCCGAGTCACGGGCAGAATAAGTTCTGGTCCTTGGCAATGTCAAGCCTTTTCAAGATTATCAGACAAACACTTATGCCCTGTTTTTGTGGATTGTTTCATTGACAGTTTATTGGGATTATCTTAATCTCGTGGTTACAACGTTGCGTTTTTTTTAGAGGACAAGCATGTATCTCACCCATTTCGATCTTAAAATCAAACCCTTCAGAATCAGCCCTGACCCGAAATTCCTTTGGCTTGGCGAAACCCACAAAGAAGCATTGTCCATGATGCAATATGGCATTCAGGACAATCGCGGTTTTTTACTGCTCTGCGGCGATATCGGCACAGGTAAAACGACCCTCATCAACAGTCTGCTGGAAAACCTGGACGACGATGACACCTTAATTGCGATGATGCCAGATCCGGATCTTGAGAAGCTGGACTTTTACAATTTCCTGGCACATGAATTTGAAATGAATAGGACTTATAAAACCATCGGCGATTTCCTGGTTCATTTCATCCATTTTTTGCATAGAGCCAATGATGATGCCAAAAAAGTTCTCATTATCATTGATGAAGCCCAGCGACTCCGTCACGAACGACTTGAGGAAATCCGGCAACTTTCCAATATTGAAAAACAAAAAACTAAACTCTTGAATATATTCCTGGTGGGCCAACATGAACTGATTGATGCGTTAAATGAAACGCGTAACCAGGCACTGCTGAAACGCATAACCATGAAGTATTTCCTCGGTCCCTTAAAGAATGAGGATGTCGGTGAATATATTGCGTTCAGACTTAAAGTGGCCGGTACCGAAAAAAAGCTTTTTTCTGACAGCGCCATTCGCCAAGTCATCGAATTTTCAAGTGGATACCCGCGATTAATCAATATTATCTGTGACCATGCCCTATTGACAGCCTTTGTTGAAGGCAAGCACCGGATTGACGGTAGCATTGTTAAGGATTGTGCCAAAGACCTGCATATTAATGTGGAAGTCCCCATCGGAAGCCAGGCGGATACAACCTTTTTTGATTGTATTGCCGGCGCCCTTCGGCATCCCCTACAGTATCCCATTCGTGGTATTTTTGTCTATGCCGGCATTTTTACCGTTTTCGCAGCAGCACTCCTTTTAACCCTGTTTTTTAGCGGAATAGCACCAGAATGAATGTCGGAACAACTATCAAAATATTCTGTTTACATCCACTGATACACCTCAGGTGGGGGGGGGATAGCGCAACCGACGCATGTAAATCTTAGTTTGAAGGATAGGTAGCGTAGATCAGGTATTGGCTGCGATACAAATCTCGGACAATAAGTTTAGCAGCACTGCCTCACTTAGCGCTTGGAATCTTGTTTGGCCGCTATTTCGGCCATTTTGTCGAGAATTATTCGGATGTGCTTGCCCATTTCGTTGGCGTGGGCATAACGCCTGGCACTGTTTTTTTCTAAAGCCCGATTTAATACGGTGAGGATCGGCTTGCTGATGTTCGGGTTGTACGCTGTTGGCGGGGTTGGATCAACCGAAGTAATCTGGTACATAATAGCAGCCATGTTTTCTCCATCAAATGGAAGCTTACCGGTCAAAAGCTGATAAAAAACAACCCCCAAAGAAAAGATATCTGATCGCCCTGAAAGTTCACTGCCCTTGGCCTGCTCGGGAGACATATAATACGGCGTTCCCTTGATAATGCCCGTGCGGGTTTTGGTACTCGTTGTCGCCCGGGCGATGCCAAAGTCGGTGACCTTGATGGACCCGTCCCCTAAAAGCATAATATTGGCCGGCTTAATATCGCGGTGAATTATGTCGTGCCGATGCGCATATTCCAGGGCATCACAGGCCTGACCAATGATATCAAGGCTTTGTTTTATAGAGAGGAGCAGGCCTTTATGGGTATACTTCTCCAGACTCTCCCCCTGGAGATACTCCATGGCCAGAAAGGTCAAATCCAAATCTTCGCCCACATCGTAAATCGTCACGATATTCGGGTGAGAAAGTTTCGCAACAACTTCCGCTTCACGATAAAAATAACTCTTGATGGTATCGACCTTGTCATCATCAAATTCATCTGAAAAGCGGATGGTTTTTATGGCTGTCAGCCGGTTTAATACCGGATCCCGCCCTTTATAAACGATCCCCATAGCACCGCGACCGATTTGTTCCAGAACTTCATAACGCCCCAATTTGGGCATCTTGCGCTTTTCCGCTTGAGGTGCCGGTTCCTTCTGAACCGACTTTTGGATCACGGGTTCGGTTTTCGGCACTTGCTGATCCTGCCTGCCCAAATCGACCGATTGCTGCAATACATCAATCGTGCGAGATTTTCCGATAAAGAACCGTAGTCCGCCAAAAAACAATATACAAATTGCGGTTAATCTCAGCAGAATTTTAACAATTTGTATGGTATCATCTTCACTCGAAAAAACCAGGACCATAAAATAATCCACCAGGTCAGAAAGAAATAGGATCAGTAAAAAACCCATAATTAGGTTGATGGCAGCGCCTATCTTTCCGCCGATATATTCATTCCTGGCGCGGTTATAAACAAGTAATGTCATAACGTAGAAAACCAGAATCAGAACTTGTGCCATCCAAAAATTTAATTGATCTTCCATCCTATTTCCTTAATTTTAGAAAAAGCGCAATGCTGCAGCTATGGGCTTAGATCGGGTGCGACAGTCCCGAGTATGGTTAAAAAATAGAGGGCAACCGGAATCAAATCCTTTTGTTTCGGATCTGACATGAATTTACGAATTTTCGCCAGGCTGGTGCGCGTGGGTCTGTTCCCCAGTAATTGTCTTTGCTCCAACAGTAATTCGATAATGCTATCTTGAAAACCTTTGATAAAACTCATTTTACTAAGACGATAGCCCTCATTGGCAATATGTCGTCGGATGTTTTCGACATTGGTCGAAACATCTTCAGCGGCTTGAAACTGCCCCAAGAATTTATCCTGATATTCTGATTTTTCGACTATCCTCTCAAATATATTACGGGCTTTGACACCGATCTCCGCTTCAAAGTCAGCAATCAGCATTTGGGCGATTCGACTGTAAAAGGCGATAATCATGGCCCCACCGATACCGCTAAGGTTTGGCTTACCCATACCTGTCCCACCATCTGAGGTTGCCCCTTCCGATGTCGTGAGGGCAAAAATATCTTCCGTGGCGTCGGCGCGCCTGGCTCCAGAAAACATCTTGTTGAGTATCGGCATAAACGCCTTGGCGATAAGTTTTTGTTCCGCCGGCATGGACTCGGTTAGAGAATCAATCCGCTTAAACGTACTGTTAACCGCTTTCAGGCCTAATAGCCGGTGTTCCTCTTTGATGACCTGGATGATGGTGTTTTTCAATCCGGTTGCAAGCTCGGTGGATTTTAGCAGCCGTGAGGATTCTGAAATTCGCTTGCGTAACTTTTGAACCATTGTTGCGGCGGTATCCTCAGGTTTGATTCCGTTTAAAAATTCGTGATGGGGTGAATAACGAATGGTCCGGGTTACAATGGATGCCGCTTTTTTATTCCCCAATTCTGTGGAAATATCAGAAATGACTTCTTTAAGGACAGGCAAGAAGAAATTGATGATGGCATCGACACTGATCTGTCTTTTTTGAAGCTCCTCCGGTTTAACTTTGCGCTCGATGATTCCCTGTACAAATAGGCTGGTTAGTGCCCGATAGACGGCAATACGTGTTCGGCCCGTCGACTGAATAATCTGAGCCACGGTTCGCCTGCCATCAATCAACAACATAATGTCATATATACCCTCAGTCGACAGACCATTGGGGCGCAAGTCCATATCCTTGATTTGAAATATGACCTGATCATTGGGTATCAGAATGCGATATTCTTTCCAGCGTTCGGCTTCCGCAACCAGACGGATGGGATCCATCTTTAGCTGGATGTCCTCTACATAACCATCCAGACCTTCATGGTAGGCAAAAGTTCCCTGTTCCCATGTCAGAACTTTTGATATCGCTTCTTTGAATTGCAGACTGAGAACTTTGATTAAATTCTCCTGAGTCACCACGCCGTTTTCCATCAGGACGACCCCCAAACGTCTTTTCGTCTGGGTTGCAACGACTAATGCCTGCTGGATATCCTTCTCCTGAACCAAATTATCAGCTTTTAACAAAGCGCCCAGCGAAAGATCTTCGGCCAGATCACCACTGATAAAAATTATTCCGCCATCCTGGAAATAGATTCGCGTTTCATATTGGCCGCTGCTGACTTTGAGAATACCGGTCTTGCGTTCCTCGTGAATCAGCCGCCCGATGGCGGACAAGGAAAAAGTTTGAATGTCTCCCTGAATGGACATTTACGACCTTTCTAAAGAGTTCAAGGATCAGGTAGTAAAGCAAACAGCAATCAGCGATAAGCCATTAGCAGCTTACAGCATTTCGCTTATTGCTGATTGCTGCTTAAGTCTTCACACCCTTTTACAATTTTCCATAAATCTTTGCTTACCTCATAGACCATATCGATCGAACAGGCTCCCGAAGAAATGCCCGTAAAGAGCCATATCTCCCAGGCATAATCGACACGATACCTGGATTCGCGGCTGGTACTCTTTGTCAATTTCAATCCCTGAAATTTTATATCTTTCTTATGAATGGTCTCACCGCCAAATTCAGCCATCACATAGGTATCCACCAATGCCTCTGTTTTCGAACGGACTAACTTCCTGAGCTTGCGATGATCAATCAATTTCCCTTTATATTTGACGTATCCCTCCTGGAACCGTAAGGTCTCGTACGCCTCTGGAGGCAGCCATTGTCCCTTGTATTCGATATATCCTTTGGGGCCATACACCATATCGTCCTGGAGTAATTTCGCCTGAATATCAATCTTTTGTTGCATTAAAATAGCATTACCCTTGTGATCACTCTGGTCAATGGCTTCAAGAGCGGCCGCGTATCCACTCTTGGCTTCACGAAATTTTCTATTTTGACGTAAGGCATCAGCCGATGCCACCAAAGATTCAATGTTGTCTATATTTTTTTGAAAAGCCGCCTGCTGCTTTTCCCGTTCGCGCTGCAATTGTTTTTCTAAGGCCTTCCGTTTTTCTTCGGCTTCCTTTGCCAGGCGTTCGGCCTTTCTTGTTTTCTCCGCTTCAATCCGGCGCAGCCTTTCCGCCTCTTGCTGTTTTTCCAATGCCAGCTTGGCTTGACGTTCTGCTTCCTGTTTTTTTTGGGCTTCTAATTTTTGCAACGCCAGGGTCATTTGCTCCTTTTTCCTTTCTTCCATGATCCGGGCTTGCTCTTTGGCTTCGGCTTCCCGCTGGACCTGTTCCTGATCACGGCGCTGGTTTTCAGCCATTTTCTGCTGCATGATTTGCTGCACCAACGCCTGCTGGGCCTTACGAATATCTGCCTCACTCTGCTTACCGGTATCGAAATATCGATAGTACACCAGTTTCAGCAGGCGGTTATCGGCTTTGGGACTAAGCCAGAAAAAGTAATATCCCCAAACAATTAAAATTAGCGTTAAAGCAGCATATGCTGCCGTATATGCATATCCCGGCAAAGCCTTTTTTTCCATTTGTTGCTGGAATGGCGCCGGCCGGTCAGGAGTTTGTTCTTCCAGCTCCGACATAAAAGGATCCGCTGCATTCAGATCCCTGCCTTGATCTATTTGAACACCCTTTACCTGCTCAGACAGCTGCACGACCTCTGAATCATCCGTTTCGGACTGTAAATCTTTTTCTCTTTTTTTGCCGGCCGCCATGATCTCCCGGAGCTCAGTCAGATTAAAACTTTTTTTATCGGCTTCATCCGCAAAGGTACCATTCATCCCAGGAGCGGCATCTAAGCGGGATGCTTCATTTGGTGGGTCGGTAGCCGGGGCTTTATCGGCTGGGGTCGTCGAATCAGCCGCTAATACTTCCTCCAGATCCGTAAGGTTTATGGTCTCTTCCGGTTCCGCTGTGGAATCGTTTTGAAAGCCCAAGGGCTCAGGAGGTTTGGCAAATGTCATGTCCGCTTCAGATTCCGGTAGAAGCGCATTTGGCATGCGAATGACGTCTTCTAGGGCCTTTGCCATCTCTTCACCGCTTGCGAAACGCTTCCCGGGATCTTTCTCAAGGGCCTTGTCCAGAATAGCAACGATTCTCGGGTCGATATCGGGTTTATATGTCGTCACCGGTTCCGGAGCCTCATTGGCGGCTTGATACATGATAGTCGCTAAATTTTCACCGGTAAACGGCAACCTGCCGGTCAGTAATTGATAAAAAAGAACGCCGAGAGCAAAGATATCCGATGCCCCCGTGATCTCCCCGCCCCTGGCCTGTTCGGGTGACATATAGAACGGTGTACCTTTAATCACACCCGTCCGGGTTTTGGTTCCACCGGCAGCCCTGGCAATCCCGAAATCCATGACCTTTGCCAGGCCATCTTTAAGAATCATAATATTTCCGGGCTTGATATCCCTGTGGATGACGCCTTGAAGATGGGCATAGTGAAGTGCATCACAAACCTGAATCAGGTATTCGATACACTGGTTCCATGGCAGCATGTTTTCACGGGAAGTATACTGCTCCAGGCTTTGGCCCTCAAGATATTCCATGGCCAGATAAGAAAGATCTAAATCTTCCCCCACATCATACAACCTGACAATGTTTTTATGTGAAAGCTTGGCGACCACTTCCGCTTCACGGTAGAATTGGGATTTAATCTGATCCACTTTGTCTTCATCAAATTCATCCACGAAGCGAATGGTTTTAATTGCCGTTAGACGATTTAATTTAGGGTCCCGGCCTTTGTAAACAATCCCCATGGCCCCTTTGCCAATTTGTTCGATAATTTCATATCGACCAAGCTTGGGATTTTTCTGAGGGGTCAATTCTTGCAGGACAGCGGTTCTACCGGCGTTTGGAACCCCCGGCTGAACATCTGGCGTTGGTAAATCTGTGCCCACATTTACCAGAAAATCCGGGTCGTCGTCTAGACCGGAATCATCTGGCCGGGTGGTAAAAAATCGGAGTCCACCAAAGAAGAGCACACAGATAGCCGTCAGTTTCAGCAAAATTTTAGAAATGGTAACAATATCTTTTTGAATCGGAATCAACGTGAGCAAAAAGTAATCGATAAAGTCGGTCAGCAGCAATATCGCCAAACAGACCATAATCAAGTTAATGGCAGCGGCAATTTTACCCCCGACGTATTCTTTTTTGGCGCGGTTGTAGACAAGGATGGTCATGAGATAAAACACAAGACTCAAGAGTTGCCCCAACCAATAGTCCACACTACCGTTCATATATTCTCCAATTTTATACCATTCGTTCAGGTAGGGTTTATCCCAAGGCTAGCACCTCAGCGTAAGGGCGTGTAAAATGTTTATTTATATACCAATATGGCTTATAATGTCAAAAGTTTGATAGGGGCTCCATCCAATCCGTATGGGTATCATCTTGAAATGTCAGGATCCGGTTCATTTGATGCCTGAGTTTTTTTGTGATGGGTCCGGGCGCCTGCATTTTTTTTTGTTCAAACAGACATAGTGATTCGACTTTGTTTCCGGTATGGGACAAAAACATCTCATCCGCTTGCTGTAGGTCTTCAGGTGTTAACATTCTCTGTGCAGTCCGCAATCCCATCCTCTCGGCCATCTCGATGATGGACAATCGGGAGATACTTCCCAAGACGCGACCCAAGGGCGGTACGTGAAGCGTCCCTGCCTGAACAACGAAGACGGATTCGGTCGATCCTTCTGCAAGAAAGCCTTCGGTATCCAGCATAATGCCAACATCAAATCCTCGTTTCGCGGCCTCTTTGCGCGCCAAATAAGCATTCAAATAATTGGAACAGGCCTTAGCCTCCACCGGCACGGTGCTGGGGTCTATCTTGCGCCATTTACTCAAACACGCGGTAACCGGGTCACCGCTGTCTAGACGCATGTTTTCATTTTCTGGCACGGTGAAAATTGCAAGGTCTACATGAGCACTGGGCAAAAGCCCAATCACCATTTCTTCGCTCCAATAAACCAGGATTTTTACGAGACCGCTAATTAGCTTATTTTTAGTTGCGGTTTGAACAACTGCTTTGGCGATATCTTCAAGAGAATAATCCATCTCCATTTCCAGATGCCCCGCACTGTTCAATAAACGCTTAAGATGGTCCGTCATCCTGAATGCAGTCGGACCCTGCGGACCGGCATGAATACGAAAAATTTCGAATATGGCACTCGCCCTTGAAAAAGAGTGCGATAATAGTGGCACGGTGGCCTCGGAACCCGGTACAAATTCGTTATTTAGCCAGACCTTCATTTCCGGTGTCATCTTAATCCCCACATCTATAGATACTTTAAAGCGCGATAAAGCGCCAATATTGAAAGCGCATCCAAAATGATACCGCCGTCGATCATGTCCATGATATCCCTGACCCTAAATTGCTCCACACTAATAATTTCGTCTGCATCAAGCTTTTGGGCTGTCGGAATCAGACCTTTTGCCAGAAAAACATATGATATTTCATCGGAATAGGCTGGCAGCAACAAGGTTTTGCCGAGGGGAATTAACTCGGTGGAAGCAAAGCCCGTTTCTTCTTCCAGCTCACGAGCGGCACATTCCACGGGCTGCTCATTCGGATCCATGGTGCCGGCCGGCACTTCATATATATGGCTATTCACGACATAACGATATTGTTTGATTAAGCCAATGGTTTGGTCTTCAAAAACCGGAACAATGACGGCTGATCCCGGATGCCTGACATAAGCCATTTCAGCCTCGACATTGTGCGGTAAGGTTATCTGATCTTTTAAAAACGAAAACTGCCGTCCTTTATAGATTACGTCACTGGCGTGTACAACTGCGGTTGCTTTTACGGGCTTTGACTGCGTCATGTTGTTCCCTCAGCGTATATCTTTACGTAGGCACCCAAATATGGCACCAGCGTAGCACATCCCTCAGGCCTCATCAACAGGCGTCACAGCATATCCATCAGTTATTCCAATTGCGAGCGAAGAGAACAGAATTCATAAGGTATGATCGCGGAGGAATGATCGTCGCCGTAAATTCCTAATTGAAATGATCAACTTAATTAAAGTCGACTGAGAATAATGCGGTCCCCCTGACAACTGACTTTAAACATGTCACCGGTTTTGAAATCCGTGTCCTCGATTCTTGCCTTGGGGATGATGATAGCGTTCTGACTCAGTTTCACTATTTTGGGCTTGGGCTTATACAGACCTTTTATTTTGGAAGGATTTTGGATCGCGTTTTGATAGGTTAATTTAGCTATCCGCGCTTGCAGTGTTTTTAACTTCAAGTCAGTGACTGCACATATCTTATCGGCATCCATGTATTGATGGATAACATGCAAGAGCTCTTTATCGGAAATTTTTGCCGCCATAACTCCCTTTCAAAATTGAAAATTCCCCATAAAAATACAGGGAATCTTTCCTCGAGGCCTTATAATGGTTTGTACCAGCGTGCTTTTCAAATTAATCTTTGTAAATGCAACCGAGTAAGCCCTCGATGTTATTTCCAGCCTCCAAGGAAATCAATAAACAGCCATCTTGATACGCACGTTATGATCTAGAACATGTTGGACATGGATATGTCTAACATATCTAGTATTTTTCATCAATATCTTTTATATTTTTTTTTGACATAATCTTATAATCATATTCTTTTGTAATAACCTCGATATCAAACTCATCGAATCTATCAAATTCATCAACAAATGGACCATAATTATAATCATCATTAAATTTTACATCTAATAATCTCATAATTATTCTCCTTTATATTTTTTATATTCTATAAAACATTTATTCTAATAAATGTCAATATTTATTTTTTGTTTTTATTTTTTAATATTATTTTTAATATTTTTTTTTTATGT
>Ga0180435_10000599_pt1 | contig 38016 bp, 34 predicted proteins | sample SS_ome_3_FD_132467 | JGI IMG/M metagenome (GOLD analysis project Ga0180435, IMG submission 132467) | Hypersaline lake sediment archaeal communities from the Salton Sea, California, USA - SS_3_S_1 metaG | ecosystem: Environmental > Aquatic > Non-marine Saline and Alkaline > Hypersaline >... | reverse complement strand
GATTATTTGGGAATTTCCTACCAATCAGAAATGAATGAAGGATGACCTTTAAATAAAAAAACCCCATAACAGGCCAGGGGATTTTGTAGGGTCTTCTAAGATCATTAAGAATCAAAGATCGAGAATTAGGTCATATCCCTCAACCATTCGAGATTTCCTTTCTTTATTATCTTTTTTGGGAAATTCAAATCTTCAGCCTCTAAGTAGCCCAGAAAATCCCCCAGGCAACGTTTTAGAGCGGTGATCATATCCCCATCTGGCTGAACGCCATCCTCCCACCACCAGTCATTGATCGTCAGTATCCGTGTTTTTTTATCAAATCCAGGATCCAACCGGGCTACAAATCTATCCCCATACAACACGGGTAGCACATAATAACCATATTCCCGCTTCACCTTGGGTTTATAGACTTCCCACATATAGCTAAAATCAAATAAACGACTGAGGTTCTTCCGATCCCAAAGCAGATTATCCAAAGGGGCGATAAAAGCAGCTTCCAGAGAAGTTACATCGTTTTCAGCCTGATTGACAATTTTCTTGTCCTCCGTTCGGAGATAGAACGTATCTCCTGGCAGTTCTTCCACTTCAACCTTCACCAGATCTCCATTTTCAACCAGCTCCTGAAGGATCCGCTGCCTCAGCTGTGATTTCACACCAATCATTCCACCCCATTGTTCCCCAGCATTGGGATGGGCTAACCCCAGGGCACTGATGCGACGCAAGATATGCCAGCGCTGGTATTCCTCCAGTGTCTGGTTGGGATCAGCGGCGTTAAGGACTTCTGCCGGGAGCAAGTTTTCGATCAAATCAAAGTACCGCCGGTTGTTGACCCGATGGTGCACTCCCAGTTTACCGATCTTAAATAATCCTTCCAGGCTGGCCCGGGTGACCCGGGTCGGCCCCCAGGACCAATCAGTTTTTTCTTCAAATTGATAATCCAGGGAGCATTGAGGCCCTTCCTGTCGGATCTGGCCCAGCACAACGGGAGCTAAACTCATCACCACTTCAGAAGGCACACCAAAAACCTCTTCCATCCGGGAGCGATGATGGGAAAAATAAGGCCAATCCTCAACCAGGCTGAGGCTGGCCATCTTGTCCCAGTTATCTACCAAGTAGCGATCTTTGTACAATAGTTCATCCAGTAATTTGGGACGGAAGTCCTTTACCCGTGACTGCAAAACCAAGTCCGGGTTACGTCCCACAACGTTAATGGGATCGAACTGGATCGATCGCGTTTTTTTAAGGAAAGATTTAGCGCCCCTTTTACCAGACCAGGACCGGGGCGGGTATAAACCCTGGCAGGTCAAAAGAGTACGTCGAGCTGTTTGTTGGGAGATCACAAGGGGGTTGGACATAAATAATCCCTGAATAATAATATCCAGGGAACTATTGTAACATTAGCTATTTGATCCAAGTGTGTTATTCCAATAAATCATCCTGCAATTGCCTCACACCAGTCGGGCTAAGTTCCAACCCATCGCTGACATAAGATTCAAAACTCCCCCATTCCCCATCAATAGTATCAAAAGCAGCTCTCAACCAATTCAATTGGACCCCCATCAAAGGTTTGATCATTCTGTAAGCTTTAAAACCTCTTACGAAAATTACGGTTAACATCTTTTTATTCAACCGCTTGACATATTGATTGCTGAGTAAATAATCCCGATAGATAATTTCTTGATCAACCCCCAAGATTCGATATAGAATTGCAGCCGCATAACCGGTCCTGTCTTTCCCTGCTGTACAATGCCATAGAACAGGTTTACTCTTGGCATCCAGTACAGCATGAATGAACGTCTTGAAAGCCGGAGTGAACTCGGTTGGAAATTGTCGATACGCTTTTGTAATCAGTTGATCTGGTGCAAACCCTTCCATATGATTGTTTTTTATTCTTTCCCGGATCTCCTGGGACATCTCTCGATTGGCTTGATCCATAACGGGCAAATGAATTAACCTTACACCTTCAGGAACCCGATCTGGATGGCGTTGGAATTCATAGGTGGATCTGAAATCAACAATGGTTGATAAATCAAGATTTGTGAGCAGGTCCATTCCTCGAGGAGTCAGATCAGCCAGATGGCCAGATCGATAAAGCTGCCCCCATTTCACAGTTCGTCCATCCCCGGTTAAATAACCGCCCAGATCCCGAAAATTTGATACGCGAGGTATCTTCAGCAATCGCTTAATGGAGGATCTTTGGTCTCTTTCTGAATGGATCATTTTAGCCATTTTCTTTTTTATTGATCCTTGCCCGAGTAATTTAATTACCAGCTGATAAATAATAAACCAGAACCATCATTGTGTGGCTCAATAGATCTTATGTTGTAAGGTCGATCAACCGGTTTAGTACGGGTTGGACCATGGATAAAAACTAGTCCAGGCAAACCAGTATACCAGTTGAGTCGGAACCAGGGTCAAGGATTCAAAATCAATAAACCTATTTTCCAACAAGTCCCTGAAAATATCACCCTAAGATGCTGCAGCACTAATTCCTCTGGCTGTTATCGATACAGATCCTGTTAGGAAAAAGCAGCGGCGTGTAAGCCGATCTGCCCACACGCCGATACAAAGGAGGAGAGAAACTGGATGAGAGTAAACTTTTGTTTCACATATTAAAGATGGATTTCTAATTAGAAATCTTACCTGGTAGAAAAAATTGAATACAATTTCCTTCGAGGAAACCGTATCGTTCTTGTTTTAAGTTACAATCAGAAGATGTTTACAATAACAACCTGGAATGTTAATGGTTTACGAGCCGTTTTTAAAAACAAAGGCAATACCTGGTGGGAGGAATACGATCCTGACTTGCTTTGCCTCCAGGAAGTTCGGGCCCATCCGGATCAACTCACTGCCACACAGCGGGAATCTCTCGAAAGGAGAAATCCGATTTGGAACCCTGCCGAAAAACCTGGTTACAGTGGGGTTGCCACATTCGCAAAAAATGAACCAGTCGCAACAGAAATCGGCCTGGGGATTCCCCGCTTTGACACTGAAGGCCGGGTTATTCAAACTCTGGTGCCAGGAGCGCGGGTCTTCAATATCTATTTCCCTAATGGTGGACGCGATTTAAGCCGGGTCGGATATAAGCTAGATTTTTACCAGGAACTTCTGGAAATCTGCGATGAACTCCACACCAAAGGTGAGAAGATTATCATCGGTGGTGATTTTAATACCTGCCATCAATATATTGATCTTAAAAATCCTAAAGCCAACGAAGGCAATACCGGATTCCTCCCGGAAGAACGGGAATGGATCGACATTTACCTAGAGCATGGTTTTGTGGATATTTTCCGCAATCTATACCCCGAAAAAGAACAGTACTCCTGGTGGACCTACCGCGGCGGTGCGCGGGAGCGGAATGTGGGATGGCGCCTGGATTATTTCCTGATCTCGGAAGAGCTGGTTGATCAGGTGGAAGATGTGATCATTCACGACCAAGTCATGGGCTCAGATCACTGCCCTGTAAGCTTGTTGATCGATCTGAAATGAAGTTCCCCCAATCCTTTGGGGTATAATTTTTTTAGGACATATGTACTCTGGAGGCAGTATGGGAAACTCTCAAAGCAAGATCAGAGTATTAATTGCAAAAGCCGGTTTGGACGGCCACGATAGAGGGGCCAAAGTCGTCGCTCGAGCTCTGCGAGATGCCGGTATGGAAGTGATTTACACGGGTTTACGCCAAACCCCGGAAATGATCACCGAGGCCGCTCTCCAAGAAAATGTCCACGTGGTCGGTTTGTCCATCCTATCCGGGGCGCATATGACCCTGGTCCCAAAAATTCTTAAGCTGCTCAAAGAAGAAGGACTTGATGATACCAGACTCTTCCTGGGCGGCATAATCCCAGATGAAGACAAACCTGAACTTACTAAGCTGGGCGTGAATGGGATATACGGTCCCGGTACCTCCACCCAGACTATCATTGAAGACATCCAAAAGGCATGCCAGTAACCCACTCGCAAGCGATTCTGAACGGGGAGCGGCTGGCTCTGACCCGCGCCCTGACCCAGGTCGAAAATAATACGGCTGAAGGATTAGAGATCCTGGAAGCACTCTTCCCCCATACCGGAAATGCCCACCTGATTGGAGTAACAGGCGCGCCAGGTACAGGAAAATCAACCCTGGTAAATCAACTCGCTCTAACTTACCGCCAATCAACAGATAGCAGCGTTCCTCCCCGGGTGGCTATCGTGGCCGTGGATCCCACCAGCCCTTTCAGCGGAGGTGCTCTTCTAGGCGACCGGGTTCGTATGCAGGATTTGGCGGGTGATCCTGGTATTTTTATCCGCTCTATGGCTTCCCGCGGCTCCCTGGGCGGCCTAGCAGCAGCAACTGCGGGACTTGTGCAGGTATTTGACGCCGCGGGGTTTGAGATCGTAATCATTGAAACTGTTGGCGCAGGACAAGCCGAAGTTAATATCGCCAGGTTGGCACACTCAACTATTGTCACTGAAGCGCCAGGATTGGGGGATGAAATCCAGACCATCAAAGCTGGCATCCTGGAAATCGCCGATATCCTTGTAGTAAATAAATCCGATAAACCAGGCGCTGAGAATACCCTCCGCGGTCTCAGGAATATGTTAACTCTTGCTCATCCAGATGGGAATCATGTTAATCACCACGGCCAACTGATGGAACTAGATACCGATATGGACCAAACCGAGAATGGCTGGATCCCGTATGTATTACCGACAGTTGCTACAACCGGGGAAGGGATCCCAGACCTGGTGAATAGTCTCTCTGAACATTATAAATATCTGAAATCCAGCGGAATCTGGCAAGTGCGAGAGGAAAAGCGTTTGAAGAACCAACTAGAAACCTTGCTGGGAACAGCACTGCGTTCTCGCTGGGAAAAGAGGATCTCTCCAGATATCTACCAAGCTGCCCTTGCTCAAGTCATGAAAAGAGAGCTCTCTCCTTGGCGGGCAGTCGAGAAACTGATCTTAGGAGCAGGATTATGATCATTGGCAAACAAATTCGTTTTCGAGCAATAGAAAAAGGGGACTTACCAGATTTTGTCAGATGGCTAAATGACCCCGAGGTCAGGCAGGGGTTATCAATGATCATGCCTCTGTCTCTGGCAGAAGAAGAGAATTGGTTTGAGGAATTATTAAAAAAACCTCAATATGAAAAACCTCTGGCGATAGAGATCCAACCAGATCCACAGGTAGACGAATGGATCTTTGTTGGCAACTGCGGTTTATTTGGCATAGATTGGCAAAACCGGTACGCTGAAATTGGGATCCACATTGGTGAAAAAGGATACTGGAACCAAGGATTCGGGACCAAGGCTATTCGTTTGATCACCAAACATGGCTTTGATAACCTCAACCTGCACAGGCTCTGGCTGCGAGTCTTTGAAAAAAACACCAGGGCCATTCGATCTTATGAAAAAGCCGGTTTTACAAATGAAGGAAAGTTCCGACAGGCCCAATACTTAGATGGTAAATATGTGGATGTTTTGGTTATGAGTATGCTAAAACCCGAATGGCAAGATAACAAATAAAGGAATCCCTTATGGCGCAAAAAAACTCCCTGACGCGAGGTATGTATGGTGATATCAAACTCTTCGCCGGAACGGCAATTCCCGATGTGGCCCAAGGCATAGCAGATTATCTAGAAATCCCAATCAGCGGACAGGATATCATCGACTATCCTAATGAGAATATTTGGGTCAGACTGCATAACAGTGTCCGGGGGCAGGATGTCTATCTCGTGCAGAACACCTCGAGGCCGGTCCACCGCAATTTAATGGAGCTATTAATCTCCCTGCAAACACTGCGGCTGGATTCTGCCGGCAGAGTGACAGCAGTGATCCCATATCTGAGTTATACACGGTCAGATAAAAAAGATAAACCAAGGGTACCGATCACAGCCCGTTTAATCGCCGATATGATCGAAATTGCCGGGGCAGACCGCTATATGACCATGGATATGCACGCCGGCCAAATTCAGGGATTCTTCTCTATCCCTGGTGACGTTCTGACCGCATACCACTTGCTGAAAGATCGCCTCTTCCAATTATTACCAACCATGAAAGACCCGGTAGTCCTCACAGTCGATCTTGGTTTTGCAAAAAAGGGCCGCAATCTGGCCGCCGAGCTAGGAGTGCCGATTGCATTTATCGAAAAACGACGCCAGACAAAGACCAATGCAGCCAAAGCTCTATCCCTGATCGGCGATACTGCCGACCGGGATGTCATTATCGTGGATGACGAGGTGGATACAGGAGGCTCGATGGCTGAAGCAGCCATGGTAGCCCAACAGAATGGTGCCCGGGAAATATTCTCTGTATTTGTGCATCCAGTATTCTCTGGTGAGGCTATCAATAAACTGGCAGCATCTCCCATCACTCATCTAATCACAACCAACACTGTCCCTGTAGATTCTGAAAGTATAAAAACCCTCAGGAAGAAACGCAAAGTGGATATCCTTGACATTGCTCCCCTTCTGGGTGAGGTGATTCGCAGAGCACATGAAGGACGCAGTGTCGGCGAGATGTTCGACGAATAATCCATATGCCAGAATTACCAGAGGTCGAAACCTTCCGCAGATATCTCCTTCAAGGAGAAGCTGGATCACCATCTATCCTTGGCAAACGGATCAAGGATGCAGAACTGCTTTGGGACAAAACCCTCTCTTCTCCAAAGCCGGGCGAATTTAAGGACCGCATCCAGGGGCAGTTTGTCACTGGAATCGGCCGGCGAGGCAAGAACCTGCTCATCCACCTCTCCCGGGACACATTGATCATTCATTTGCGTATGAGCGGCGAGTTAATCGTCGAAGAAAAAACCAATCCCCTTGGAAAACACTACCGGGTAATCCTGAATTTTACAGATAAATACCGCTTTGCATTTAATAACATCCGAAAATTCGGCCGTGTTTGGCTTGTTGAAGACCCCCATCAGATAATCGGGAACCTTGGACCCGAACCACTGGCAGATGATTTCACACCCGAGCTTTTCCATCAAATCCTCCATAACCACAGCCGGCAGTTGAAATATTTTCTCCTGGACCAAGAAATGATAGCCGGAATGGGGAATATCTATACCGATGAAACCCTCCACCGGGCAAAACTGCACCCATCCAGAAAAACTGACACTCTTAATTCCGCTGAATCCCACCAACTTTGGGTCTGTATCCGGGAAGTCCTTCAAGAAGGCATTCAAAATCAAGGATCTAGCATTGATTGGATGTACCAGGGAGGGGATTACCAGAAATATCTCTCGGTGTATAATTTAGAAGGGAAGCCATGTAAACAATGTAAAACACTCATTAAGCGGATAAAAATCGCGCAGCGCAGTACATATTTCTGCCCTACCTGCCAACCGCCTCCTGAGTAAGAAGGAGTTTCTATGCAAACAGCCCTGCTTGTCTTCATTGTAATATTCGCACTGGCGATCGGATTCTTCTTGGGACTATTTCTTTTATCCATGAATTCGCCCTTGCTAAACAAACTCTTCCAAAAAGATGAACCCGGATCGGAGGAAATGCTTCCGGGATCAGCCGAAGAGACCTTGGCGGGGACTATTGAGTCCGCTCCCCAAATCAAGAAACCAACCCCAAATTCACGCCTTGTGATGCAAGTCTGGAAAGAAGAAGGCAAGCCGCCAGTTTATGATATTAATGGCACCTATGTAGACAAAGATAAATTACCCCAGGAAGTCTTAAATTTCATTACAGTTCAGCAAGAGGCTAGTTCAACGCCTGAACCTCGGGCCCCGATACAACCACAATCCTCCGTTGAAGATGCTCTTATACCGCCGGAGCTCGAAGGCGAAGAAGAAGTGGAACCAGAGATCAAAATGCTTAGCGTGGTAGATGAGGTCAATAATATCCTCCAGAAGAAGCTACATGGATCCCCTTTGGCAGGCAAAGGTATCCATTTGATGGAAAATCACAACAAGGAAATTCGTTTCTGGGTAGGTTTAAACTCCTACAACGATGTAGAAGAAATCCCAGATATAGAAGTGCGCCAGATCATTGATATGTCTGTTAGAGAATGGGAAGAGAACCGGGAATAAGATCAATCCCGCTTATTGATCAACTCGGTGAATTCGCTCGATATAACCGCACTCAACTTAGTGCTTAGATCAGCAGGTAAGAACGCTCCCTGGGCGGCAGCGGTTACTCGCTCGCCGACTATCTTTATCGGAATCCCCAACACTTGGTTTACGGTTTGATACTCACTGGATAGATTGATCTTGGAAATACTGGGATCATCGGTGTTGATAGTAACGTTTAAACCTTCCTGGATCATTTTCCTGATCGGATGATCAGTGATATTTTCGAACACACCGGAGTGGTGGTTGCTGGTCACACATACTTCGAACAACGTTCCTCTCTCGCGAGCCAAGCCCAAGGTATATGGATCCTCTAAAACCCGGATTCCATGACCAATTCGATCTGCGCCCAATTCCTCGATGGCCTGTTTAACATTTTCCGCTCCACCCCACTCCCCAGCATGAATTGTCACCTTCAAACCGTTTTTCTTGGCAGCTTTGAACAAATCCTGGAAAGGTTCTCCTGAAAAATCCGCTTCATTTCCGGCCAGATCAACACCAACAATCCCCTGCTCTTTTTTATCCAGGGCGATCTCGATCGCTTTCTGAGCTTGGGCTACGCTCTCATGACGGTTCATACTGATCAGTAACTGAACCATGATATCAAATTGAGCTGAAGCTTCCTGAACACTCTCAATAACCCAATCAACAACTTGCGTCATGGGGAAACCTTCTGATCTGCTGAGAGCAACAGGCGTGAAACGCAGTTCCATGTAGCGAATATTGTCCCGGGCAGCGTCTTCTACTGCTTCCCAGGTTATTCGTTTTATGATATCGGGGGATTTATAAAAAAGGCGCAGGGTTCCAAACTTAGCCAGAAAATTTTCGAATGTGTAGGGATCTTCATGATCTACCTGGACCAATGGGCGCAAATAACCAGTATTCTTGACATCCATCTCATGAGCACGGACGATTTCCATCATAGTTTTTACACGTAAAGAACCTTCCAAATGGCGGTGCAGCTCCACCTTGGGTAGATTCTTATAGAAATCAGCTACTTCGGGAACCTGATTTTCAGCCATTGATATCTTAGTCGTGGGCTAGCGATCGATTTTACCTATTGTACCTGAAAATCACTTCCAAAATGAAACCAGACCTCTCCATTATGAGTGGTCTGGTCATTGGTTACATACGATCTATTGAATGATCAATCAGTTTTTTGAATTATTGGCGATTCGTCAAAACCAGCCTGGATCCGATCCAGGTTGCGGGGTTGGAAGGTAAAAATCCGATTGACCACACCGACTCTCATATCCTCCATTAAGTTCTGGAACATTTCGAATCCTCGGGTTTTATACTGAACCAACGGATCTCTCTGCGCATAAGCTTCCAGGCCAATTGCCACTCGCAGGGCTTCCATTTGTGTCAAATATTCCACCCACAACTCAGATATCACTCGCAAGAACAGATCCCGGGATATATTGCTCACAACTGAGCGGCCTAACAGATCCTGAACCTTTCCTTTGAGGTTTTCCGGCAGTGTTTCCAGGTTTTGACGGGAGTATTTATTATAGACATCCTCTCCGATCTCTTCCTGAATGATCTCTCTTAGTTTCTCTTCAAGCTGGGAAAGTTGAACTTCCCTTAATCGAGAAGTTTCATTTATACCCCAGGCTTCCTGAACGATGAGCCGGGCATTCGTGAGATGATCTAAAATATCGCTTAGAGCGGATTCTTGATCCATCCCCATAAGTAGCCCCGCGGCGTAGAAGGTGTATCGCAATCGTTGAGTTCGCAGCCAAATGCGTTTATGACTCTTCTTATCAAAAGCCGCTTTTCTTCCTTCTGCCATTAATCCAAGGATCTTCACTAACGTTGAATCTGTTAATTTTGCTGTTTGGACCTCTTTAAGTCCAGCCTCAATACTCTTGGCCACAAGAGAATCCTCAAGATCATCAAAATAAGCCTTATGCCGACTCGTGAATTGTTCCTCGATCTTTTTGAAGATCCATTCTGTTACAGATTCCCAACTTGAACCATCCGCTTGGATTTGTTCTCCTTCAAGGGGTGCCCCCAACAGTCGCTCCACTCCACCTATCAAGCGTTTAATTTCCAGATCTTTTAATTGGGATTCAACTTGGCCCCTGAGTTTCTCTTCTAGTTCTTTACTCGGGCCTTCAATTAATTCTTTGATCTCATTTTGAGTTAATTCAAACCGCGTTCTGATCAACTCCCGCATTTCATTGAATACTGCCTGAGGATTCAGTGGTTCTTCACTTCCAAGAGTCAAACCCTCCAGGAATGTATCCAGGATTTCCATCCGGCTTTCCAACTGATCTTGATAGCGGTACTGGCGATCCGCCAAGATCCGATCCACCGCTCTCAGCATATATTTTTCTTCAGCTGCCAGGGTGTTTTTACCCAAATCAATCAATACGGGTACAATCTCATCCTTCTTTAAACCCGGAGCTTCTTCGTGGATCTTATTTAATAGCAGTCGTATTGTATAGGAAGGCACCTGCTGGTGCTGGAATGCTAAATTTGGCTGTGTTTGGGATAACCAGGCTAATAAACGCCAGGCGCTTTCTTGATCTTCTTCGTTTTCCACTTCCCAAACTGTATTTTCCACTCGCTTTTGGACTTCTATGGTGAGCATCTCCAAAATATCTTCTGAAAGGTCTGCCTTCTGGAAAATCAGGTCCCGTTGTCCATAAATCTTCTCGCGTTGCGTATTTAAGACATCATCATATTCAAGCAAATGTTTACGGACATCAAAGTTCGCCCCTTCCACGCGGTTTTGGGATTGCTCAACAACCCGATCCACCAGGGGATTAGCAATGGGCATTGACTCATCAACTTGCAGGCGGGTCATGAGGGCTTCCATCTGCTGACCGCCAAAGCGGGCCATCAGATCATCTTCCATGGAAAGATAAAAACGAGAGGACCCAGGATCTCCCTGGCGGGCCGCACGACCTCGCAGCTGATTATCGATCCGGCGGGCTTCATGACGTTCTGAACCGACCACGTGCAGACCGCCCAGGGCTTTCACCTGTTCTTGATCTCGCATATGCTGCAGGAAGAAATTGATCTCTGTTTCATAAATACCATAATCTTCCTTATCCAGCTGCTTGACTAGTTTTTCCTGTTCTTGGAGGGACAGCTCAAAAGGATCATCAAAACCAGCCCGGGTTAGGACCCGGACCACGTCCGCGGTGACCTCTTCAGCAAGTTCACCGCCCAATTTGATATCAACACCACGGCCGGCCATACTGGTAGCGATCATCACAGCCCCAAATGCACCAGCTCCAGCAATCAATTGGCTTTCCTCTGTATGTTTTCGGGCATTCAGAACATTATGGTCAACCCCTCGTTTCAGAACCTGGGTCAGGCGATCAACATGGGATGAATTCAGTTCCAAAATATCCAGCAGCAGCTGCATATTGTCCGGATCATTGACATTCAGCTCAAGATCCAGATCCAATTCCTTGATCATGTTCCTCAGATTTCCTAATTTCAGAGTAGTAAGGGGAACATTCAACGGCTGCAGTTCGGGAATCCGTCTACCGTCAGGGAAGCGGTCATGTTTCCTCATCCAGCTTTCCCGGATCATCAGTGTAAAAGCCAGGGTTCGGATTGATGGCCCATCCAGTCGGTTTGACAAGGTTTCGGAATTCTCGACTGATGTGGTACCCACCAGTAATGGTCGGCCTACTACATGGAAAGTCAGGATCTCTTCAGTGATCGCGCGCAGTTTGGCTTCCTCACTGATATAGATCAGATCGGAATAATCCTTTCTTTTCCAATATAGCGGGGTTTTCTCCGAATCATCTTTATCAGAATAAAAGGTATATTCAAAACCACTATCTGGCTCTTTCCCCTTTAGCGTCACCAGGGAGGTTTCTTCCTGGGCTGCCACATAATCCAGGTTGGTTGGGATAGCAATCGGATCCAGGCCGTAAATCTCATTGAATTCTTCTGATTCGGTCACGGCCGTACCGGTCATACCGGAGAGTTTTTCATACATCCGGAAATAATTCTGAATAGTGATCGTGGCATAGGTAACATTTTCGCCCTGGACTTTGACGTTTTCCTTAGCTTCTACAGCCTGATGCAAGCCATCAGACCAGCGCCGGCCGGGCATCAATCGCCCTGTGAAATCATCAACGATCACGATTTTGCCAGCCTGAACCAGGTAATCCTTATTCTTCTTAAATATAAATTCAGCCCGCAGGGCCTGTTCCAGATAACCCAATAATCTGGCTTGTTCTTGAGTAATATCTTCGGGATTATCCGGATCTCCCAGAGGTTGCCCTAATAATTCTTCTACGTGCATTTCACCCAGAGGCGTCATGGTGATATTTCGATCGCGAATGCTGATCTCATAGTCCTCGGGCTTAAGCCGTTTCACGACTGTAGCCATCCGACGGTACCACTCCGGGTCATCATGGGATGGTCCTGAGATGATCAGCGGTGTCCGGGCTTCATCGATCAACACATTATCCACTTCGTCGATAATGGCATAATGATGGCCGCGCTGCACCCTGCTATCCAAGACCATAGCCATATTATCGCGCAGGTAATCAAAGCCAAATTCGTTATTGGTTCCGTAAACAATATCCGCGTTATAAGCTTCTTTCCTCAGAACCATATCCAGCTGATTGCGATCTTCCTGAGGGGATTTGTTCTCAAGATTAACGAGGAATGCTTTTTTCCCATGTTCAGTTCTGGCAGCCATTTGAAGGACCCCGACATTTAGACCGAGGAAATAATAGATCGGTGACATCCAGCGGGCATCACGCCGGGCCAGGTAGTCATTTACCGTCACCAGGTGGACACCGCGTCCAACAGGCAAGCCATCCAGAGGGATGAACTGCCAGGAATCAGGGTTTTCTCCCCATTTTGCTTGCGCTTTTTTGATCCATTCCAAAGACAGGTTGAGAGCATTTAAATAGAGTGGTAATGTGGCACCGAGCGTTTTTCCTTCACCAGTGCGCATTTCCGCCACAAAACAACGGTGCATAGCTATCCCACCGATCATCTGGACATCATAATGACGCTGTCCGATCATGCGTTTGCTGGTTTCCCTAACAGTGGCAAAAGCATCAGGGAGGATATCTTCCAAAGTTTCACCCTTGGCCAGGCGAACGCGAAATGAATTTGTTTTGCCCTTGAGTTCCTCTTCACTTAATTTTTCATATTCTGTTTCAAGATCATTTATCGCCTCAACTTCAACAGCGAGGCCATCTAGTATCTTCTGATGGGGATCTCCGCCCACTAATCGGACAATTTTACCTAACATTAGCTCACCTTAATGACTATTGATTGCATACTCATATTTTGCCGGTTCTGGAGCGATTATAGCATAAGGACATATACAATTTCTAAGAAGGATGGCAGTTGGCTGGAAGAACATGGCAATGGGTGATGATATAATCCAAGATTGTGAAGAACCAATCTGAAACCCCTGCTCCACCCTCAGCAAATAGCCAAATTGCCCGCGCAGCCAGCCTTGTTACAGCGGCATATGTGCTTAGCAATATCGCCGGCCTTGTTCGCCAGATACTGGTTGCCAATGCCTTCGGCACGTCTGCCCCAATGGAAGCTTTTAATGCAGCCAACCGGATCTCCGAAACACTCTTTAACCTGGTTGCCGGCGGTGCTCTTGGTTCCGCTTTTATTCCCACATTCACCAGTCTATTGGCTAAGGATAAACGTCAGAAAGCCTGGAAACTGGCCTCCTCAATATTTAACTTGATCTTGGTCATCCTCACAGCATTGGCAGCTCTAGCAGCAATTTTTGCTCCGCAGGTTGTACGTTATGTGCTCGCACCAGGATTCGCGGCTGACCCTGCCAAGGAAGCTTTAACGATCGCCCTCACTCGCCTAATGCTGCCATCGGCCGTACTGTTCGGATTGAGCGGACTTGTAATGGGCATCCTAAATTCTCACCAGAAATTTTTCATCCCGGCATTGACACCGGCCATGTACCAGCTGGGTATGATCTTTGGTGTCACAGTCCTATCTCCTAGCATGGGAATTTTCGGGTTGGCTTGGGGAGTTTTAATCGGAGCCGCGTTGCATCTCATTTTACAGCTGCCTTTGCTATTCAAACAAAAAGCATCTTATTCGCCTTCGTTTGACCTGGACTCGCCTGATGTCCGAGAAGTCGCCCGCTTAATGGGACCTCGTGTGTTGGGTGTAGCTGTGGTGCAGTTGAATTTCTGGATCAACGTCAGACTGGCCTCCGGGATGCCAGAAGGCAGCGTAACAGCCATTCAGATCGCTTTTACCCTGATGTTAATGCCATTGGCGGCTATCGCCCAGTCTATCGCTACTGCCGCCCTGCCGACTTTTTCCGCCCAGGTAGCGAAAAACAAACTGGGAGAGATGAGGAACTCACTATCGGCAACATTGAGGGGAATTTTACTGCTTTCAATACCCGCCAGTCTGGGGTTGGTAGCGCTACGCGTACCAGTTGTCACCTTGCTCTATCAGCGGGGTGAGTTTGACATTAACTCAACGAAATTAGTAGCATGGGCTTTGTTATTCTATGGGATTGGTTTGGTGGGTCACGCCATGGTGGAAATACTGGCCCGGGCGTTCTATGCTCTTCACGATACTAAAACACCGGTAATGATCGGTATTGGCGCAATGTCCCTCAATGTTCTATTCAGTTATCTGTTTTCCGCTTTGTTCATAGATCAGGGCTGGATGCCGCATGGTGGGTTGGCGTTGGCAAATACTCTGGCCACAGCGCTTGAGATGGTAGGCCTGATTCTTATTATGCGGAAACGACTTGACGGTTTAAATGGAAAACAGATCGGGTCTGGACTGGGTAAATCCTTGGCCGCTGGAGGGTTAATGACAGCTGCCATCCTGGGATGGGTCACCCTGGCAGGAGATTATTCTATCTGGTTTTTGGCCCTGGGGGGAATACTGATCGGTATAGTTGTATATTCTGTAAGTTTGGGGGTTTTCAAAACTAAAGAGCTAAAACAGTTATTCCAGGTGATACGATCCCGATTAAGCTAAAAAGCTCTACCAAATGATCAAGGACTGACCAAAACTTCGACGCTGACGAGATGCTGAATGCCGGAAAACTTTCCATCCCGAGCGATGACCTGGACCCGGATCCATGATGAAGAGCTTACTTGATATGGGATTTCCCCACTAAAAGGGCGGAAACCGTTCCCTAGATCATCTTCCGCCACTGATACTAACGCTGATCCTATTTGGTTCCCATTTCGATCGATCAATTCCACCAAGAGTTCATCATTCGGTGCAAAACGGGTCACGCCCTGGACGATCAGGACATCTCCCTGGATCAAAGTACTTGGAATCGGCTGCTGGATGATCAAACTGGCGTAAAGATCCATGATCGATTTTATTTCCGGGGTTCCATCTGATAACAAGATCACGTCAGTACTGTCCAGAGAAGATATTCGATTATATGGATCTACAGCGCTGACTTCCAATCGGGCTGTTTCAGCTTCTCCCGGGATATCAAAATTAAAATCCGTCACCAGGTGAGCGTTTCCGCTTTCTTCATCTTCACCGGAGATGACCTCTCTCTCCAAAATTTGACCGTTATCCCCATAAAGAGAGATCATTATCGTGGAATTTTCATCCTGTTCACTCTTGGGCAGAGCCAGGTAGACATGTAGTTTGAAAGGGGAAATAACCCTGGATAACCTTCCAGGATTTATGATATGGATCTCTGCTTGTGGAAGAGGATCTGGCAAAGTCAATGGTTCAGGTGTGCCCATGATCACGTCCAATTTCGGTGTTGCTGTATCTTCAGGTGTGGGCGTGATCGTGGGTGTTTCGGTGAAGGTAGGTGAGGGAGTGATTGCCGCAGGATCTGGAGTAGGTGGAGTAACAAGCCCCTGATCGACCAGAGCCTGGGCGGTCATTTCGATCAAGGTTGGTATATGTTCTTCGGGAATATAAGTCGGGGCAGGTTTCCAGGTTAAAACATCACAGCCTGCTATGATAAATGATAAACACACGAGTAAGATCAGAAATCGACGGATTGACATGCAGGAGGTCTGGAGCTCAAATCAGACAGAATGGGTTATTCCCCTTTAAATTTTTCAATGACTGAATATAATTCATCCAGGGCAACCGGTTTTTCAAGGAAAAGCTGGGCCCCGGCTTTAAGTACATCTTCTACAGCGCTGTCCTCAGGCATAGCTGATATCACGATCACTGGTATTTTCTTGGTCTTACGATCCTTTCTTACCCGCTTCAATAGCTCAAACCCAGATACTCCCGGGATGTTTAAATCCACAAAAATCAGATCGTAGGTTTTTTCCCTGATCAGTTCCCAGCCTTCCTTGACGCTGGAGGCTATATCCGCTTCATGATTGGCAAGTGACACTGCCCTGACATACATCGCTAGAGAATCAGTATCATCATCAATAAAAAGGATCTGTCCCACGGCCTCTCCTTAGAGACTTCAATGATTGTTAACCGCTATTCAGGAACTACAATTACAACTCGTAAATCGCTCCGAATTTATCGTTAAGGTATTTCAAGTATGCTTCTGGAGAAATTTTTGACCCGACGATCCGTTTCACCAGGTGCTGCGGTTTGAATTTAGCGCCATGGCGGTGAACGTTTTCTCGCAGCCAGGCCAGTAATTCTGCAAAGTTTCCTTTCTGGATTTGAGATGATAGCTCAGGAATATCCTTATTGATCTTCTCCCACAACTGATTGGAAACCAGATTGCCAAGGGCATAGGTTGGGAAGTACCCAAAGATTCCAGCGGACCAGTGCACATCTTGCAGCACACCGTCAGCATCATCAGGGGGTAAAACACCAAGATAATCCTTCATGCGGTCGTTCCAGGCTTCTGGTAGGTCAGCTACCTTCAGTTTGCCTTCCATCAATGCAATTTCCAACTCCAACCGGAGCATGATATGCAGGTTATAGGTAGCTTCATCAGCTTCAACCCGAACCAATGACGGTTCAACCTTGTTAATCCCATTGTAGAATGTATCGAGGTCCACGTTCCCTAGTTGTGTCTTAAAACGATCCTGCAGTTGAGGGTAGAAATAAACCCAGAAATCATAGGATCGTCCTAACAGGTTCTCATACATCCGGGATTGGGATTCGTGAACTGCCAGGGAAGCACCGCTGCCCAAAGGTGTGCGGTCTAGTTCTTCGGCAACTCCCTGTTCATAAATGGCATGGCCGGCTTCGTGCAGGGTGCCAAACAGAGCAGTATTTAGGAAATTCTCATCTACCCGGGTTGTGATGCGAACATCACCTAACCCGAAGTTTGTGGTAAAAGGGTGGGCGGCTTTGTCTTGGCGGCCGCGATTCCAGTCATAACCATATTTCGTAATTGCCTCTTCTCCAAATTCCCACTGCTGCTGACCATCGTAATGTAAATGCAGGAAGCTATCATCAACCTGGGGTTTTTCGCTAATAGCCTTGATCAATTCTACTTGCTTGGGGCGCATCCCGGTAAAAATCTCCTGTACTTCGGCAGTAGTCATTCCCGGTTCAAAATCATCCAGAAGCGGATCATAAACGTGGGTATAAGGCTTGAAAAACTCAGCATACTGCCGCCTCATATCTACGATCTTTTCAAGGTGTGGCTGAAAATGTGAAAAATCATCATTGGCCCTGGCTTCTTCCCAGGCACCGTGGGCAACTGTGGTCACCCGTGACCATTCTGCTACATATTCACTGGGAACATTGATAGCTTTCTGAAAATCACGATCTGTAACTTCGATCAAACAAGCATCATCACTTTCCGGATCGAGAGATTCAGCATAGGGTTTCAGTTCTTCCAGGAGTGATCCAACTTCATCGGAGACGAATTTTGAGTGTGCCAGGCTGCTCAGGGTACCAAGTTGGTTTCCACGCCCAACAACTCCCCCCGGGGGCATATAACATTGTTGATCCCAACCCAATACAGCAGATGCGCCGTTCAAATCAGAAATGACCGCCAAGATTGATTTTAATTGATCTAATTTTTCCTGCATGATTTTCTCTCCGTGCCCTCACATTGGAATGACAATATTGAGGTTTCTTATAGCAAATTATTGATAAACATCAAAAATCCCTATCACAACTCTTCTGAAAGGGATTTTACACCATAACGAAGCTGATTTTCAGAAATAATCTCTGACCGATTTCCATCTACATCAGATGTCTATTGGCCCAATTTTCCAAATGATACCTTGAATAATATATAGTCCCAGGTATTACCCAGTAGATTTCCCATACTGATCATCCTTAGAACCATATTTATAGCCTGGAAACCATCTTCTCCATATGTTTCTTTGACCTGGTGGATATAGTCTGGATCAGGGTGGCTATCAGTTTCTGCCCAGTGCCTGGCGTAACAAACGGCCAGTTTTTGTTCTTCAGGAACCTCATCCGGGATTGTTCCCTTGAGATAAACTGCAATTTCCTCAATGGAAATCCCTGCCTGTTTAGCCTGTCCAACGTGGAAGGTCCTGCAGTAGCGGCACAGGTTCACTTCTGTAACTGCCAGCATCAATCGCTCCCGAAAAGCTGGGTTTAACTTTGGGGAATTCATGGCGGATTTGATCTGATCTCGATTTGAAATAAGGAATTTCAGATCGCTCCAGAAACTGGACCAGCTCTGATAATATCGTCTTTGGAACTTATTTTTCGCTGTTATGTGAGGCTGATCAGTTGAATCTATGGTCATTAGTCTCCTAAATTTATCTACCTACCGATAATTCTCTATATGATATCAGGAACTGATTTTTTGGTCGAACCACTCTCCCGGAAAAAATTCTGGGCTTGGAAGTTATTACAGAGTGCAAAATGACCATTTTTTGCTTTCAAATCCAGATATGGATCCCTGCCAACTCATGACAAGTTACACAAAAAATCATGACTTACAGATAGGGATAAAAGTTATAATCATAGTGTACCAAGATCAGATCAATCAAATCTGAACGGATTTCAGGAGTTGCCCTATGTATAAAATTGTAAAAAAAGAGATTCTAGCTCCAAATATCACCCGATTCAGTGTCGAAGCCCCCGAAGTGGCCCGGTCCAGAAAACCCGGACAGTTTGTAGTCATACGCGCCGATGAAACCAGCGAGCGGGTGCCATTGACTATCGTCGATTCAGATCCAGAAAAAGGCACCATAGACCTGATCATCCAACAAGCAGGATTCAGCACAACCTGCCTGGTCTGTTTTGAAGTAGGAGATGGATTCTTGGATGTTCTGGGGCCCCTTGGTAGGCCAACCGATATGGAAAAGTTCGGTACAGTAGTCTGTGTCGGAGGTGGTGTTGGCACTGCCGTTTTGTATCCCATCGTCAAAGGACTCAAAGAAAGCGGCAATGAAGTCATCACAATTAACGGCGCCAGGAATAAAGAATTACTCATTTTGGAAGAAGAACTCGGGGCAGTAAGCGACGAGTTGATCATCACAACTGATGACGGAAGTTATGGAATCAAAGGATTTGGGTCTACCGTGCTGCAGGGGTTGATCGATGATAAGAAGAAAATTGATCTGGTGGTTGCCATTGGCCCGACCATGATGATGAAAGCGGTAGCGGAAGTGACCCGGCCCTATAAGATCCACACCATCGCCAGCCTGAACGCGATCATGATCGACGGCACAGGCATGTGCGGCGGATGCCGGGTAACAGTTGGTGATGAAGTGAAATTCGCCTGTGTAGATGGACCAGAATTTGACGCTCACCTGGTAGATTTTGACGAACAGATCGCAAAACACCATTATTATGACAATGAACAAAAATGTCAGATGGATGAAATGATAGACAAAGCGGTAGAGGAGAGAGCATAATGGCCGAAGAAAAACGAACCCGCCCTCCCCGGAAGAAACCAGAACGTATTCCTCGCCAGGAAATGCCAGTCCGCCCCCCGGATGTCCGCAATAAGGACTTTAATGAGGTAGCGACAGGTTTTACCGCTGAACTGGCCCTGATCGAAGCCAAGCGCTGTTTACAGTGCCCGAAACAACCCTGCGTGGATGGTTGTCCGGTATCCGTTGACATCACCGGTTTTATTGCCTTGGTTGCGGAAGGTAACTTTATCGAGGCGGCCCAGAAGATCAAGGAAACCAACCTGCTGCCAGCGGTCTGTGGACGAGTGTGCCCCCAGGAAGAACAATGTGAACAGGTTTGTGTGGTTGCGAAAATCGATAAACCGGTTGCCATTGGTAGACTGGAAAGATTTGTGGCGGACTATGAGCGGGAACAGGGCGCTGTGGAACTTCCCAAAGTCGCACCCTCAACCGGGAAAAAGGTCGCCGTGGTTGGCTCTGGTCCGGCGGGGATCACAGTCTCCTACGAGTTACTGCAAGCCGGCCATCATGTTACTATTTTTGAAGCTCTACACGAATTGGGCGGTGTGCTGGTGTACGGTATTCCAGAATTCCGTTTGCCCAAAGCAATTGTAGCTGCTGAAATCGAAACCATTAGAAAATTGGGCGCAGAGATCAAACTGAATATGTTAATTGGTAAAACCAGGACCATTGACGCCCTACTCGATGAAGATGGATTTGACGCAGTCTTTATCGGAACTGGCGCTGGGCTGCCGATGTTCCTCAACTTACCTGGCGAAAATTTGAACGGGATCTCATCAGCCAATGAATTTCTCACCCGGGTCAATCTCATGAAAGCCTACCGGGAAGAGTATGTTACTCCCATTAAAGTAGGTAAAAAGGTGGCCGTGATCGGGGCAGGAAATGTGGCGATGGATGCCGCCCGGGCCGCAAAACGAGTAGGCGGCGATGACGTGGAAGTAAGTATTATCTACAGGCGGGCTCGGGACCAAATGCCTGCCCGTGCAGAAGAACTCCATCATGCGGAAGAGGAAGGCATCATTTTTAACTTGCTGACCAATCCAATCCGTTTCATCGGCGGAGAGAATAATGCGGTTGTAGCAACAGAATGTGTAAAAATGGAATTGGGAGAACCTGACGATTCTGGTAGAAGGCGTCCGATCCCTATCGAAGGATCTGAACACACCGTAGAAACAGACACGGTGATCGTAGCCTTGGGTACCACTCCCCGCAAGTTCATCTCTGAGACCACCCCTGATCTAAAAACCAGTAAATGGGGCACCTTCCTGGTTGATGAAGAGACTGGAGAAACATCGAAAAAAGGCGTTTTTGCTGGGGGTGATATCGTTACCGGCTCCGCAACTGTTATCAAAGCCATGGGCGCTGGACGAGTAGCCGCCAAAGCCATCAATGAATACTTGGCTGGACTCTAAATTTCCATAAAAAATACCTAAAAAACCCCGGAAATCCGGGGTTTTTTGCTTAAATATTGGGCCATTTTTAGACCTTCCACAAGGGGGCCAGAACGGGTTATCAGAGGCCCTGAGTGGTATAATTAAGACGAGTGAGCTTCTCTTCTAGCAACACTCTTTTTCATTGATATGTTTTCAAAAAACAAGGGTCAAATTATGGATATTGGTGCCGTAGAATCGATCAATATTGATCAAGAAATGCGCTCTTCCTACCTCGATTACGCTATGAGCGTGATCGTCGCCAGGGCGCTTCCGGATGCCAGGGATGGGCTTAAGCCCGTTCACCGCAGAATCCTTTACGCAATGCATGATATGGGCATCCGTTCCAACAGTTCCTATAAGAAATCAGCCCGTATCGTTGGTGAAGTACTCGGCAAATATCACCCCCACGGCGATAGCGCTGTGTATGACTCCATGGTTCGCATGGCTCAAACTTTCTCCATGCGCTACCCAATGGTTGATGGACAGGGAAATTTTGGATCCATCGATGGTGACCAGCCTGCCGCTATGCGTTATACAGAAGCTCGCATGGCCTCAATTTCAGAAGAAATGCTCGCCGATATCGACAAGAACACTGTTGATTTTGTTGATAACTTTGACGGATCTCTCCAGGAACCTAATACGCTGCCTGCCCGGCTTCCAAACCTGCTCCTGAATGGGGCAGCTGGTATCGCAGTCGGTATGGCGACCAATATCCCGCCCCACAACTTGAACGAATTAGCGGCTGGAATCAACCACTTGATCGATAATTACAACTCAATCGACAAAGTCACAATTGAAGACCTGATCAAGTTTATCCCTGGACCAGATTTCCCTACCGGCGGCACCATCATTGGTGATGAAGGTATTCGTCAGGCGTATGTAACCGGCAGAGGCAGGATAATTCTGCGCGGTCGGGCTCATATCGAAGAAATGGACAAGGCCGGCCGCTTCAGAATTGTGATCACTGAAATCCCCTATCAGCTCAAAAAGACTACCTTGATCGAACGTATTGCAAGTCTGGTTCGGGAAGATAAGATTAAGGAAATCTCAGACCTGCGCGACGAATCTGACCGGGAAGGCATGAGCATCGTAATTGAGCTGAAACGCTCCGCCCAACCTCGCAAGGTTCTTTTCCAGCTCTATAAATATTCAGCTCTGCAAACCACTTTCGGGGCCCAAATGCTGGCATTGATCGATGAAGAGCCAGTGCTTCTCTCTCTCAAGCAAGCCCTGACCTTATATATCGATCATCGTCTGGATATCATCCAGCGCAGGACAAAATTCGAACTAGAGAAAGCCGAAGCACGGGCCCATATCCTGGATGGACTGTTAATTGCCCTGGCTGATATTGATGAAGTGATAGCAACTATCCGTGGTTCTGCTGACACTGAGACCGCACGTACTGATTTAATAGCGCGATTTAAATTAACTGAGATCCAGGCCCAAGCAATTCTGGACATGCAGCTGAAAAGATTAGCTGCCCTGGAGCGCCAAAAGATTGAAGATGAACACAAGGAACTGGCGAAGAAGATCAAAAAATACAAGAGTTTACTCCGGAGCCAGAAACAACAGCTATCTCAAATCAAAGATGATTTGGCATTCCTGGTAGAAAAATACGGCGATGAACGACGAACAGATATCGCGCCAGACGCAGAACAAGATATTGACGAAGAAGATCTGGTCCAGGACCAGGGCATCCTGATCAGCATAACAGAAAGAGGTTATATCAAACGAGTTATGGCAGGGGCATACCGCTCCCAAAAACGGGGTGGCATCGGCGTAAAAGGCCATTCTATGCGGGAAGAGGATGAAGTGATGGCCCTCATTCCTGCCCGAACACTAAACACAGTGTTATTTTTCTCAGATCGCGGTAAGGTTTATTCTTCCAAGGCATACCGCATTCCGGAAGCCAGCCGGATCAGCCGAGGGTTGCCGATCGTGAACGTGCTGAACATCGATCCCCAGGAAAAGATCACTGCTATCGTGCCTGTGGCTGATTTCAAAGAAGCCAAATACTGCACCATAGTGACTCAAAACGGGTTGATCAAACGAGTGGATCTTTCAGAGTTTGAATCGGTTAGGCCTTCCGGTTTGATCGCCATGAACCTGAAAGAGGATGATCGGCTGGGTTGGGTCCAACTTACAAGTGGAAAGAATGATCTTATCGTGGTTACGCGGAATGGTTATGCCCTGCGCTTCGAGGAAAAAGAGGTGCGCCCTATGAATCGACCAGCTATGGGCGTGATAGGCATCCGACTTCGAGAAAATGACCAGGTAGTGGGCATGGATATCGTCGAAAAAGGCGGTGATCTGTTGGTGATCACTGAAAAAGGGTTCGGAAAACGAACCGCCCTGGACGGTTATCCCCGCCGCGGCCGGGCCACCATGGGTGTCCTGACAGTTGATAAAAAAGCCTTGGGTATCATAGGCACCATAGCCGCAGCCCGGGTTGTAAAACCCGAAGGTGACCAGATCACCGTCATCTCTGCGGAAGGCACTGTAATGCGCACCAAAGCCGAAACCATCTCGCAATATAACCGTGTTGCCAGGGGTGTGTCCATCATGCAAATGCGGGAAGATGATGTAGTTGTTGCTATCGCCCGTTTTTCTGAACAAGACGTAGAAACCTCCGAATTGGAAAATCCTAAGGCACCACCAAAAGAAACAGGATCCTAGTATAAATATGATCTAAGGGTGAAACATACAATTACAGCCTGACTAAGTATCACGGATCCCTGTTAAAATCAAAAAAGGTTTCCTTATTGGAAACCTTTTTTATTTGATTGAGAATCACACTAAAAAGGCAATGATATTCTTCCAGTTACCAGCAGGCAAAACGCGGCCAGAATGGTCGCTGTCAGGAATAATAAGAAAGCCAGCACAAAACGTTGTCCAGGGGTCATTCCCAGGAACTGTTTTTTAGGGACTTCTACAGGATCTCCCCACACATCATCTTCAGAAAAATCAAAATCGTCTTCCATCTCGTTGCGGATATTATCTAAGGACATAGGAATACTCCCTTGGAATTACAATCCTTTTCCTAGTGTAGCTCATTTTCAGGATCTGTCAACCAGCCGAACTTGGATCTCACCAGAGTGATATTCGGTTTCCTGTCCAGCGTCAGAAAGCAAGATTAAAGATCCATCGTCACTGATACCAGCCACTTTTCCCTGTCCTCTCATTCCTCTTTCTGTAGTCAAGATGACCTGTTGACCCTTAAATGCCAGCATTGAATCCCAGGCAAGAACAAAAGAAGGTTCAACCAACCTGGAATACCATTTTATTAAGCTTTCCATAATATGAACCAGTAGGTCAAGGCGGGAGATCTCTTTTCCAGCAGCCTCTTCTAGTGAGATGGCCGGGTAGTTCAATTGCTCCGGGGGAGGTACTGAATCCCGGGCCACATTTACACCAATACCCAGTACTACATCCGTTACCTTACATCCATCCCAGCGAACATCCACCAATACGCCAGCAACTTTCTTTCCTCCGACTAGGACATCATTGGGCCATTTGATCTTAGCTGGAAGGTTGTATTGCTCTCTGAGAACTTCCGCAACTGCAACCGGGGCGAGTCCGCTTACCATACCCAGTGTCTCCGGCTGGAGTCGGCCCGGTTCTGGATAGAGGATCCAACTCAGTGCCAGGGCTTTGCCAGCCCGTGTAATCCACGTCCGCCCCAGGCGTCCTTTTCCTTCAGTTTGGGAATCAGCTGCAACCAATGTAAATGGTGGGGCACCTGCCTTGATCTTCTCAGCCGCCAACAGATTAGTAGATGTAACCTCTGGATACAGGTATATATCCCCTAAAGGTAGGTGTGCCAGATGTTCTTTCCAGAGAGAAATGTCCATAAGTCAATTTTACTGTAGATAAGATGTTAGGATGTTGGATCCTGAAGGATTTATTCATTACTTAAAATATCATAATAATCAGATTATTTTGATTTTATCGAGGATCCCGGATCCTTTACCTGTTAAAAAAAGATACGGTTTCCATGAGGAAACCGTATCCTATTTTGTTGATATTAATTATGCTATTTCTTGTTTTTTACAGGCATACCGCCATTTTTGGCTTCTGGGATCGGGAATATCTTTTCCAGGTCCTTGGCATCGATAGTTTCATGTTCCAACAATTCCTCTGCCAATGTGTCCAACACATCGCGGTGCTTCAGCAGGATTTCCTTGGCTCGTGTATAGGCAACGCTAACCAATTCCTTGACTTCTGCATCAATCTTCTCTGCCACAGATTCAGAATAATCTCGCTGTTCTGTAAACTCCTTACCAAGGAAGACCATTTCATCTTTCTTACCATAAACCATCGGGCCTAGTTCTAAACTCATACCCAGCCTGGTAACCATTTCTCGGGCCAATTTCGTCACCCGTTCCAAGTCATTCGAAGCGCCAGAAGTGATGTCGCTGAAAACGATTTCCTCTGCAGCTCGTCCTCCCAATAAACTCACCATGTCAGCCATAATCTTTTTCTTGGAAACCAGGGTGCGATCATTTTCAGGAAGGATCAAAGTATATCCGCCAGCTTGACCGCGGGCAATGATAGATATCTTATGAACTGCATCCGCCTCAGGAAGCGAACGAGCGGTAATTGCGTGACCTGCCTCGTGATAAGCAATGATCTGCTTTTCAATCTCACTGATCAAGCGGCTCTTGCGTTCCGGTCCGGCAATCACACGTTCAATTGATTCTTGGAAATCGGTCTGTTCAATGACTTTCTGTTCACGTCGGGCTGCCAGGATGGCGGCCTCGTTGATCATATTTTCCAGATCGGCACCCACAAAACCCGGAGTGCTTTTAGCAAGTGTTTTCAAGTCCACATCTGGTGCCAGGGGTTTACCTCGAGCATGAACTTCGAGGATTGCTTCCCGGCCGCGCATATCCGGACGATCCAGGATCACGCGTCGGTCAAACCGACCAGGGCGCAGCAAGGCTGGGTCAAGCACATCTGGGCGGTTGGTAGCAGCAATGATAATCACATTAGTATCTGTGTCAAAACCATCCATTTCCACAAGGATCTGGTTCAGAGTCTGCTCACGTTCGTCGTGGCTTCCACCTAAACCTGCACCTCGGTGGCGCCCGACTGCGTCAATTTCATCCACAAAAACAATACAGGGTGAGTCACTCTTCGCCTTATCAAATAAGTCCCGGACGCGGCTGGCGCCGACACCTACAAACATTTCCACAAATTCGGACCCGGAAATTGAATAGAACGGTACACCAGCTTCACCAGAGACAGCTTTCGCGAGAAGCGTTTTTCCAGTACCGGGTGCACCCATTAACAACAAGCCTTTAGGGATCCGAGCGCCAAGGGCGATGAATTTTTCAGGTTCCCGCAAGAATTCAACCACCTCAAAAAGATCTTCCTTGGCTTCAGGAACACCTGCGACATCATCAAAGGTCACTGTGGGATTATCGCCGGTAAATTTCCTGGCCTTGGATTGGCCAAAATTCATTGCCGCGGAGCCTCCGCCCCGTGCCTGTCGGAAAACAAACCAGAATAATCCAGCAATCATGATAAAGGGCAAAATATAACCCAGGATATTAACAATGCCAAACCAGGCACTGGGAGGTTTAATTTGAATGATGACATTATCAGGGCGAAGATCCTCTACGGGAACACCTAACTGCGTCAGTTGTTCCACAAAAGTCGCATCTGATTCTTTATGGGATTTGCCATCAGAGCCGTCTGCATATATCAGATCCAACTCATCTTCATTAACAACAATGCGATTCAATCTGCCATCAATGATTTGCTGGGCAACCTCACCGATGGTTATATCCTCGGTAATAACAGATTGCTGGCGGACAGCATAAAATACCAGGATGATGATCCCGATAAAAACCAGCATATATACAATTGATTGTCGATTATTTGATCCAGAATCCACGAAAACCTCCGTTGGGTAGTAACCCAGCGCGCCAATGGGAAAACAGCTGGCACACAATGCTGTTCAGTATACTAAATAACTTGCTCCATTTTAGGAAGCAGAGACATTATACCAATCCACTTCGGGCTTGGATATCCATCAGAACACAATTAATATTAGTCTAATATTGGGTAACAAAACTCTCATAACAGTATAATTATCCCAGAGAAGGAAGACAAATGAAAACTATATCCTGCTATTCCATTTCGCGGTTATTTATTTGTTTCATCCTTTTTTTTACGCTTTCCAGCTGTATGGGAGAGGTAATTGACGATACAGATGAAATCCCAATCTCTCAAACGCGAGCAATTTCACCGACACAAGCCTCGGACGTAGTTGAAACCCTGGCTCTAAATCCTGTCCAATTGGATAAGATCACTCTCTGGCAGGGTGAAACTCAGCTTCGGGGTGCAAATATCTGGCAGAGAGTTGTAGTGCCCGATCTTGATGGTACGGAATTCCTGGGCTCATCCCACGTTGGGCCTCCCTATACTCAGGCTGATTTTGACCGATTATCCTCTCTGGGCGCTAACTATGTAAATATATCCGGACCCGGTTTATTCTCTGAACTCCCTCCTTATACCGTGGACCTGGAAGTTCAGACCAACCTGGACAATATTCTGGAAATGATCCACAAAGCTGATATGTTTGCCGTGATCACCTTTCGGACTGGACCAGGCAGGAGCGACTTTACTTTCTACAGCGAGGGCGCAGGAGACTGGTTTGATCAAGAACTGCTCCGGGAATGGGTCTGGGAGGATACCACCGCCCAGGAAGCCTGGATTGATATGTGGCGTTACACTGCAGAACGTTACGGGGAGCATTCGGTTGTGGTTGGATATGATTTGATGTGTGAACCCCATCCGGCTGGAATACGAGATATCTATGAACCAGAAGTCTTCTTCCAGAATTACCGAGGTACGAGCGCTGATTGGAATCAACTCTACCCCCGTATTTCATCAGCTATTCGCGATGTGGATCCTGACACGCCTATCCTGATTGGAGGGATGGGATGGAGCTCAGTCAGATGGCTGCCGTATCTCGAACCGACCGGCGATCCACGTACCGTCTATTTGGCGCACCAGTATGAACCACAGACCCAGTACACACATCAGGAAAGTCGCCATTCCAAACATAGCTACCCAGACCAATTTGACCTCGATTGGGATGGTAAAAAAGATGATTTTAATAAGGAATGGATAGATAACCACCTGGGAATTATCGATCAATTCCAGGATAAATGGCAAGTTCCCCTGGCCGTAAATGAATATGGGATCGTGCGCTGGGTTTCAGGCGGAGAGGTTTTCCTGGATGATCAGCTTGCCTTATTTGAAGCCCGCGGCCTTAACCATGCTATCTGGATGTGGGACCCGGCCTGGCAGCCATGGACCGAAGAAGTGAACGCCATGAACTATCGCTTTGGCCAGGATCCCAACAGTGTTGTGGATACTTTCCCAAATCCATTAATGGATCTGCTCGAGGATTACTGGTCACGAAATGAGGTCCGTCCATCCGATTTTATATCGAATTAGCTGGGGATATCCTTTCAGATAAATTCCTACTGGCTGTCGCAGTAAATCTGGACAGCCTCCCTGACAAAAGCAGCTCCGCCCTCGCGAACCCGTTCATAATTTACTGCAAACCGGGGATCCTCAACCCACATATCCGCCAGGGCGCGTAAAAACTCCACTTCGCAAGTATAAAAATACTGGTTGAGATAGACGTAATAATCCTCAACTGCTTTTTGCACATCTGGGTCATCCGGTCGGGCATCGGGATTTTTAGTAACCATCCGGATTGTGATCCGGCCCCCTTCCTTTTTTATTTCTTCTTTTTGATCCTTGCTGTAACTGGACCATTTTCGCTGTGATTCTTTATACTGTGAGGTATGGCCCCATCGATCCCTGGTTTCTTCTTCATACTGGGTTTCATCAAAACCCTCAAAATATTCGTTTTCTGCCATGTTTTCCTCTCTGTTTAAGCTGCTTATAGTTCTTTGTATCGTCCCCAGAAGTCCTTGATATCTTTTTACCTTTTCCCGGATGGATTCCTGGTGGTCCTGCAGGGCTGAAAGCAGTTGAAAATCGGGGCGGTTCAGTATATATTGGATTTCTTTTAGCGGCACATCCAGCTCCCGGTAAAATAAAACCTGCTGCAGGCGCAATAAATTTTCATGATCATAGTACCTGTAGCCATTGGAACCGAGCTTTGCGGGGGTCAAAATATCCATTTGGTCGTAATATCGCAAAGTTCGTGTTGTAACTCCAGCCAGATCTGCCAGTTCTTTAATGGTATACATTTGTTTTTCCCTTTCTGCCCTATTCTACACCTTTACGTTACGTTAATGTCAAGGGGAGAATTAAAGAAAAAAATCCCCGAAAATGCGGGGATTGTAATGGTTGTTGGCGAAGGTATAAGTTATTGCAAATCTTCTAAGACATCTATCAAAGACTGGGCTTTATTTTCGCTGAACAATCCAACCTCTCGCCAGTGGATTTTCCCACTTTGATCCACAAGCAATATATGGATATTCTCCTCAGAAGTGATATCCAGGGCTTTCTTAAATACATCCTTATCCAGATATAAGGTTATAGTTCTTTCACGTGCTGTTTGATCAGGGATACCCGCTCTCATACCTTCATTGATAAATGTGCGGGAGATGCTGGGAAGTTTATAAATGGTAGGTAGTTCATAATAAACCAGACCATCAAACCGCCTTTCCAGTTCCTGGGCTGCGGGAATCCAAGTATTGACATCACGCTGCTGTACTTGCTGGAAAGGAATGATCACAAGGTTATAATCCCCTTCAAAATCACGGGGAAACTCAAACTCAACTCGCATCAGGTTAGTACCTGATACAACCGGAAAATTAGCCTCATTACCGCTAACTGATAGCTTGCTTTCGCCTACAGAAATGGATGACCATATCCAAATAATAATTCCGGCAAGAACAACTACTGAAAAGATAATCGCAATCACCATAAGATTTTTCCTGCTCATTTTATATCACCATAAATTAGAATTATTGGACCCATTTACAGATGTTATCTGAACCAAATTTCTTACAAAACAGTAACCTCAAGGTATCTGAGCAAGTTACTTATATTATACTGATAAGTAATCAACCCCTCCTATAAGTTCATCAAATGAGGTTAATATGTCTCGTATTGTGCATTTCGAAATACCAGCTGATGATCCAGAACGCGCCATCAAGTTTTATGAGAAGGTATTCGACTGGCAGATTGAAAAATGGGACGGGCCAATTGAATACTGGTTGATCATGACAGGTGAAGAGGATCAACCAGGAATTGATGGTGGTCTGGCTCGAAGAGAAGATCCCACCACGGGTGTAGAAAACACCATTGATGTCAAAGATCTAGACGCATCCCTGGCGAATGTAAAAGGCCATGGCGGTGAGGTCATACGCCCCAGGATGGCTGTTCCCGGAGTAGGGTGGATGGCCTATATCAAGGATACGGAGGGCAATGTCTTTGGCCTGATGGAAAACGATCCAAACGCCGCCTGACCTGACTTTCAAATAAGCTGGGGTCTGCAATGAGTGAAGAGAAAAAAGAAAGTCTGAAAGAAAAACATCTGCAATTTGCGAAAAGCACCAACAACAGGGTCTGGGAGCTGCTGGAGAAGAACAGGCGCTCTCCAGCTGAAGACCAGGAAATGATCCTGTCTGCATTTGCATCCTTATACCACTGGATGAACGCTGGAACCGCGGTCAATACTCAACGAGCCTACTGGATGCTTTCCAGAGTTTACCAAGTCCTCAATAAGAGTGAAGATGCCCTGGATTGGGCTTTGAAATGTCAGGTTATCACTGAGAGATATACCGACGAGATGGAGGATTTCGATCTGGCATTTGCTCAGGAGGGATTGGCCCGGGCTTATGCCTTATCTGGTGATCATAAACGAGCAAAAAGACACTATGATCAGGCCGTTAGCTTTGGTGAACTGATCCAAGATCCGGAAGATAAACTTACCTTTGAGAAAGATCTTCAGGATGGAAACTGGTTCAAACTCAGTCCGGAGTAGATCAAACAAAAAAAGAATATCTCAATCTGAAAAGAAATTCCGGACAGCTTCTTTTCCTGAATTGTAAAGCAGATTATATTTTTCCCCCTCAATGCTGATATCAAAATCAGTTGTAGAAATACCACAGTCACTGATCTCAATAGTCCGGTGCTGATCTACTGTACTGGTTTCATAATATGTCAGCTCATAAGATTGATACAGGTTCCGGAAAGCTAACATAAGGTATTCCCAGACGTTAGAAGGTATCTCAGGATCTGAGGGGTGTAAATATCGGTCAGGATAGAGAAATAAACCTAAAGTCTCCCAATTAATGCCATCTCGAAATGACCAAGTACGTCCAGAAAAATCAGGACTGTCAAAGATATGCATCGGGAAATTGTCAAATAGGCCTCCGTCAACATAGTAATCTCCATCGCCAAATGATTTACCATCAAATCTCAGGGATTCAAAGAAAATTGGGATTGACATTGACATCCGGACGGCATCAGCTACTGCAACATCAGGTGTATGAGTAGTTGAAAATATTTCCGGCCGTTGACGGGAAATGTTGGCTGCAATAATATATAGATCTCTGAAACCTCGATCTTGGAAATCTGCGAATGTTGCCCGGCGATCGCCATCACACTGATCAGCGATAACACCCTCTAACCATTGGTAAAAGTACTCACTGGAATACCAACCATATTTAGTGATGAAGCGGCGATAGGATTCTTCTTCGGCAAAACGCGGTATTTTAAATCGCCTGGGTTTGGTTTCGGTTGCACTTTGAGGAATTTTGGAAAAATCCAGCGAATTGAAAAGCGCCTTGGTCTCAGGAATACTGAGTCGAAAACTCAACAGGGACGCCCCAATAGCTCCTGCGGAGGTACCCGCTACACGTTCAATGTTTTCAACAATCCTGTACTCATCCAATACTTCCAGTGCACCCATATAGGCGATCCCTCTAACTCCCCCGCCCTTAAAAACCAGGTTGCGATAGAGGCTTCTTTTATATTCATGATCTATTGTAGATTTGATCTGCTTCAAATATTTTGGTAATGCCATCGTGTTCCTGTATGAAAGATTATCCTCAAATTAATTACGTGATATCCAAAGGATAGTTGCTAATAACCATGAGGATCCCGCATCTTAGACAAAGTCAGCCTTCTTATTAAATCCATCCCAGGCTAGTGCGTGGAGAAATCTTTGTTTGACTGGAAGTTTGGTGACCTGTTCCAGCCAACCGTTTTCAATTTCCGCTGCCTTCAGGAAACATGTTTCTGAATAAGCTTTCCTTTCTTCAACAGACCCATCCCGGAGAGCCATGGCACCCTCAATGAATTCTGCTTCCAGAAGATCTCTTTCTCCCTGAAAAACCGCTGCTCTGGCAGGATAATTCTTTAGCACTTCTCGATGCAGTTTCTCATGAGCCCAAAAAATTGTTTCGCTGTCAAATTTGCCTGTTGGCAGGTTACCAAGGTCTGGCGGTGCATCCACCCAGACCGGTTTGAATATTCCCGTACATGGTGCAGCGGTTCCCGTAACGAAGACTGCTGGTTTTCCCTCTTCCAGAGAAGCGATCATCGATCCTGTTGTTTGACTGCCGCGGATGGGCCCCAGGCTGGCATGCATGCAGATATCCGCCCCGGCCAATCCCGGTCTAGGATCAGGGTTTTCTCCATGGTCCCGCAGAATAGCGGCCATGGTTTGCACTGAAATATTCCCTGTATCCCGCAACATCAGTTCCAGGGATCGGGAGCAGCGGCTTTTTCCGTCCGCAAAGGTTGTAAAGATCAAATCAGAAAAATCAGCAGCGAGATTGATTTGATCCTTATCCCGGATTAATCCTCGATCCAACATGAAGTCTTCCAACCCATTCGACGAACGATCCCATCGATTTTCAAGAGAGAGCAAGTTAGATATGGTATATACCGGATTGACCTGGCGGGCAAACCAATGTCTGTCCACTGTTTCAAGAACCCAACTTTCTACTGGGTCCGCAATTAAGAAGCTGTTGTGATAATACAGATGTCCATCCTGGACACAGTTTCCCCCCTGTCCATACTCCTCAAGCAATTCAACAATCACATCCACTGCCTGAGTGGTTGTTTGAGCCCGTTCTAGACCCAAGCGCAGCAGGTCCATACCCAGCAAGGCAGGTTCTTTATTAGCTGGCACTTTGGAAAAAACAGCTTCGTTGCCTATCACCACACCATGCTGGTTGATGCCCATTTCCGCTCCCCACATCCAGAATGGTCTGGATAATAAGACAGCATTTGTGTGCTGAACCTGAGGTATTTCGATATAGGTACACCTCAAAGATTCCCCACCCGCATATGTCTTTTCCGGAACCCAGTCAAGGAATTGAGCTTCATTGGGGGGGCGATCAGAGTTTTTAGCAAAAAGTGCCAGTTGGTTTTTTGTCACATTCGGGGCAGCGATCAAGGTATCACACATAAGATCCTCCTGCCCGGATTATAACCTGATGCAAAAGACATTAGGGGCTGAGTCCTTAAAAAGGACTCAGTCCCTGGTGTGGGAATGAATTCCATCCTTAAAAATAACTGAGCCAGTGATATTCACTGGCTCAGAGTAGTATCTGGACACTCTCCAGTACGAGTTATTCGACTTTCAGGACAAAATCTTTAGCAGATACATCACTGGTCATTTTTGATCTTGCCATTCGGTAAATAGTGACGAATATTTCAATGACAGTGACAACAAAGGCAACAACAAATGCAAGCCTGAACGCATGCATCCCGACTAACTCCCAATTATTACTCTCAATCGAGGAGATCCAGGCATCAAAACTGGACTGTCCCTTTACTGCTAACCAGGCATTGTGTCCCTGGATCAGGAATCCCAGGATGACTACACCAAAGGCATCCAATCCTAGTTTGATCACTCTGGTAAGGAAAGTCCAGTTCCCTTTCCAGAGCAGGTAAATATTCATCAGAATAGTTGCCAGCAGTGATACCTGGATGAGGACCAGGTACTCCAGAATGATAGGATTGGGATAAAACGCCCCACCAGGTGTAGTAACAAAACCAACCCACTGGGGGAACAAGGTCACCAGGACAAGGATCAGGATTCCACCGACCAATCCCAAGATCAGTTCTCCCTTCTTAAGCCTTTCTTCCGGGTTGATCTCAGGCAAAGATTTGGGATCCCAAGTTTCCTCATCCAGATAAGGCTTGGCATCAAAGTATTGCAGGATCATAAAAGTGATCAGGACCCAGCCCAGAGAAGCGGGGACACTGCTGACCAATGCTGCAAGGGTTTCCAGTGCAGAAAATGGCTCACCGGCAATAAACACGCCCACACCAAAAGCCAGCAGCTGAGCACCCAGAACAGCGGCGACAACGATCCAGGCTACCATCTGGAACAAAGGAAACAGGCCGGGACCTACTAGGTACTGACCTCGAGGGTGATAGGATGCCGCCACATCTCGTGGTTTTCCAAACTCCAGGAGGATCTCTTCAACCTGATCCTGGTTTGCTTCCGTACCATAACGATCTTCCAGGGCATCAACCATTGTGGACCTTAATTCGGCCTGGATTGATCCCCGTTTCTTTCGCGGTAAAAATCTTCCTACTTCGTGAATATATCTGTCTAGTAAACTCATTATTATCTCCTTAGCTGGAACTACCAGCTAATAATTTTTCCATTACGTCTGTCAAATTGCGCCATTCCCTTGTCAAATCCCCAAGGACCTGTGATCCCTCGGAGTTGATCTGGTAATAACGTCTGGGGCGCGAGCCTTCGGTATTCCACTCGCTGTTCAGCAAACCCTGTTCCTCCAACCTTCTTAATAAAGGATAGAGAGTACCCTGCTCAATGTCCAAACCTTTTTCAGCCAAACTGCTTATCAATGAATAACCGTACTTTTCCTCCTCAAGTTGGCTGAGAGCGGCTAGGACCAGAATACCCCTGCGGAGTTCCTGGGTCAGCTTCTGATATTGTTCATAATCTGCGTTTATCATCATCATGCTTCAAATTATACAGTATGTTACACAGTATTGTCAAGACCTTAATATTACGAGTTTTTAGAAATATTTAGAGGGTATTCCTTCCCAAAGTACAAAAAAACATCTCTTCGAGATGTTTTTTATTAGACTTTCGCAAGTTTACCCCAATTTAGAAAATGGGAGAAATCAACAAGTCGATTATCAAAGTTACATCAGCATACCAATGATCAAACAAAGCCCACCCGCTACAAACATGATCAATAAGAACGCATACGCTTGCGCGAAGTCTTGCAGGGATTGTTGAGTCCTTTTCCAACTTTCATCTTTTGTGACCGACATGCTATATTGATACTCAAAACTGCGGGTCGTGTCCCAATTTCCCTTAATTCCCAACAAACCTATCCCTACATGGATCATTCCAGCAATTTGGATCGCAGACTTGAATTTATCTTCACTTAGCCATCCCGCCCACCAGCCGATCCCGGCAATGATGGCAACTGTTACCAGAACGATCACAACCACGACCGCAAATATGCGGAGAATCTGGGATAACAGAGATCCTGAGTTCTTGGGTTTACTGTGTTTGCTCATTTTTTCTTCCTGATATAACCTCAATATACCTTATTCAGGGAGAAATATGTTCCCATTCTCCAGTAATATCAGAATAAATCCAGGTATCATCTAGATTAGAAAAGTCAAAATCCAACCCACCAAAAAGGATCACCTGTTCATAATCAGGGCTATACGCCGAGGCTCCAACAATCCTGGCCGGGGGAGCCTGCGTTGATCTCTTCCTGGTCCAATTTTCTGCTTCAGAATTAAAGAACCAGGTATCAGCCAAAAACTCATATCCATAATCTCCTCCAAAAATGAGCAAACCGGGATATTCCGCATCGTAAGCTGCCTGATGCCAATATCTTGCTATTGGATGGCTATGACTACCTGGAGGGATCTCCTGCCATTGATTATCAATATAACTATATGACCAGATTGAATCGTTATAACCAGCCGATGACATCCCGCCTTGACTGAATTCAGAAATATGTCCACCCCAAAGCAGGAATTTGTCCATCAGCGAATCATAATTCAGCGAGTGCCCATATATAACAGGGGGTGAGGATGGGGGATTTTGCTCAACCCATATATTTGTTTCGGGATCAAAGGTCCAGGTATCATGACATACTTCCCTCTGACTATCGATGCACATTCCCCCAAATAACACTGCAATATGATTTACTCCATCATACGCCATTCCCATATCACTTCTCGCAGGTGGGCTCAGAACCGGGGAGACTTCTACCCATTCAAAACTGTTCAAATCGAACAACCAGGTGTCTTTTATACGCCCTTGATTGCTGTATCCCCCGAAGAGAATTAATTGATGATGAACTGGATCGTAAACTAATCCCGGGCTTAACCTCGGAGATGGCCCATAAGACGTATTGATTTCCTGCCAGCGGTGCGTTTCCATATCCAAGGCCCACATATCATTATAGAGATCCCCTGTGATGCTGCCATCTCCTCTACCACCAAACATAATGACTTATTTTCCCACAGAGTCATAGATCATCTTTGCTCCATGCCTGGCCGATGGAATAGAAGAGTTTTGTTGACATCCTCCCAGGATTAATAAAAGCACGCTAAGGACCAATACCCATATCAGGACTTTTCTGACTTCAATATTCATGGTTCTCCTCTCGTAATTCAGGAATCACACACCGGAAACCAATATTTGGATGGCGTATATCAGGACTGATCTCGCTGGTATTGATTATTCGATATGTCGTTCTTAACCCAGCCGGCGGACTGGCCCAGGCGCCACCTCTGATGATCTTACATCTCCCGTCCTCCGGTCCTGTTGGGTTATCCTGGAAACCATCATCGTACTCCCCGCACCAGTCCTCTACCCACTCCCAGACATTCCCTGCCATATCCAAAACACCCACCCAACTAGCTCCTGCCGGAAAAGTTCCCACAGGTGCGCTATTTCTATATCCATCATCAATACCCGGTTCTGACCAAGATTCAATGCAATTCACATCACATCCATTCAGATGATTGCCATCATACTCATTTCCCCAGGGATAGATCAATCCTTCAATTCCCTTGGCAGCATACTCCCATTCAGCCTCGGTAGGCAAATTTCCTCCTACCCAGTTACAGTAATCTTGAGCATCCAACCAATCTACCCCCACAACCGGATAATCCTCTCCGTTATAAATATCGTTATCAATAAAATTTGGTGGAGCACAAATCTCGTTATCCACACAGATAGCGTATTGCCTGTTACTCACTTCTGTTTCATCGATCCAAAAGCTATCCAGGCTTACCAGGTGTACAGGGGTTTCCCCTTCCCCTGCCATCGGATCGCTTTCTCCGGCGCCCATCAAGAAAGTAGATGATGGCACAAAGATCTGTACCATCCCATCTTGCTCTCTGGTCATTCTGGTTCCAACTTGTAAGGAAACCCCTGATTCGTCGATTGAATCTTCCGTCAATTGGATCTCATTCCCTCGGCACCCCAACAAAAGCATACTGGCAAGAAGAGAATATATTATCAAATACGTCAACTTGATTTTCCAATTCATGGCAGCTCCTCCAGACTAAGCCAACTCTCAGGAGAAAAATCCAGCGTATCAGGGAATCCGCCATCTATCGGTTGGGCAGGTCCATCAGTCAGGCCGATCGGCCAGACAAGTTTCAAATCTGGTGTATCAGCACTCAGGAAATTAACTGCCAGATATTCTTCTGATCCTGTTAACCGGATTTTGAATTCCAATTCATTCTGATTTCCTATGAACGAGTTAATTCCTATCCAATCTTCT
>Ga0180435_10000598_pt1 | contig 38017 bp, 27 predicted proteins | sample SS_ome_3_FD_132467 | JGI IMG/M metagenome (GOLD analysis project Ga0180435, IMG submission 132467) | Hypersaline lake sediment archaeal communities from the Salton Sea, California, USA - SS_3_S_1 metaG | ecosystem: Environmental > Aquatic > Non-marine Saline and Alkaline > Hypersaline >... | reverse complement strand
GATTCAAGTGGTTGTGTTTGAATCCTGCCGCCATACAGAAGATCATCACCTGCAAAATCGGTGGGTACGTATTCATAATCCACCAACAGAAACACCCGGTCGCCGTCCAGGGGCAGCGATTGCACAACACTCTGCCATCGATTCTGCATAATCTGCGACAGCGGTCGACGCAGGAGAATGCGGCCCTGCAGCGGGTCTACTTCATAATCGCGACCCGCAATCAGAATCTCGCGCTCTTCAACCTGCTGTGAATTCTGTCGACGAACTTCTACCCATACCTTTTCGGAACCCATAACAATATCGGTGTGCCGCAGGTAATACAGGGACCCACCGGTGGCACCAAACTCGGCATGAGCCAGGGATGACTGAGCCTGGGAACCAAACAGTTTTATAGCATGACGAGGGTTTCCTTTGGGACCCTGCGCTTCACTTTCAAAATGAGACTGAAAGCCGTATAGAGAACGATTGTAGTGACCGAACTCAGACCCAGTGAGCTGGGTATTGTAGTTACCCCACAACGCGTGACTCTGAGCGTAGTTCACCCATGCGTAGAATGCGCCCTGGCTGTTGGTATCCAACAGCGTCGTTGAGTCATCCCCGTAAGTCGGATAGTAAAGATCTCCATCCAGTTGTCTGAAAATTCTATCCGGATCTTCTCGCTGCAGGTTGTCTGTTAAATTCTTGAGTTCATCTTTGCTGCTGTCAAGTTGCACCACCCAGCTCAAACTACGCTCAGCGACAGGTTGCACGCCACGCCAGTAAGCGGCAATCCGCCCATCGCTGTAACTGCCGCGATCCCATTGCTGGTCGATGAAACTGTTATCCAGATCACCGGATCTGTTGTTGTGACCAGAGGTAAGATCTATTACACCCACGCCATAATTCTGTGCAGGTAATGCAGGAGGAGGCTGATCTGATTTAAGGGTAATTGCAGCAACCCCTCGATCCTCGGTAATCTGCGGTGTCGCTGTCACGCCAAAACAGGTCGCAGTCACACGTGGTGGACGCAGCACACCATCTTCTGCCGCTCGAGTACGGCTAACATCATAGAAATACGCCCTCCCAGACGGATCCCTCAGGGTGACGCGCAATTCATCCCAATACGCTGTGGAAAGTGGACCACCCTCGAAGGTACCAAGGAACAATTCTCCGCTGGTGCCAGGCTGCAGAGTTGAGCTGAAGAGGCAGTCGCCTGCTATGCCTATCAAACCTGTGGCCTGCTTTATCTGCACACACACTTCAAGCGGAATTCCGCCGCTGGGATTTGACGAACGGCCGCTGAGGTTTGACAAACGTAAAGTGCTTACGCTGTTGTTGTCATCGACAAAAATTCCAGCGGATGTTGGCACTCCGCAACAGGTCATGTAGGTCGTCGCCCCTTCTGCCCTGTAGGTCACCTTGTCAGCGCCAGGATCCAGGCCATGATGTAGTGTCACCCCTGGCTCGCCAACGGCATCACCCACACCGCGCCAGTCGAAATTCACCTCAAGGGTCTTTTTGCCTGATAGTAAACGGGGTAAACTGTTCGCGTCTTCTATTTCCGCGCTGGTCTCTACAATACGCCAGGTACCTGGGTGCAGCTCCACGTAGGAATCACTGTCTGTTATCAGATCTTCAACAAGCAAAACGCCATTTTCGTGTCTGAGACCGCGCACCCCAGCCGGTAAGGTAATGCCACTGATGTCTGTCAGATCACGTCCTGCGGGCGGCTTATCGAACTGCACCGGTTTAGCTACATTCAGATCAACACGTTGGGCTAGCGTTTGATCAAAACTCAGCCTAGAGCCAGGGAGAGGCGATTCAGCACAGACATCTTCTTCAAAAACTGTCAGCACAAAATCGTAAACACCGGGCTGTACAGGAAGGAATACCTTTTGCACCACGGGCGTCGTTGACAGCTTCCGTTGAAACACAAAACACTGATCCGGGGGTGTTTGCTCTCCAGTTGGGCTACCCGTTGAAAAGCTCAGCAAACCACTACCTAACAACTGTTCATAGTTGCTGGATATATTGAATTCCACCGCAGCTTTACCATCCTGAGGTTTGCCTATGGATGCAACCCAGACATCCAGTTTCTTTTCCGGTCGAAATGCATCCCAAGATGCGCCTGGTGGAGATATTGGACAATAGTTCTCAACCGCGTCAGGAATATACACCGCAAAGTTAATCTTACCGATATCACCTGGCATGAGGCGTGCTACCTGACGTAGATCGTTCAACACCTGGGCTCTTTCGGGTAAAGAGTGGGTATCAATTTTTACAACATAATTGATGCCCATGGAGCGGCTCACATCGACATCCGCAATGTGATAACGCCCGTGTCGATCTGTTTCAATGAGCAGGCCTTCAGGCGTTAACAAGCGTGCTCCAGCAAGCCCAGGCTCTGGCGGCGAAGCAGCCTCGTCCTGCACGCCATTCCGGTTGTGATCCAGAAAAACCTTGCCGATCACTGTGGCTTTGTCCATCAGTGCATCACTGATGACATTGACCAGAGCCGTATCAGAAACCTGTTCCGGCCCTGTAATAAACACCGCTGAAGCCGTTGAGCGGTTCTCCTGGGGTCCGGGACGGGCATTGGCAGATACTCTTCCGACAAATTCAATCTGCACTTGTGACTGAGCAGGAATCTCAAATGGGTCAAAAGTTGTTTGACGGCCACCGCTTGCATTCCAGTCCTGGCGATCATCATCATCGGTGCCCAGCACATTATCAGCGCCAGGCCGTACCAGAACCACGCTTGTGTCAACACGCGAAATCGCAGGTGCCAGATTATCGATCACCTGCGTACCGGTCGCAGGCAGACCTGAAGTGTTGGTTATCAATATGACGTACCCAACCACTCCACCTGCCGGCACGCTACGCCTGCTGGCGGTGACGCTTATTTCCAATCCTGCACTGGTCCGCGGTGACGCCGAGCCTGCCGCCCGATCGATGGGTAGATGATTATTGATCAGAACCGGGTCCAGGGCGCTGGCTCGGAAAGATGCGTAGTACTGGGTGTCAGATCCTGTCTGGGGTGGATTGTTCTGAGCCTGGATGAGGCAAGGCGCGCTGCAACTGCCTGCATCAAACACATCCCGCTGGGGCGGGATTCGAGTAGACAAACCCACCACATATCCTTGCGGTACAGCGGACACGTTAATCTGATAAGTTTCAGCACCGCTGGGACAGCTTGTATCTGCGCCGTACTGAAGCGCAAAAACATACTGTCCACTGGCATCGGTGGTTTGATTTTGCTGGCCCTGCAGCAGACACGGCGGCGGTAACAGCACCCCATCAACACCCGTCAGACTAACTTGAGCGCCCGCTACAGGCATTCGACCGGACGAGTCATACACAACACCCTGGGGGGATACCGGCAGATCAACAACGCTTACTGCACCCAGGACGCTTGTAACGCTACGACGGCCCCAGACTACTGTGCTGTCCTGTCGGCGGTAACCTAGCGAATACTCGCCAGGTGATGGAACACTGAAGTGATATCGCCCTTGATCATCCACTTCGCTAGCCGCAACGCTCTGTTGATTGATATCAAACAGTTCCACCCGATAGGCCGTCGCGGGCGCTTCGGCATCATCCCGCACTTCGTTGTGATTTTCGTCAATGAAGACCACACCTGTGATACCACTGGGTAAATCAATCAACACAGAGGCGCTTCGCTCAATGCTGCTTCCGTCCGGTACGCGCGCACCCGCAACTACTGTATTTATCGGCAGTTGAGAGCCTGCCAACGAATCAAGCATGACCTGAAAAGTCAGGCGCGCCTGAGCGCCCACTGATAACCCCTCTTTACCGGATAGCAATGCTGGCTCAGACAGCGAAAAATCACGGTTGGCTTCAGTCAACGCGCCGCTGATCTCTACCGGCGTAATCACTTCTACACGCGATACATCCGCAAACGCCGCCTGCAAATCATCGATCAGCTGAACTTCGGACAGCGGCACATTGCCACTGTTAGCAACACTGATTTCAAATGAAACCAGACTCCCCTGAAGGGCAGGTTCAATCGCAGTGACCATTTTGCGCACCTCAATTGAGGGCTCGATATCCAGATTGATAAAGGTTACCTGAGCCTCATCGGGCACGCCGTTGCCATCCGGATCAGGATCCGAACCCTCGGTGCTGATATCGCGCAGCCCGTCGGCGGCCGTGGCGGAGGCAATATTCTGAAACGGGCCAGGCGTGCTGTTTGGAATAATGGCCACATCAAACTGCACGCTGGCTGTTGCCCTGGGCGCCAACACATCACTGCCGAGCAGAAGATTGACATTGGTAGCGCCATCAAAATCCTGATTAACCGCAAGAGAAGCACTGCTCAGAGAACCCTGTACAACAGAGAACTCAACATCCGCGGGAAAAACGTCACGCAGATTATCGGTGATCTGCAGATCAGCCAGCGCCTTGTCGCCGAGATTTTCCACAACAAAAGTGAGGGTGGAGACAAATGCATCTCCCTGCAGGCGTGCTGGAGACGCCGCTTTTGCCAGCCCCAACACCCCAGCGCCGGACGGCGGCAGAACATAATCAATTGCTGTAGGTTCGGCTTCATCCGGAACGCCATCATTGTTCGGATCCGGATTGGTGCCCGCAGTAGATTGATCCACTAAACCGCTTGAGGTAGAAGCCATTGCGCTATTGAAGAACGTGCCACTTTGCTGCAATGGCACAAACTGCACTTCGAAACTGATGGACGCGCTCTGCCCCGCACCCAGCGTTGAGCCTTGCGCCAGCAGATTACTCTCAACATCGCCATCAAAGCGTTTGTTTACCTCTAGCTCAACACTCTGCAGAGAACCCGGCACAACCTCAAAGGCAACACCTTCCGGAAAGGTCTGATTGAGATCATCAACAACCCGCAGCCCGTTAAGGTCAGCGCTGCCCAGGTTGGCCACCACAAGTAGAATACGGGCGTTTACCTTACCTTCGTCAACGGTTATCTGATCTACCGCCTTTGCAAGACCAACCCGCTCAACCTGCGGTGGCGTAAACTCAACTGAAACTTCTGTTGCGCCACTTTCGTCCGGTGTATTGTCACCGTTCGGGTCCGGATCCCTGCCCGGTGTAGAGGCATCGACCGGCACACCTTCGCCCGCGACACTTGCACGATTGGCAAGCGCGGGTGTCTGCTCATCAACCTCAAATTCAACAGAAAAGGCGATCGAAGCGGTTTCACCAGCACCAAGGTTGTTTCCTCCAAGCAAGAGGTTTTGCACTTTCACGCCATCAAAACGTTCATTGATGAGGAACCTGGCGCTGGCAAGTGACCCGCTGACAACATTGAAACTCAATGCTCCGGCAAAAGCTTCACTCAGATTATCCTGCACATCAACATTGTTCGCAGGCGCCTGACCAAAATTCTCAACCGTCAGTTCAAACTCCGCCAGAAACGTATTTTCACCTACCTGATCTATGCGGGTGAGTGATTTGGCAATCCCGAGCAGCGCCTGCGGTACGACGTAAGCTATGGTGGTCGGTATCTGTTCAGTGGGTGAGCCATCCCCGTTCGGGTCTGCCACCCGCCCCTGGGTGGACAGGTCAGCAGCAGCGTTACTCGAGATTATTTCCGCTGTATTTGTGAATGCGCCGGAACGGTCTTCCACTTCAAACTCAACCACAAATTCAACTGAACCCTGCGCACCTGCAGCCAGGAAACTCCCAGCTGCCAGCACAGCCGTATCGCTACGACCGTTAAAGTTGGGATTGATCCGGAAGGTGTCACTGCTCAGCGAACCAGAAAGCACCACAAACTCGCTAGAAGGCCCGAAGGTAGCCTCCAGATCGTCCAGAATATTCAGGTCTTCAGCTTTTTGATCACCGCTATTGGTAGCGTACAGGGAAATTGTCGTTTGAAAGCGGTTTCCACCAAGCCAGCGGGTGCCCTCTGCGGTTTTAGCCAATCCAAGCAGTGGTTGCAGCGCTACTGGTTTATCAGACACGACAGTGTCCGGATCGTCACTTACCGCAACAACCTGATCAACCGATACAACCGGTTGGACAACGGTATCCGTGCTCGGCGAAACGTTACTGTTGGCAAGCAGACTGCCTGATCCCAGCATGGCCATCAACACCGCAAAGGTGATAACGCACCGCCCAACCCAGCAACCGCCTCGGCGACCTGCTGTGTAGCCTCCCATGGTTTGCCTTCCTGTTATCTTTATCGTTTAGGCAATTTCCCCAGCCATTCAACGCTACCCCCAGGTTTCGATGAGTCGGCCGCATTCCAGTGTAGAACACATATGCAGGCATAAACAACCAGTCTAACGCCATGTTTTTTAAAGCATTTTTAACCTAAGAAAACACATAAACAGGATCTGTATCTCAGAATTCGGCGCCTGCAGGCACTACTGTTGTCATTCAACGCAAGGATGCAACATGATCATCACCAGAGCCGCCATTGCAGGCCTTTTGGTCTTTTTAAACACCGCGTGCACCAGCACTTCCGCTGAAGCCTGCTTTACGGCTGACTGGTATAGTCGTGGTGCTGAAGCTGGTCTGGAGGGCCTGCCCGCCTCAGAAGTCCTCCGCGAGCAGGGAAGCTGTGCCCACTACGGCGTTGTGCCTGACCACAGGGCGTACGTCGCTGGCTGGCGTTCTACCGCACAACGTTGAACTGCTGATGCCTTGCCGGTGCGAGGCTACGTTGTGTGACAGTCCCGCAGACCTCCTCCTCACCTCTCATGAGCGCAGATTAATCGTAGCCCGGCGTAAAGCTGAACGTCATGGAGATGTGCGCGCCTGCAGGCAGAACCGCAAACGCATCTGGAAAATCTGCAGACAGGTTAAAGCCATCCGGCAGGTTCGATACAGGTTCAATACAACAGAAATCTCTGTCCGGTGGCGACCAGACCACCAGATGGTTACAGTCTGCAGAGGCTTCGAGCAACAGTCGCCGTCCCAGATCAGGCCAGCTTATCTGTACCGTGTGTTGCCATCTGCAGAACACGTTATCAAGGCTTTGTTCTTTCAGATCCAAGCCCTCAGTCAGTCGCAGATTCAGAGGCAGAGTCTCCTCCTCTGCGGGTAACAGCTGATCATCCAGGCGCAGATGCGAAGCCACCTTTGCCGTCAGCACCATACCCTGCTGTTTGGGGAAGTAAGGATGCAGACCCAGCCCATAAGGCATGGGCGTGTCACTCAGATTGTGCAACTGCAGGGTGATGCTGAGCTTTTCCGCCTCAAGGTGCAGACGCTGGTCGCATCTGTAAGACCACGGCCAGGCCCCGGCTTTGTGCGTAAAGCTCAAATCAGCAGAGTTTGAAGCAGCACTATCCACCCTCCATTCCTGCTGAAAGCCATGGCCATGTATCGCGTGAGGTTCGCCAGGCAGATTCTGCGGCAACGTCACCGCCTGCCCGGCAAAACTGAACTTTCCATCAGCGATGCGACTACAGAACGGTACCAGGGCAAATGCGCCACCGTCGCTGGCATCTGCGGGTTGCAGCCAATCAATCCTGTCACCGCCCGCTGCACTGCTGTATTCAACAATCGATGCACCGGCACGGGGGTTTATCAACACCTGCGATGTGCCACTTTCATGTGCCGATGCAAGTCTCAACAGGCCTGTATCCACAATTCTTCGGTCCCTGAATAAACGGGGCATGATAAGCTGCGAAAAAACTGGCGGAAAGCTCTGTGGAATGCCCTAAATGCACCGGCACTCTGTGCAAGAAAACTTATAGAGACGACATCTGTCTGTACCGATGTGATGTGTGCTCAGGCTTGTGGGTAAAACCTGATGCGCTGGAAAAAATGAAGAACGAATGGATGGCGGAAGCGGTCCTTGATGTTGGCGACCCCAGTATTGGCAGTGAGCTTAATAGAGTTGACGACATCAACTGTCCAGAAGGCCATGGAAAAATGTTCAAAACCGAAGATTTGCGTCAGCATCACATCTGGTTTGAGCAGTGTCTGACCTGCCATGGCGTCTTTCTGGATGCCGGAGAATTCACAGACCTGAAATATGAAACCTTTCTTGACCGCGTGCGCAGCCTGATCACCGGGCGTCGTCCAGCAGAGTAAGCTACCACTCCAGATCTGTGCGAATGGTTGGGTCTGGTGGTTTTTTACCATGGGTTAACACCAACAGCGCCGGTAACAGTGCAAGGTTTGCAAGTAGCGCCAGCCCCATCGCGACCGCTGTCCAGATACCAAACATAACGGTTGGCACGAAATTCGAGAAATACAGCACCGAGAACCCCATCATAACCGTCACTGAAGTGTAAAACAGTGCGCGGCCGATACTGGCGTGGCTGAAGCTCACAGCTACGCGGGCATCACCCCATCTTGCGTATTCAACGCGAAAACGGTGCAGGTAGTGAATCGTGTCATCCACACCTATGCCCACACAAATTGCAGCAATTGTGGTGGTCATCATATCCAGAGGTATACCGGCAAAACCCATGGAGCCGATAACCGTGGCTGCCGCAAGGCTGTTGGGAATCATCCCTAACAAGGCGTGCGGTATTGATCTCAGCAGCAACAGGAACATGATAAACACCGCCAGCATGACGTAGCTCAGCGTATCAACCTGCGATGCTAACAGTTGGTTCAACATGCTGTTGAACAGAATCATCATGCCGGTCACGGTAACTGCATCCGCATCAAGGGCCAGTTCAGATTGTGCAAATTCTTCTATCTGTTGACGGAAAATCTCGCGGTCAAAGGACTCTCCGCTTTCAATTATGCGGCCAGCAAGGCGCATTTGCCCGGTTCTGGGCGAAGCGTAGGGTTTGATCAGCTCTGCATGCAAATCTGCAGGCACCTCCCCCAGGATAGCGGCTATTTCCAGACTACTGAGCTTTTCTCCATCAGTGAAATCGCGGGCAAAATCTTCCAGCGCAGTAAGAGAAAGCACTTTGCCCACCTGCGGCTGGCTCTGCAGGAACCGATGCATGCGTTCCACCCGGTCGAGCATCGAGCGCGTATACCAGTAACGTTCCGGATACTCTTCCTCGGCAGCAGAGAAACCAAAATCATCTTCCTCATCAAAAACGTCGTCTTCGTAGGCAGGAAAGCGCAAAACAACATCAAAGGGGATAGTGCCACCCAGCTGTTGATCAATATATGACATGCCCTGATAGATCTGCGTGTCTTCATCAAAATATTCGGCAAAACGATTATCCAACGAGACCTGTCTGATTCCGAAATACGCAAACACAGCCACGGTTACAGCCAGAACCACAACTAAACCCGGTCGCCAGCGGGTCAGCTCACCCAGCGCGCGGATGAAGGTGTTGGACTCACCGGTTCTTTTGCGCGCCGGGTCTTTTGGTAACAACAGCAGTACCGCTGGAAAGAACGTGTAGGTAGCGACAAACGCTATGATAATGCCGATGCACATCATCCAGCCGAAATACTCAACAGGCAGAATACCGCTGGCAGTCAGAGAGCCAAAAGCGGCCATGGTTGTCAGAGCGGTGAAAAAGCACGGCGCAAACTTTTCCTTCATCGTGGTCATGACAAGATCATGCTTCTCAAGCGCGGCCTGTGTATGTTGCAGCTCACGATAATGCTGGATGAGGTGAATGGTCAGCGAGACGGTTGTAATGCCCAGCAGCGCTACAAAATTGGAAGATATCACCGTCGCCTGCCACTGCAGAAAGCCTAAGAAACCAACGGTATACAGTACCCCGATGGCAGCCGTAAGGATCGGTAGTACAACAAATCGAAGACTGCGGAAAAAAATACCCAGGGCCAGCGCCATCAGCGCGATAACGGAGCCGCCAAATACCAGCAGATCCTGCTTAACGTAGGAAATCATGTCAGCCGCAATCATCGGCACGCCGCCCAGATGCAGTGTGCCCTGATCCGCGTATGCTTCTTTGACTTGCCGAACCGTGGCGATCAACTCTTCACGTTGCCCAAGAAAACTTTCGCGAGCCGAGTTGTAGGCGTCGTTGGCGACCTGCCACTCGGGACTGTTTTCCTGACCACTTGCGCGCAGCGCCTGTCGTTCGGCAGTAATCGCATTAAGCACCTGATCTGCTGCCAGCGTGACTTTTATGGCACTCGCCGTGCCATCAGCGGTGATCAGTAACTCACGGAAAAACGGGCTGTTAACCAGCTCCTGCTGTGCAAGATCAAGATCGACATCACTCGAGCGCAAAGTTCGAAACCCGTCCGCCAGTTCTGCCAGACTCATTGGTGGACTTTTCAGCAGTGGCGCGTCAAGGATGCTGAAGACAGAACTCACCCCTTCTACCGCAGCCAGATCGGCGGACAGTTGCTCCAGCACCGTTAACGCTGCTGGCGAAACCGGCTGCAGCGAGTCAGGACGAAATGTGACAAACAGAAAGTCGTCACCACCAAAAATCCTGGCGGTCTGCTCATAAGTCGCGAGGTCTTTGTCACCCTGCACAACCAGATTTTCCGACGACGCATCGAAGCGGAATTGCGTGGCATAGTATGTTGAAACAACCAGCAGCAAAGCCGTTACTGCAATCATCAGCCACGCCGAGCGCAGATAACTGAATTTCATAATCAGTAACCTCAGGTGGTGATAATGACCCTGGCAGCCTGGGGCTCAAGACTGGCTTGGGCAACGTGCTTTAAAACCTGCGCTCTCTGCTCAATCAAAAAAGCGATCTCTTCTTCACGGATGGCTGGATTCACCTTCTGCAGCTGCTGCAGCCGCGTGATTTCACCGCCAAGGATGTCCTCCGCACGACCAACCGCAGCGGTTTTCAGTTCGTCCTGACGATGTTCCGTAAGCGCCTGCGATTGCTTGAGTAACTCTGTCAGCGGCGCACGAATTTCTTTCAGAATAGCCGGGCGCATGACTTTTTTCACATGCTGACACAACACATTCAGCTGTTCATGCGCAACAATACCGGTCAGGTCACGGCCGCTGTTATCAAGCAGGATACGTACCGGAGTAGCTGGTAAAAATCTGCCCAGCTGCAGCTTTTTCGGCGCACTGCAGTGAATAACAAAGTAACACTCAACCAGCAGCGTACCTGGCGGCAGCGGCTTAAGCTTCATGGTTGCCATGTTGGTGTTCCCCAGATCAGAGCCCAACACCATCTCCATGACACCGCTGACAATCGGTGATTCCCAGGTCAGGAATTCCATATCTTCCCGCACCAGCGCCGTTTCTCTGTCAAAGGTAATGGTCACACCATCATCCCCCAACAATGGAAATGAGGTTGTCAACATATGTTCAGTGGGCCGCAGTATCAGCGCGTTTTCAGAATGATGTTCTGCTTCGACACCAAAAGTGTCACAGACCTGGGTCATGTAGCTTTGCAGGTTTGGATCAGTATCCGCTTTTGAGATCACGTCGATTATCTGCTGTGCCACTGCAGGCTTACAGGAATTCAACTCCAACAGCTGATCACGACCATTTTGCAGCTCTTCTCTGAGTGCCTCAGTAAACGCCTGGGTTTTGTTGATCAGCGCTTGCAGTCCTTCAGGATCAACTACACCGTCCTCACCCATATGGCTCTGCAGTGCTTCGCCAAACTCCTGCATCACAACCCCGCCGCCAGAAAAACTCTGCGCGAAAGAGTTAAGCCCTTCGTGGTACCAACGGAACAGCGTATGTTGTGCCGATCCCTGCACATAGGGAACATGAATCTGCACGTCAGCGTTTTGTCCGATTCGGTCCAGCCGGCCGATACGTTGCTCAAGCAGATCTGGAATAAGCGGCAGATCAAACAGAACCAGGTGATGAGCAAACTGGAAATTCCTACCTTCACTGCCGATTTCTGAACAGATCAGAACCTGAGCACCTGCTTCAGAGTCTGCAAAATAAGCCGCTGCACGGTCCCGCTCGATAATAGACAGGTCTTCGTAAAACGCGGTGCTGCGGATACCGACATTGAGGTGCAGATGCCGCTCAAGGTCTATTGCAGTTTGTGCCTGCGCACAGATTAGCAACACTTTCGAACTTTTGTTGTTCTGCAGAAACGCTTCCAACCAGACGACTCTGGGGTCATACCGCAGCCCTTCGGACTCTGTCACACCAATGACCTGCTGTGCGGGCAGATTCATCAGATTGGGAGCCCCGGCGGTCTCACCGGCAACCTGCAAGGCGTAATTGTGCACAATCCGCTGCGGGAAACCGTCAATTGCAGCACGGGTATTACGAAACAGAACACGCCCGGTTCCGTGCCGATCCAGCAGCTGCTCGATCAGCTGATCTGAAGACATTTCATCTGAATACTCAATTGACGCCAATGAGCGCAGCAGGTCCTGTTGCGCTGCCGGGAGAGCTTCACCCTGCTGAATGTTGCGAACGATTTCGTTTAACGCGCCGTAACCTGCCTGTTCCTCGATGAATGCCTGCATATCGGAAAAGCGCGATGGATCTAACAAGCGCAATCTCGCATAGTGACTTTCAACACCGAGTTGCTCTGGGGTCGCGGTGAGCAGCAACAGCCCCGGACAAACCTGAGCCAGGTCAGCAATCGTCTGATACTCGACGCTGGGGTGATCGGGTTGCCAGTGCAGATGATGAGCTTCATCAACCACAAGCATGTCCCAACCCGCCTCTATCGCAAAGTCTGTAATCTGTGCATCTGACGTCAATGTGCTCAGCCCGCAGAGGACCAGTTGTTCTGTTTCGAAAGGATTGCCTTCTTCACTGTCGAGCAATGCCTGCAGGCGCGGTGCATCAAACAGAGAAAAGCGCAGTCCAAACTTACGCAGCATTTCCACCAGCCACTGGTGCAACAGCGCATCAGGCACAACCACCAGAATACGGGCTGCCAACCCGCTCTGCAGCTGGTGATGCATGATCAAACCTGCTTCGATGGTCTTCCCCAGACCCACTTCATCTGCCAGCAGTACCCGCGGTGCGTAGCGTTGGGCAACTTCCTGTGCAATATAAATCTGGTGAGACAGCAGCGATGTACGGGGCCCCAACAAGCCTCGTGCCGGTGAGCTCTGCAATTCATGCTGATGCACCAGGCTGGCGACACGCAGGACATATTGATCAGATTTGTCGAACTGCCCGCTGAGCAGGCGCTGCTTCGGGGAGCTGAGCTGTACCACGCCGGAAATCTGCGTCTCCGGCAGGCGCACTACCTGGTCGTTCTCATCGCGGCCGATATACAGCAGCAGTCCATCCAGGCTCTCCACCTGCTCGACGGTCACCGGCGTTTGCTCCGCAGTATGCACAACCTCGCCAACGGCATAGACGATGCGGGCCAGCGGGGCATTATTCAGCGCGTACACCCGATCTTCCTCGGCAACCGGAAAACGCAACGTGACGTGCCGCCCTTCCACTCCTACTACAATACCCAAACCCAACTCAGATTCGGTTTGGCTGACCCAACGCTGACCTAAAACAAATTCCATAACACCGCTTTGTTAAACTATAAAAGGTTGGGCAATATGCAGAAATCTGCCACATCACCCAAAAAAAGGGGCTGGATTCTAGCAGACCTGAGCAACAGGTATTAGGGATCTGTGATTAAAACTATGGCTATATCGAAGACCTCGCAGGATGAGACCCTGACCCTGGGTTCAGAACAGCTGGATTTCTATCAAACCCATGGCTTCATTCGCCTGAAAGACGTGCTGGATAATGAGTTCCTCACGCATTACAACACCGTCATTACTGACGCAGTGCGGGATTGGACGCCTGAAAAGTTTCTCCAACAGCTGCGTAACGATTGTGATCCGGTGCTGGCAGAAACACTCAGCCCGCACCTGCTGTCTGCAAAAAAACAAGGCGCTACAGACACTTACAGCCGGGCATTTACGCAGAGGATGAATCTGTGGCGCGCCCATCCGGAAATTGAACAGCTGGTGCGCAGCAAGCGCCTGGCAAAACTGGCTGCGGATCTGATGCAGGTTGATGGTGTGCGCCTGTACCATGATCAGGCTCTATTCAAGGAAGCGCATGGCGGCTTTACACCCTGGCACGTTGATCAGTTTTACTGGCCTCTGTCGAACAACAACACCATCACATTGTGGATACCCCTGCAGGCGGTCAGCGTAAACATGGGGCCACTGGCCTTCGCGGCAGGCTCCCACAAAGCCATGCCTGAACAGGCCGCTGATCTGGCTATATCAGATAAATCTGAGCAGCTGCTGGATAGTCTGATGCAGGATTTCGACTACATTGATGAGCCATTCAGCCTGGGCGAAGTGAGTTTTCACAGCGGCTGGACCTGTCATCGTGCCAATGGCAACAAAAGTGTCAAAACCCGTGCGGCGTTTACCATCATCTATATGCAGGATGGCATCCGGATGAGCGCTGTAAAACATCGCAACCATGCCATGGACGCGCAGATGTGGCTACCGGGTATAAACAGTGGTGAAATTGCAGCATCACCCATCAACCCCCTGTTGTTCTCGCGCAACGCTGAGCAGTAAGCTGCGCACAGCGTGTTGCGCATTACATACTGAGAAATCCATGGACTACTTACTTGATCGTGACTGGCATTCGCCGATCCGCTACCCGGATCCGGCCATTGAGATTCTGGACCAGTCATTCCGCCCTTACGTGCTGGCCAGCGCAGCGTTAGAGCGCATCTGGACCGGTGGTCGCTGGACTGAAGGCCCGGTTTACTTCGGGGACTTGCGCTGTCTTATCTGGAGTGACATCCCTAACAACCGAATGCTGCGCTGGGACGAGGCCAGCGGCGAAACCAGTGTTTTCAGAGCCAACGCCGACTATGCCAATGGCAATACCCGGGACCTGCAGGGTCGCCTGATCACCTGTGAGCATGGCAGCCGGCGGCTGACGCGCACAGAGTATGATGGCACCGTCACGGCGCTGATGACACACTTTGACGGTAAGCGGCTCAATGCCCCAAACGACGTGGTGGTACATCCCGATGGTGCTATCTGGTTCACCGACCCCGGCTACGGCATTCACTGGCACTATGAAGGCCACAAAGCTGAATTTGAACTGCCAACACGGATCTATCGCCTCAATCCCGACAATGGCGTTGCCACCATAGTTGATGAGCAACTCAATAAACCCAACGGTCTCGCATTCTCTCCAGACTACAAAAAACTTTATGTCTCTGATACCGGCGCTTCACATACACCCGGGCACCCGCGTGCGATCCATGTTTTCGATGTGATTGATAATACGCGCTTAAGCCCACCAACAGAGTTCTGCGATTTCGAAACAGCTGGGCCAGATGGGTTTCGCGTCGATACAGATGGCAATCTGTGGTGTGGCGCAGCCTGGGGCGGCGCCGCTGCAGATGGCGTGTTTATCTTTGCCCCCAGCGGTCAAAAGATAGGCGCAATCCACCTGCCAGAGGGGGTCTCAAACGTCTGTTTTGGGGGGCCAAAACGCAACCGTCTGTTCATGACAGGATCGCAATCCGTTTATGCACTGTATGTCGATGCTCAAGGCATGCCTTATCCGGAATAGCGGAACCATCCCCCGGCGCGCCCCTTAAGTAGGGGGTTTATCATGCAGAATCCCCTGCTTCTGCAACGTTGAAACCTGATCATCCGCATAGCCCAGCCACTGGGTCAATACGCCGTGATTATCCGCGCCAAGGTCAGGGCATCGCCGCCATTGCTGCGGATTCAGGCCGGGCATATGGATTGGGTTGCCGGGCATGGGGGTGTTAAAGCGTTCCAGTGTCTGGAAGAAATCACGCGCTTTTACCTGTTCATCCGCCAGCATTTCTGCAGCATTATTTACCGGCCCGGCAGCTATACCATGAGTTTGCAGCAACAGGGTCGCGGCATTTTTGTCCTGTGGCGCAGTCCACCCAGCAAGCGCTTCATCAATAGATTGTCTCGCCTGCAGGCGCTGGCTTAAGGTCCAGTTGCCATCAAGTCCTCCAACGAGTGTACAAAGCTGCTGCCATTGATCTTGTGTCTGACAAGCCATAGCCAACCAGTTGTCTTCGCCCTGACAAGGGTACACACCGTGCGGTGCCATTTGCGGATGCGCATTGCCCTGGCACACCGGCCTTTTGCCGAGCTGAGTATCTATCAACCAGGGGCCGTTATAGGCGACCCCGGTTTCGTGCAGGCTGAGTTCAACATATGCTGCAGCGCCGTCCTGCTGTTGCTTGCGCAACGCCCGCACAACCGCGCTGGCAGCATGAGTTGCAGCGATGGGATCCATCAATGCCATTGCAGAATTCATCGGCCTATCAGCTTCGTAGCCCAGCATTTTTGTCAAACCAGTCATCGGCTCTACAATCGGTCCAAACGCCACTCGGCCATGGTACGGGCCGCTGGCACCAAACCCTGGCATGGACACATAGATGATCTGCGGATTTGCCTGCTTCAGCACCTCAAAGCCCAGACCCATCGCGGGCATCGCTCTGGCACTGAAGTTTTCGATGATCACATCCGCGCAAGCAACCAGCTGCAGCAGAAGCTCGCGTCCCTGCTTTTGCTTCAGATCAAGGCAGACACTGCGACGGTTGCGGTTCAGCTTGTTGAATACAGCATTGACGTTCCAGGGTTCATCACCCGCTTCACCACCAAGCCAGCCACCAATCGGTTGCGAAGGGAACACCTGTGAGCCGCGTCCGTAAGGGGCTTCAATTTTCACCACCTCGGCGCCCAGGTCAGCCAGAAAACGAACGGCGAGTGGCCCCGCCCAGACATGAGTCAGATCCAGGACCTTGATGCCATTCAGCGGTCCATCTACAGGTAATTTTACCAAAACACACCCCGGTTAACTTCTGGGTCTGCTACTTTTCCCTGCAGGAATGGATAAGCCGGTGTGTAAACGGGTTCTGAGTTGTCGGCGGGTAGTGCCTGCCAGAACTGGCGAGCCTCAAGATGTGGGTCTGCAAGGACCTGCTCAAATGACAGTACAACGCCCAGAGGGATACGGCAGGATTCGGCTTTACGCAAAAGCTCGTCAGTGGACTGGTGCGCCAACTCAGTCGCGATCAGTGCATGCAGAGCATCTCGATTAAGCATGCGCAAATCATTATTCTCAAACCGCGGGTCTATAAGGAGTTCCGGTTGATCAAGAAAAACGGTCAGGGGATCCCAGAAAGCTGGCACTATATTCAGATATACCCACCCATCAGCGCAGGCAAAAAGCTGACTCGGTACCACAAACCAGAAGTCACTACCGTGGCGTGAACGCAGCTCCCCGACACAGTGCCATCGTACGGTGGTGAACTGTGACAGCGACATCAAGGTTTCAAGCTGACCAAGGTCGATCTGCGTGGATTGGTTGGCCCAACGCGCAGAATTTGCAGCGGTGTATGCCAGCGCACCGGTCTGAAATTCCAGATAATGTCCGGGCAGACTGAGAGGCGCGCGATCAGGCTCGCCAATCAAATGCGTGTAGCCTCCCATAGCCAGCAGCACATTGGCGCTTGCCCGCCAGTTGGCTTTAGGTCCGGTGCGGCCAAAAGGCGTGAGCGCAACTTTCACCGGCGTGACCCAGTCGTCAAATCCGAGTTGATCCAGTTCGTCAGCGGTATTGCCTTCGCAGATCAGGATATCTGCTTTAGCAGCGAGTGCCGCCAGCAGATCAAGATCAGAGCTGGCCACCATGCGTTTGTGGGCGTGCAGGAACAGATCCATGGCTTTTTCGCTTGCCCACGCCGGCAGGCGTTCGCCGCGATCCATCCGCACCACGTCCGCCCCGGATGCTGCAAACAGTTTGCCGCAATAACCCGCCGCAAAGCCGCCAATTTCAAGCACTTTGTCCATAGCTACAGCTTGCTCTTTCTCTTTATCACACACTCATCTGCTAACAGAGTTATACAAGTCTGCTTTGTTGTCCAACACAGGTTCACCGCCACCTTTGTTTTCCGGGACTTGCACATTGGCCGGATTAGCAGAACACTGACGCTCAGGGAGAACAGGAGAGAAGGATCATGAGAACCGTCAGCTGGACCCGAATTCTATATTGGTTGGCTCTGATCGCCGCTCTGAGCGCCATTACATTGGGGTTGGGCGCCTGCAGCCGCCCACCTGCGAACACTACCAACGCCTCACCAGAGCTTTCTGATCGCAATGACAACGAAGTGCTTCCCGAAGCAACAGCGCAGGCCGCAGCAGCAACACCACCACGGCCACAACTTTTCGACGCAGATTACCACACCAACGCCATCGCTCCGGAAGCTAACGCTACACGCCGGGCGCTGTTCGGTGACCTGCACATTCACACGCGCTACAGTTTTGATGCGTTTGCATTTGGCACTATCGCGACACCAAGTGATGCTTATCGTTACGCCAAAGGCGAGGCAATCAAACACCCTAACGGTTTCGATATGCAGCTCAAGGCGCCGCTGGATTTTTACGGTGTCACCGACCACGCCATGTTCCTGGGCGCAGTGCCTGCGGCGGCTGATACGCGTACAGAATTATCTAAACTCGCTCTGGCTGAGCCGTTCCACAACCTGAATCGAGCAGAAAACCTGAATATTGAAAGCGCCCGGGATCGTGGTCAGCGCTTCTCAACGTTCATCCCGAACATCATTGCCGGATTGCTTGATGGCAGCGTGGAACGGGAGATGCTCAACGACATCGCCAGAGAAGCCTGGGCGGACACCATTGCAGCTGCACAGCGACACAACGAGCCCGGTAACTTCACCACCTTTGTAGCCTATGAGTACACCTCTTCAACCGATGAACGCGGGAATCTGCACCGCAATGTCATCTTCAGAAGTGATGACCGTCTACCTGAAATCCCTTTCTCTAGATTCCACTCGCAGAACCCCGAAGGTCTATGGTCTTGGATGGATGAGTTACGCGAACTGGGTATCGACAGCGTCGCCATACCGCACAACTCCAATGGGTCAAATGGTGCCATGTTCATGCTCACCGACTGGGCAGGCAACGCCATCGACGCCAGTTATGCCAATACGCGAATGCGCAACGAACCGCTGGTAGAGGTCACGCAGGTCAAAGGCACTTCTGAGACACACCCGGCGCTGTCTCCCAACGATGAGTGGGCAGATTTTGAAATCATGCCGTACCGGGTCGCCACCATGCTTGACAGCAAACCCAGCGGCAGCTACGTGCGGGAGGCTTACCTCAATGGTTTGGCGATAGAGGCGCAGACCGGCGCCAACCCCTACAAATTTGGCCTTATTGGCGCCAGTGACACCCATACCGGTGCCGGTTCTTTTGATGAAAGTAACTTTTTTTCAAAGGTCGGCATTCTCGATTCAACGCCGGTGCAGCGCGGCGCGTTGCCGCTGGATAATGCCGCACTGGAACAAGCCAACAATAACGATCTGCAGGGCACCCTGGAGGTGAATGGTAGACGCTATCTCGATAACGCTTTTCGCACCTGGAGCGCATCTGGCCTGGCTGGCGTGTGGGCGGAAACAAACACCCGCGATTCGATATTCAGCGCTTTTCGTCGCAAAGAAACTTTTGCTACCAGTGGCCCGCGCCTGCAGGTTCGCCTTTTTGCGGGGTTCAATTTCGAACGCACCCTGCTTGAGCAACCCAACTGGGTAGAACAGGCTTATGCTGGCGGTGTGGCAATGGGTGGCGATCTGATTGGTGAAGGTCAACAAACGCCGAAACTGGCGCTGTGGGCGGCACAGGACGCATTAAGCGCACCCCTGCAGCGCCTGCAGATCGTCAAAGGCAGCTTTGACAACGGCGAACTGTCAGAATCAGTATTCGACGTCGCGTGTGCGGACGGACTTACCGTCGATCCTGAGACCCATCGCTGTCCAGACAACGGCGCTGAAGTAGACCTGACAACCTGCGAAATAAGCATGGGCGTAGGTGATGCTGAACTGGCAACCGTCTGGACTGACCCGGACTTTGATCCATCTGCCTCGGCGTTTTACTACGCACGTGTACTGGAAAACCCAACCTGCCGCTGGTCCACCTGGGATGCGGTCAGGGCTGGCGTTGCACCCCGCGCCGATCTCCAAGCCACCCTGCAGGAACGCGCCTGGTCTTCACCGATCTGGTATGTGCCTGAATAAACAAACGACCAAGGAAAATTCATTGAAGAAAAAAAGAGTTGGCATTCAGCTGCCAAAACAAGCACGCAATCAGACCGTAGAGGAACGTTATTCTCTGGAACTCGAAGCGTTGGCTCCAATTGCCGACATCATTGATGTACCGGCAGACACACCTGCTGAGTTCGCCGCCGGTGTGCAGGATATGGACGCTATCATCACGTCCTGGGGGCTGGAGATTGATCAACAGGTCATCAGCAACCTCAAACAGTGTGTGGTGATCGGCGTCGGCAGTGTCGGCGTGGATATGGTGGATATCGCGGCGGCCACTGAAGCCGGCATTGTTGTGACCAACGTGCCGGATATCTTCATCGAAGAGGTTGCTGATCACGCCATGGGGTTACTGCTGGATATGGCGCGACGCACACCAACCATGGTGCGTATGGCGAAGTCCGGAGACTGGTATCAGGCACGACCGCTGTTAAGCAAAATTCCGCGACTTTACGGACAGACGCTGGGACTGTTTGCGTTTGGCAATGTTGCTCACTGCATGGCCCGCAGGGCAAAAGCATTTGGTCTCAACGTCATCGCCTATGACCCCTACGTGAGCGAATTAGAGATCACCGGAGCAGGTGTAGAACCGGTGAGCTTCGATGAGCTGCTTGCCCGCAGCGACTATCTGTCCATCCACTCTCCGCACAATGACGAAACCGAGCATGCTTTTGATCAAGCCGCATTTGCGCGGATGAAAAATTCTGCAGTGATCATCAACACGGCACGAGGCCCTATGATCGATGAGTCTGCTCTGATTACCGCTTTGCAGGCGGGAGAAATTGCTGGAGCAGGCTTAGATGTCCTCGAACAGGAGCCACCAGAGTTGGATAACCCTTTGTTTTCTATGGAAAATGTGGTTATCACACCGCATGTGGCTTCTGCAACCACGCGCATGAGACCGGAAACCAGACGGCGTGTCGGCCGCGAAGTTGCACTGGTTCTGCGTGGCCGCTGGCCAATGAGTTGCGTCAATCCAACGGTCCTGCCGAAGGTCACACTGGAGCGCTGGCAGCCGTACCCGATGAACAGAGGGCCTAATCGCTAGAGGTTTTAGCCGTCTTATCCTTGCGAAATGCCAGCGGGATTTTGGGGTCGCTGACCAGGCCAACCGCCTGCAACAGTCGAATCAAAACCCAGGTGGCATCAACCTGCCACCATTGCAGACCATGACGCGCTGAACTGGGAAATTTGTGATGGTTATTATGCCAACCTTCACCAAAACCCAGCACGCCGATAAACACGTTATTGGTGCTGGCGTCGCCGGCGTCGTAGGGTTGAGAACCCCAGCGATGGCAGACAGAGTTCACCATAAAGGTGATGTGCCAGGTAAATACTGTGCTGATAAAAAAGCCCCATACCACCATCTGCAGACCAGACGTGTTGTAGGCTTCTCCCAACCAGCTACCCAGGGCGTACATCAGTACCGGCTGAATAATTATCAGCCAGACATAGTGGCGCTGAAGGAATTTTATCTCCGGAAACTTATGCAGATCCCGGGAATTGGTGCCTTTTTCATTAAACGCAGCATCCGTCATCATCCAGCCCATATGTGCCTTCCACATACCGTGGGTCACAGGTGAGTGAATATCTTCTTCGGTTTCAGTTGCTGCGTGGTGATGACGGTGGTGAGCTACCCACCACAGAGGTCCGCCCTGCACCGCCAGGCTGCCGGCCAGTGCAAACAGAAACTGCACGGGACGACTGGTTTTGAAGGACCGATGTGCAAGCAGGCGATGAAAGCCTGTGGTAACACCCATCCCCCGAAAAACATACATGGCAAAGGCAACAGCAAAGGCTGCCCAACTGACACCGGTGTAAAATGCACCCAGGCAGGCCAGATGAAATACGCTCATACCTATGATAACGCTCCAGACCTGCGAGCGTGCGCGTGGAACTTCCTGAGTCATTTCAGCCATGACGTTAGTATGCCCTCCAAGGCAGATCGCTTCATACGCGGATGTTAACCATTATCGCTGCGGACTACCACGCGGGTTCTACGTATTTCCAACGGTTGTTTCACCAGAATCACGCCGTCCGACAAAGCCTTTACTTCAGGCTTTTGCTGCCAGACCATGAATCATGAACGCGGCAAATTTTGGCCCGTCAACATAGCCGCTTTCTTTTGCGGAGATTTTAAATCCCGCGTCAACCAGCAACTCTTCAGGCCGTCGGGTCAAATGACAGCCACCGCCGATCTTCTTCCAGATGGGCTCTATGCGGCGCTGCCATTTCACCACTTTGGGCTCATCCGACCGGCCATGTTCCACAAAGATCATCTGGCCACCAGGTTTTAGTACTCGATACATTTCCGCCACCGCCCGATAGGGATTCGGAATGCTGCATAACGTCCAGGTGCAGACGATGGTGTCAAAAGAGTTGTTGTCCAGGTCCAGCGCTTCCCCGGAAATACCCAGTACCGATACCGGCACCGACAGCGCATCTGCACGCTCGGCTGCCTTGACGGTTAACTCAGCGGCAGGATCGACACCCGTGATTGAGGTAACCCCTTCGCCGTAGTGGGCCAGGTTCAAACCGCTGCCGATACCAATCTCAAGCACCTCACCACGGGCCTGACTGACATAGCGACTGCGCAGTTTTGACATCGGGGGCTGCGAACAGGCTGCGTCGATCAATCGGGGCAGGACATACTTTTCATACAGGTTAGGCATCAGGACTCTCGCGGGTGATTCTGTTTCTGAACACTTCGGCAATCAGCTGGGCTGATTCTATGGGCGCATGGCGGGCAGTATCAATACTGATCATCGGCGCAGGCAATAATGGAAAGTCGAAACTGCCAGCGGCCTTCAGTGAAGCATACAACTGTTTATCCGACAGTTTGCCAAATGCTGCGCGACCTGGCTCACTCAACCGCTCGCTGAGGGTTTTGTCATCACACTGCAATTCCACAAAATGCACCTGTCCGGAAGCGGCATAGACGGGCGCCAGCATCTCCTCCAACAACGCATAAGCCACACTCGCTTCGGGAGAAAAGGTAAAAATAAAAGACTGCCTGGCAGCGGCGGCTGCCGCAAAAGAATCACACCATAGCGTGCCCCGCAGAGCAATGAACTCAGGCGTACCAAAGTCGAATAGAGCCTGAGCCGCATCGACCACAAGGTGATTATGGAACAGCGGCATATTCAGCATAGAGCTGAGCAGACTGCCGATTGTGTACTTGCCCGACGCAGGGGGGCCGTGCACAAACAGCACATGAAAACAGCTTTCATCAGTTTCCGCTGCCATTCTTTGCCTCAGTCAAATTTGCTTGCGTCGATTTCGACTCAGTTAACCCTGTTAAGCATCCAGCTACTCTACTGACAGATGGTGTCAGGAGTGTTGTCATGCAAACCTTGTTGTGTGGTCTCTGTCGCCGTAAGTTGTTCTCAAATCAGCGCAAGGATAACCATGAACAGTGAACAGAGCCTAACAAATCCCCACTCCGACGTCCCTTCAATGACGTTGGTTACCCTGGGCGGCGCGTTTGAAATGCGCAATGTGAGCCCTTTCTGCCTGAAAATAGAAATGCTTCTGCAGTCGCTGGACATAACCTTTGACCTCGCGGAGCAACCGGACCCTCGCAAAGCGCCTAAAGGTAAACTGCCTTACCTTGAGGTTGACGGTAAAACGCTAGCCGATTCGGAGCTGATCACACAGTATCTGGATGATCTCACAGGGGGCGCCGTCTACGCCGGCCTGACAAACCAACAAAAAGCTTACGGTGTAGCTCTGGCGCGCCTGGCGGAAGATCATCTGTATTGGATAATGGTTGCCAGTCGCTGGCTGGATGACCACTGGTGGCCAAATGTAGTCGACGGGTTCTTTCACATTGCACCTGCCCTCATTCGTCCCCTGGCTGCAGGCGCAGCCAGACGACAGGTCCGCCAGACTTACGAACTGCAGGGGCTGGGACGCCACAACATCAGTGAACAACGCGGCTTTGCCCAACGAGACCTGCAAGCTCTGGAAGACGCGGTTGATGGCCAAGACTTTCTCTTCAGCGCCACACCAAATATTTTTGATTTCACGGTGGCCGGTGTGATGTCTGGCATTTACGATAACCGGCCACCGACCTGGTTAACGCAAATGGCGCAAAAGTACACCAAGTTGCACGCTTACACAGAACGGGTCCAGGAACAGACAGGCATTTACGCAAGGAAGTAGTCATATGATGGATATTCAGGTCTCAAGCAACGTCGCCATTATTGGCATGGATGACGGCAAAGCTAACGCGGTTGGGCATGACTTCATAGATCAGATGAATCAGGCCCTGGACCAGGCTGAAACAGATGCTAACGCCGTTCTGATAAAGGGGCGACAAGGTGTGTTCTCCGGCGGCTTCGATCTGAAAGAATTCGCCAAGGGAGCGGACGCAACAACCGAGTTGGTGAACAAAGGTGCTGCCATGCTGCTGCGTCTGTTCAAACACCCGCAGCCGGTTGTTGTGGCTTGTGACGGTCATGCAGTGGCAGCAGGTGCGTTTACACTGCTGGCCGCGGACACCCGCATTGGCGTCAGCGGGCCTTTCCAGATCGGCTTGAATGAAACAGCTATAGGCATGACCCTGCCTACGTTCGGCTTACAGCTGGCAGCAGCGCGACTGTCGAAGCGCCTGCAGACCAAGGCAACCATACAGGGACATCTTTTCACGCCGGAAGAGGCTATGGACGCAGGTTTTCTGGATCAGGTTGTATCATCAGAACTACTGATCGATACCGCTTTTTCAAGTGCAGCGGAACTCGCACAACTACCAACTGAGGCTTATGCAGCCAATAAACTGGCAGTGCGAGCACCCTATATCGATGTTATTGAACAGAGCTTAAGCTGATCCTCTAGAGGAACTCAAGGGTTCTGTTGGACGTCTTCAGGAACGCTGAAAAAAGAGCCCCGCTTAGGTTCTACTTTTTCTTTTAACTGATCACAGCCTTCGGCTTTGAGCAGACAGCTGTAACAGGAAAGAATCGGGATCATCAGAAAGGCTGACAGCAACATACCTAAGCCTTCGAGCGCAGCACCTGTCTTATGCCACTCCGCCTCGAAGTCAGGCGCCATGGTGAAGAAGCCGGCAAAGTAGAAAAACATGATTGCAGTGGTACCAACGGCAAGTACACGTGCCGTGTTGATCCCCATACCGCCGGGTTTCAACGTGGCAATAGCAAAAAAGGCGCCCAGTCCGTAGATAAGAATGAAGTGTAAATGGTTAGGTATAAACGCGTGCAATACCGCAAATACCAGCAGTACACATCCAATTATCGCGTTCACAGTTCGCATTCAGATCACACTCCACAAAATTATTCGGGCTTAAATCTCAGCTACCGGCTACACCCGAGTTGCATCAGGCGACGATCCGAGTGTATCGCTTTCATATTCCAATCCGCACGTTTTGCCTAATTGCATATCCTTATGCCACATCATTGTTTTGGATGGGGAATATAGAGTCAACCGCTATGTTACCCAAAGTGACAATTTCATTGCAAAAACCCTGCTTTTGTGAGTTTTATTGCATTAAAAATCGTTTTTTATGCCCATTTAGAATATAGGTGGTACATTTGCTGCAACCCTGCGAGAGCTACACCATTCTGGTAAAGCCTTACCCTATTTTAGCTGATTGACCACCGTCCACGGGTAATGCCACGCCAGTGATAAACTTAGCTTCGTCGGATGCCAGAAACAGGGACGCGTTAGCGATATCCCAGGCACTGCCCATCTGCCCCAGCAGAGGTACCGCTGCATTACGACGAGCGATCACGGTTTCGCGATCCTGACCGCTGGCCACATACCCTTCAATAGCCATAGGCGTTTCAATCAGCCCGGGCATGATCACATTCGCGCGTATACCAAATCGGGCATTACTCATCGCCAACGACTGGGTATAGGCATTCAACGCAGCTTTCGAGACTTTATACGCTGTTATATTTGTCGCTGCGGCAATCGCTGCCACAGAAGAGATATTGGTAATGACGCCACTGCTCCTGGCCCGCATATACGGCAGAACGGCTTTACACATCAACATCACAGACGTGGTATTGGTCGTAAATATCCGGTCCCAAACTGCTTCGGTCAATCGTGTCGGGCTTGTATCTCCAGTGCCAATTCCCACATTGTTCTGCAGCACATCAATTACCCCAAATTCAGCCACGATTTGAGCAATACATTGATCTATCGCTTCAGCCTGTGTCACATCGAGGGCATAGGCTTTTGCCTTACCACCCTGATCCTGTATCAAAGCAACTGTTTCTTCCGCTGATGAGAGTCGTTTGTCCAGAACAAGAACCTGAGCCCCTTCCTGGGCAAAACGTAAAGCAGTGGCACGACCATTACCCAGGGTTGCGCCCGGAGTCTGCCCACCGCCACTGACAACGGCGATCTTATTATCTAGACGTCCCACCCGGGTAGTCCTTCATCAGGTTGTACACCAAAGCTGTTCAACGCCATACAGACAAGGTTGTACTGCCCGACGGTAAACACCAGATCCATCAGCTGTTGTGTATTGTAATGCTGCTGCAGGCTCTGCCAGGTCGAATCGCTTATGAACGCATCAGCGTGCAGTTCGTCCGTGGCCTGCAGTAACAACTGATCCAACTCAGACAAGCCCGCAGTATCAGGACCTGTCCTGGCGCTGCGGATTTCCTCATCGGACATACCTGCCTGCCGCGCAATCTGCACATGCTGACCCCACTCGTAAACTGCCTGGCAGAGCCAGCCTATACGCAGAATCAACAATTCACGATCGCGCACACTCAGAGTTGATTTACCCAGAATGTGATTGGCGAACACCATCCATCGCTTTGCCAGAGCAGGATGATTTGCCAGGGTGCGAAATATGTTGAAGACGCGCCCCTGTTTCACAAAAGGTTTAAGCAACGCCTGTGCTTCGGTGTCCCACTCGCCCTCATTGAGCGCTTTCACCCTTGGCTTTTTTAGTCGCATCTTTCTCCCCTGACGATTGTCCTGTTATCAAAGTAAACTAGAGCCCAAATGATGTACACAGGTAAGCACGATGAATATTGAAATCGACAAGCATAATCGAGTAACGGTGATCACCATTAACCGCCCTGCTGCGCGCAATGCAGTCGACGGACCAACCGCAGCTGAACTGGCTGCGGCATTTCGGGCCTTCGATGTAGACCCTGATACAGATGTGGCTATTCTCACCGGTGCAAACCAGACGTTCTGCGCCGGCGCTGATCTGAAAGCCGTAGCGACAGGCGACGGCAATCGGGTTTCAACCAGGGGTGACGGGCCAATGGGTCCTACACGCATGTTGTTATCAAAACCCGTACTCGCCGCCGTGGAAGGACACGCGGTGGCCGGTGGCCTGGAGCTTGCTGCGTGGTGTGATTTGCGTATCGCCGCAGAAAACGCTGTGTTCGGTGTGTACTGCCGGCGCTGGGGCGTGCCCTTGGTTGATGGCGGCACCGTTCGCTTAACCAGGCTGTTAGGAACGAGCCGGGCAATGGACCTGATTCTCACCGGACGCGGCGTCAGCGGCGCAGAAGCGCTGCAGATGGGGCTGGCCAATCGCCTGAGCAAACCCGGACAGGCGCTGGACGATGCGCTGATCCTTGCCGAACAGCTCTGTCAGTTTCCGCAGAACTGCATGCGCAGCGATCGGCTCAGCGCTTATTCCCAGTGGGATCAGCCGCTGGAAAGCGCGCTGATACAGGAAACAGAACTGGGCCTGGGTGTGATCAAAAGTGGCGAAACTGCCGCCGGTGCTGCCCGCTTTGCCGCCGGCAAAGGGCGTCACGGCAGTTTTGATGAAATATAGCGCCGGATTTTCTCAGATAATCGGTCGGACATCATAACCTTTGGCCTCCAGCACCTGGGTGACGTTGTCTTTTTGCTCTTCTCCACGCATCTGCAACACCAGCTCAACCACCGTCGCACGAACGGACGACCCACCAAAAGCGCGCTGATGACTGATATCAACAATATTGGAATCCAGATCGCCGAGCAGCGCCGTCAGATTCGCTAAAGCGCCGGGGGTATCTGGAATCTCGATTTCCAGGCGCACCAACCTGTGAGAACGCACTAATCCGCGCTGCAACACAGAAGACAGAATCATCATGTCTATATTACCTCCGCAAACAAGCATCCCCACACGTTTACCCCGGAACAGAGCAGGCTGACTCCGAACCAGCGCCAGACCAGCAGCCCCAGCGCCTTCGGCAACTGTTTTTTCAATCTCCAGCAGATCAAAAATAGCCTGCTCAACCATCTGTTCGCTGACAAGCTGTATGTCATCCACCTTTTCACTGATGATTGCGCTGGTCAGAACACCTGGCGCTTTCACAGCAATGCCTTCAGCTACGGTGAAACCGTGATTTGTAACAGTCTGCGGTTGCTTATGAAATGCGGCATAGGCGTTATTGAAGCGCTCCATCTGAACCCCGACAACTTTTATCTGAGGCGCTACAGATTTCACCACCGTTGCGATACCACTGATCAGCCCACCGCCGCCAATCGGCACAACAATGACATCCAGATCTTTCACCTGAGCAAGCATTTCCAGAGCTACTGTACCCTGCCCGGCGATCACATCGGGCTCATCAAAGGGATGAATCAGGATGATACCGCGCGCCTCAGCCAGATCTTTGGTGAACTGCAGTGTTTCATCAAAAGTGCTGCCTTGCAGAATCACTTCCGCACCCAACAGACGAGTGGCTTCAACTTTTGCATTAGGTGTCGTGCGGGGCATGACAATTGTTGTGGGTATACCCAGCCGGGTGCCGTGATACGCCAGCGCCTGCGCATGGTTCCCGGCGGACATCGCCGTTACGCCACCCGCTACAGCCTGGGGGTTTTTGAGCAGACTGTTGAGCGCGCCCCGCTCTTTGAACGAAGCCGTGAATTGCTGGTTTTCAAACTTCACAAACAGCTCACAGCCTAACTGCGCCGAGAGCGTCTGCGACTGGGTGAACGGCGTTTTTATCAGGTGCCCAGCCAGACGCTGCGCCGCTGCTTCAACATCAGTAAGGGTAATGGCCATATCCAGATTCATGCAATCAACAGGCGCGCGAGTATACTGCGGCTTGGACCTCTATACAGCGCCAGAACTTGAAACATCTTTTACTTGTCTACCACAGTAAAACCGGCAATACCCAGGCAATGGCTGAAGCAATTGCAGAAGGTGCCCGCGACGAGGACGTCGCAGGTGTTGAACTGCGGTTTTTACATGCAGGTGATGCCGGGCCGGATGATCTGTTGTGGGCGGATGCCCTGCTGATCGGTTCACCGGAAAATTTCGGCTATCTGTCGGGCAGGGTCAAAGACTTTCTCGATCGCACGTTTTACGAGGTAGAAGGCAAGTTATCCCCCCTGCCCTATGCAGCCTTCATCTCAGCCGGCAATGATGGTACCGGCGCGATCCGGGCACTGGAGCGTATCGCAAACGGCTATCCTTTTGTTAAGGTGCAGGAACCTTTGATCAGCCGCGGCGAGATCACCCAGAAGGATCTGGATGCCTGTCGGGAGTTAGGCCTGACACTGGCTGCGGGCCTTGAGCTGGGTTTATATTGAAAAGACCGCCGGATAGAGCAGCTGCCAGACAAATCAACCAACGACATTCACAGCAGTAGATACTTTGTCAGACATAACCGCCCGCATTCTTCACAACATTAACGAAATGCCCGCAGCACAATGGGACAGCTGCCACGCCCGCCAGGTTTACAATCCCTTTGTCACGCACAAATTCCTCCACGCACTTGAGAGCAGCGGCTCGGTCAGCACAGAAACCGGCTGGCAGCCCTTTCACGTAGTGGTTGAAGACAAGGACGAGTTGATCGGCGTGGTACCGGCCTACCTGAAAAATCATTCCCAGGGCGAGTACGTATTTGATTACGGTTGGGCGGATGCCTGGCATCGCGCGGGTGGCGACTACTACCCGAAGATGCAGATCAGTATCCCGTTTACGCCTGCAACGGGTCCCCGCCTGCTCACCCGCAGCGATAACCCGGAACATGAACAGATGTTGCTCGGTGCCTGTATGCAGATTGCTCAGCAGATCAAGGTATCCTCAATCCACATGACGTTTATGCAGGAACAACAGTGGCAAAATGCGGCGGCCGCGGGCTTCCTGCAGCGCATGGATCAACAATTCCACTGGCATAACGGAGGTTATGAGAATTTTGAAGGCTTTTTAGCTGATCTGGCATCGAAAAAACGCAAGAACATCCGACGTGAACGGCGCGATGCGCTGGCTGACGGCATTGAGATTGAATGGGTGACGGGCGCGCAGCTTACACAAGCGCATTGGGATGCGTTTTATCACTTCTATATGGATACCAGTAATCGCAAATGGGGTAGCGCCTACCTCAATCGCAAATTCTTCAGTCAGATCAACGACGTTATGGCCCAGGACATTCTACTGATCATGGCCAGGCGCGAAGGTCGGTATATTGCCGGAGCGATCAATTTTATCGGCGGCGATACCTTGTTTGGTCGCAACTGGGGCTGCATAGAAGACCATCGCTTTTTACATTTTGAGGTCTGTTATTACCAGGCCATCGAGTTTGCCATCAGTCGCGGCCTGAAGAAGGTTGAGGCCGGTGCTCAGGGCGCACACAAGGTGGCTCGAGGTTACCTGCCGGAACCGACCTACAGCGCCCACTGGATTGCAGATGCAGGTTTCCGCGACGCGGTTGAGCGGTTTGTGAACGATGAGCGACGTTATGTCAGCGAGGATATCGCTCACCTGGAGACGCGAACGCCTTTCAAGTCCAGTACCGACCTGCAGGCACTGCGCCAGTTCAACGTGTCTGAGCAGAAAAAGTCGCCATAAATTCAGACATATAAGCCTTTAGTCTGCGGACATTGTCAGGCCCCATGCGCAGCAGCTGTTTGTCAAATTCGGAACGGCTTTCCAATGCCGGATCAGCATAAAGATACATCACGTTAGGCTGCACCAGCATCACCGGTGTATCAATTTCAGGCAAGACTTCAATCTGACTCGCAGTCGCCTGAACAACACTGCGCAGTGTCGTACGCTCACCCAACAGGGCAAAAGCCTCCAACACCAGCGGTTCCATATCACTCAGAATCTGCGCGGCTGTTGCGGGTGGCAACTTTTCAAGCAGATCGAGATAAGGGGTATAACGGGCATAACCTGCCGGGTCTAAAAAGATAACCTCATCTTGCTTAATCACTGGAAAACCCTCACTGGGCGCCAGAAAACTCAGTTGACGCCGGGGTAACCGTCCCTGGGCGGCGTTTTGCAGCACCACCGAAAAGCGCTCGATCAAAGCCTCCCGAGCTAACCAGTCCTGCGGCAGGGGCCACTGCGCCAACGCCTCACGCACCCAGCCATCACTTTCACGCAGAGGTGGCAGGACGGGTGCAGGAGGTGCCTCGACGGCTGCAACCTCGTCCCTTTGGACTACCGCCTCCTGTACCGCTGCCTCTTGAACCGGCGAGGTTGCAGCAGGTGTCACCACTTCAGCCTCAAGCGGCGGCTTAACTTCAGAGCCCTCTTCGTTGTCCGGCCAGAACTGAATACCCAGAATAACAATCAGCGCTGCGCCGATCCCCGCCAGAATAAAACCCGTTCGCATGACTCCACCCTCAGTACGTGCAGAAAAAATTAACGCCAAAGTATGGTTGTTTGGACCTCATGTACCGGCTTCAGGTTCAATTGCATCGCTCACTGGCTAATTGCAACGGCGCATCTGCTGCCACTTTGAATTATCATAGCCCGCTATCTCATCTATCTATCACCTGAGTATGACCGACGTAACACAAACCGCCATCAGCCAGCTCCTGGATCACAGCATCAACCTCGGCAGCCAGGTTGAAATCCGTGGCTGGGTAAGATCGCGCCGCACCTCCAAAGGCGGGTTTTCATTCATTCATCTGCACGACGGCTCGTGTTTTGATTCCATTCAGGCCGTTGCTGATGGTGCCCTGCCCAACTACGACAGTGACATCGTCGAGCTGGTCACGGGTTGTTCGGTGATTGTTCGAGGTGAGCTGGTTGAATCCCAGGGCAAAGGGCAGGATCGGGAAATCCAGGCGAGCGAAGTTGAAGTTGTCGGCTGGGTAGACGACCCGGAAACCTACCCGATCAGTAAAAAACGGCATAGCTTTGAGTTTTTACGCGGCGTGGCGCACCTGCGACCTCGGACCAATACCTTTGGCGCGATGGCTCGCGTTCGGCATGCTATCGCACAAGCAGTACATCGCTATTTTGATGACGAAGGCTTTTTCTGGGTGAACACCCCCATCATTACCGCCAGCGATTGTGAAGGCGCGGGCGAGCTGTTCCGCGTCTCAACCCTTGACCAGATGAATCTGCCTGAAGGCGGCTATAGCGAAGACTTTTTTGGCACCGAAGCCTTCCTCACCGTATCAGGTCAGTTGAACGTTGAGAGTTACGCGTGCGCGCTGTCGAAGGTGTACACCTTCGGACCGACCTTTCGCGCTGAAAACTCCAACACCAGCCGCCACCTTGCGGAGTTCTGGATGATTGAACCGGAGGTCGCGTTTGCCGATCTGGCTGCTAACGCCGCCCTTGCCGAACACTTTCTGAAAAACGTGATCAAACAAATCACCACACGCTGTCAGGATGACATGGCATTTTTCGCCCAGCACATTGATCAGGACCTGAGCGAACGCCTGCAACATGTGATGGATAAACCTTTTGAAAAAATGACCTACACAGATGCCGTTAAACTGCTCCAGGACAGCACGCAGAAATTTGAGTATCCGGTGCAATGGGGCCTCGATCTGCAGTCGGAGCATGAGCGGTTTATCACTGAAACAGTGATTGGCGGTCCGGTAGTGGTAACCGACTATCCGAAAGAAATCAAAGCGTTCTACATGCGCATGAACGACGACGAAAAAACCGTCGCGGCGATGGATGTGCTGGTACCGGGCGTTGGAGAAATCATCGGCGGCAGTCAACGCGAAGAGCGCCTGGATGTACTCGACAGCCGCATAAGTGATGAAAAACTTAAGCAGGAGCTGTGGTGGTACCGTGATCTGCGCCGTTACGGCACGGTGCCGCACGCCGGGTTTGGTTTAGGTTTCGAACGCCTGGTGTTGTACCTGACGGGTATGGAAAACATTCGCGATGCGATTCCTTTTCCACGCGTGCCCAACAACGCGGGCTTTTAAAGCAACCTCTTTATGTTTGCATCGTTATGGCGTCTGCGCGTCTTTATCCAACCTTATCGGATTGGCTGGTTCTCTGGCATTGTCGCATTTGGTGTCGCTCGTTTTTTCGAAGTCTCGGTTATTTTTCTAACCGCTGATGCCATCAACCGTATCACCGCCGGTAACTACGATGTGCTGATGCCGGTTTTCGGTATCTTCGGGGCCGTTTTTGCACGCTACATCGTCGTCACCTATGCACGCTATGCGGTTCGTAAAGCCGGTCTGAATGTTGCCTTCGATTTGCGTCAGCAACTCTACAGTTCGCTGCAGGATCAGGGCTCAGACTTCTATGCCCGACACAGCATTGGCGACATGATGACCCGGGCGGTGGCTGACATATCACTGGTTTACCGCCTTATTGCGATGGGTACCATTCTGGTTGTCATTCTCGTTTATGCCACCCTGTTCGGTTATGGGGCGATGTTGTACTACTCGCCGATGTTGACGCTGCTCCTGCTCCCGCCCATGCCCATCGTATTCTGGTATGCACAAAGATCTTCCATGCAGATGGGTATCGCCTCGCAACAGGTGCAGGAACGTCTATCCGATCTGGGTACCCATGTGCAGGAGAATTTGAGCGGCATCCGCACCATTCAGGCCATGGTGCAGGAAGAAAACGAAATCGAGCGATTTGCCAGGACCAATCAGAACTACGCTGAAGCTTTTTACGAACAGGGACGGATTACGTCCGCTATGGCGGCCTGGATGCCCAGCCTTGCCGCGGTCTGTACGCTGACGATTTTGAGTTTTGGCGGTTATCTGGTGCTGGAAGGAAAAATGCTGGTCGGCGATTTTGTGGCCTTCATCAGCCTGGTTGCAATGGTTGTTCAGCCATTTCGGGTCGCCGGCTTCATTGTCAATCTGTTCCAACGTGCCGCAGTGGCCAGTGATCGGTTGTTTGAAGTCATGGACCTCGATCCGGAGATCACTGATGCACCCACCGGCGAGACACCGGATGTCATCCACGGTGACATCACATTCAGGCATTTAAGTTTTACTTACCCCGGCAGCAGCCAGCCGGTATTGAAAGACATCAATCTGCACATCGAGAAGGGCGAAACCATCGCAATCATGGGGCGCGTAGGTTCGGGCAAGACAACCTTACTCAAACAAATCGTTAGAATTCTGGACCCCGCTCCGGGCACCATTATCATCGACGGACATGACGTGGTGGATTATCCGTTGGCGCAGATCCGCTCACAGATTGCCATGGTGCCACAGGATCCGTTCCTGTTTGCCGAGCCATTGAAAGATAATCTGACCTACGATGATCCGAACCGTGCGCTTGAAGAGATCTGGCAGGCAGCGACGTCTGCTGATCTGAAAGACACCATTGAGGGCTTCCCCGAACGCCTCGATACGCTCGTAGGCGAGCGTGGCGTAACCTTGTCTGGCGGGCAGAAACAGCGTGCAACGTTAGCACGGGGCTTTATTCGAAATGCCTCTGTGCTCGTGCTCGATGATTGTTTTTCCGCTGTAGACACAGAAACAGAAGAACATATTCTGTCGGAACTGAAGCGATTGCGGCAGACGCAAACCACATTGCTTGTGTCTCACCGAGTCAGTACTACCCGTCACGCGGACCGCATTGTGGTCCTGGAAGATGGCCGCATCCGCGAAGTAGGCAGTCATGAAGAACTGATTAAGGCGCAGGGATACTACGCTGAGCTGGAACGGGTACAACGCGAAGGCGCTGAAAACGAAAACTTCGCCGGCACAAGGGTGGTCAGCTGATGCAGAAACAAGCCGACAACAACGCGCCTGCCCAACGCGATCACGCCATGTTCGACGCCGACCTGAGCGGCACGGTATTAAACATGCACCTGTTGGGCCGCCTGATGCACTGGCTCAAACCCTACAAATTTTCACTGCTGATCAGCAGTGTACTGGTGCTGATCACCTCGACTCTGCAGATTCTGCTGCCGATAATTATTTCCCTGGTGGCGATCGATCATATTTTCCGAAATGAATCTGATGCAGACACACCGGACTTCGGACTGATCGAGTTAAATACTTATCTGGTCGACGTCACTGGCCTGCATCCGCTGGTGATTGCCTGTTTGATGTATGGCGTGATCCAGATCCTCTGGGCACTCACCGGTCACGCGCATCGTATGACCCTGATCGGCGCTGTAATCAATGGGCTGCGGGACCTGCGCCTGGACCTGTTCAGACACCTGGAAACCCGGCCGTCCTCTTTCTACGATCGCGTTGCGGTGGGACGGGTGATGACCCGCGTCACCAACGATGTGGAAGCGCTGTATGAACTGCTGCGCGGCTTAGGCAGTCTCATCGGTGAATTTGTACCTTTTTTTGTCGCTCTGACGGTGATGCTGGCGATCAATCCGGAGCTGACCGTCATCCTGCTGCTGGCACTACCGATACTTGCAGGGGCAACCTACTACTTCCGTCGCACCACGCGGCACCTGTTCAGACAGGTGCGCCAGACGCTATCGGCACTTAATCAGAACCTGCAGGAAAACCTGGCCGGTCTGCAGGTTGTACAACTGTCAGATCGAGAGGCGTTCAATCTCAAGCGCTATACCCGGATCAATACAAGCAACCGAGACTTCGAACTGCGATCGGCTCGGGTGGAAACACTCTACGGCGCGTTCAATGACAGCCTCGCCCACATCGCCATCGGTGTCATTATCTGGTTCGGCGCCAGCCAGGTTGCGAGCATGGAAATGACCTTAGGCGAAGTGGTCTTGTTTACCCAGTTTATCGGCATGTTGTTCCACCCCGTTGTTGTGCTGGGAGAACAGACCAACATTCTGTTCCGCGCCATGGCCAGTGGCGAACGGATTTTTCAGGCAATCGACTGGGACGAAAAAATTCACGAGCCCACCCATCCCGTGCAACTACCTGAGCGCCTTGCAGGTGAAGTGCGCTTCAACCATGTGAATTTTGGCTATCTGCCGAACATGCCGATTCTGCAGGACGTCAGTTTCACGATTGCACCCGGAGAAAAGCTGGCCATCGTCGGTCCTACCGGGTCAGGTAAAAGTACCCTGATCCGCCTGTTAAGTCGCTTCTACGATTTTGAAGATGGACAGATATTTCTCGACGGCGTCGACCTCAATCACATTCATACTCATGATTTGAGGAAAAGAGTGGGGGTGGTTTTACAGGATTTCCATATCTTCTCAGGCACTATCTACGACAATATTGCGCTAGGCAATCCCGACATCACCCGCGAACGCGCGGTAGAAGCGGCAAAGACTGTCAATGCGCACGACTTCATTACTTCGCTTGACGAGGGTTATGATACGGAGTTGACAGAACGCGGCCAGAACCTCTCTCAGGGACAGCGTCAACTACTCGCATTTGCACGCGTGTTGGCCGCGGACCCGGAAATACTTGTGCTGGATGAAGCCACGGCAAGCATCGATACCGAGACGGAGTTGTTGATCCAGGATGCGTTGCGGCGTTTAACTCAGGACCGTACCAGTATTCTCATCGCCCACCGCCTGCAGACCATTCAGGAAGCTGACCGGGTTCTGGTACTGCATAATGGCAAAGTCGAGGAACTCGGCACCCATGAAGAACTGCTGGCGGCAAAGGGCTTATACAGCACCCTGCACAGCCTGCAGTTCCAGGAGCCTGAGGTTACAGAAGGCTCTGCTTAGCTGACTATCTGACCCGTGTGCGCTTCTTTGTAGCCCGCCTGGTCATAAGCCAGGGCACCGTTAACAATCACTGAATTTACACCAATGGCATCGCGTACGTAGCGCATGCCAGTGCCGGGAATATCACGTACCGCCTGTTCTTCGCCACGGGCAATCTGCTCGGGATCAAAGACCACAACATCAGCAGCAAACCCTTCCTGCAGAAGTCCGCGACCTTTTAAGCCCCAGATATTGGCCGTATCCAGTGTTATTTTTTTCACCGCCTGCTCAAGACTCATGCTCTGCGAACCACGCACAAATTCGCTGAACAGGTAGCCGGTATCACCATAGGTGGCAAAGCTGGCAATGTGCGCACCACCATCCGATGCACCTACATGCACCATAGGATCAGCCAGCAGCGGTCCTACCCGGGTCGAATCGTTATGGCCCATATTCGCGGCCAGGAAGTGAACGTCAAGATCATGCTGCAGAGACAGATCGATCATACACTCCGCTGGGGTTTGTTGCCGCTCATCTGCGACGTCCGCGAGCTTACGACCTTCCAGCTTTTCGTTTGTACCTGCGTCGGGTACCGAGCGAATCACCAGAGGACCTAACCAACCGCGGCCGCCTTCTGAGCCCGCCGCCGCAACCAGCTTTTCGCGCCCTTCCGGGCTGGAGAAAAATGCAATTTTCTCGTCTTTCGGCAAACGCATGGCACGGAACCAGGCCGGATTGCCGGCAAAAAACAGGCTCGGCAGATCAAAACAGAAGCTGATGTCGATGGGTCGAGTCTGAACCTGCGGCCAGACCCGCGCGCCTCTTGCCATCTGTTCTTTAACGCGAGCCATGGCACGCGGCACATTATCCGGCGATGCGGCAGAATCGAACAGAGGCGAAAACGTCGTTGGAATGTTGTATTTCAGCGACAGCTCCGCCAGTTGATCAATGCGCGCAATGGTTATGTCCGTGGCATAAAACTCAGGCACCACCTGCAACATTTTGCCGTATTCACCCAGTACTGCAGCCAGCGCATCAAGCTCGTCACTGTGGGCCCAGCGGCTGGGTACAGGATAGAGGTTGGTGTCGATGTCCACATAGCTGGTGGATAAACCCACAGCGCCGGCTTCCAGAGCCTGGCGCAACAGATCCTGCATCTGCTCAATTTCTTCCACTGTTGCCGCGCGTTCCTGGGCAGCCTGGTCCATCACCCACATACGAATGACACTGTGCCCTACTAACGGTGCAACATTGATCGACAACTGGGATTTGATGGCCGCCAGGTAGTCGTCAAAACTTTCCCAGGTCCATTCAAACGCGGTGCCGTCAAACACTTCTTTCGGCAGCTCTTCAATCTGACGGAACATACCAACCAGACCT
>Ga0180435_10000597_pt1 | contig 38067 bp, 37 predicted proteins | sample SS_ome_3_FD_132467 | JGI IMG/M metagenome (GOLD analysis project Ga0180435, IMG submission 132467) | Hypersaline lake sediment archaeal communities from the Salton Sea, California, USA - SS_3_S_1 metaG | ecosystem: Environmental > Aquatic > Non-marine Saline and Alkaline > Hypersaline >... | reverse complement strand
CAGCGCCATCTTCAGCAGGTTGGTCAGCGCCGGTTCGTCGTCGACGAGGAGAACCCGGACGGGCGAGCCGTCGGGCCGGGTGATGCGGGGCAACTGGCCCAGGACGGCCGAACGTTGCCGGGGATTACGTGGAGCCACAGCCACAGTCATAACCCGATTCTGTTCGCCACGTCGCGCCGCGTCAGCAGATCCATATGAACTTCATATGTTTTCTCTCTGCGCCGAGCAGGAACCGACCCTGAGATATGTATTCGCTATGTGTCCGCCGCCCAGCCTTGGCGCGGGACCGCCGGCTCCCTAGTCTCGGAAAGTGAATTGGCGTAATGCACTGCAGGTTTCCGCACCGGCCACGGCGGTTTCGACGACCCACCTCCGCTGTGCGCGAACAGATCCCGCGGTGAGTACGCGAACCGTCACCGAATGACAGGAGTCCCGCCTTGAGGACAACCGCCCAGCCCAACGGCTCACTCGCGTCCAGCATCGCGCGCTACGACCTGCCGGCCTCCCTGGTGGTGTTCCTGGTCGCACTGCCGCTCTCGCTGGGCATCGCCATCGCCTCCGACGCTCCGCCTCTGGCCGGGTTGATCGCCGCCATCGTCGGCGGCATCGTGGCCGGCGCACTCGGTGGCTCGCCACTGCAGGTCAGTGGGCCCGCAGCTGGTCTGACCGTCATTGTGGCGGGCTTGGTCGCCCAGTTCGGATGGGCGGTGACCTGCGCGATCACCGTGTGCGCGGGTCTTGTCCAGATTCTGCTCGGGCTCAGCCGGGTGGGCCGCGCCGCGCTGGCGATCTCGCCGATGGTGGTCCACGCGATGCTCGCCGGGATCGGCATCACCATCGCCCTGCAGCAGATCCACGTGCTGCTGGGCGGGGACTCGCACAGCTCGGCATGGCGCAACGTGACCGAACTCCCGGGGCACTTCGGCGATGCCGGCCTGGCCGGGATGGCGATCGGCGGGCTGGTCATCGCGATCCTGGTCGCATGGCGCTGGGCGCCGGCCCGGATCCGGCGGATCCCCGGACCCCTGGTGGCCGTCCTGGCCGCCACCATCGCCGCGGCGGCGTTCGCGCCGGAGGTCCCGCGTATCGCTCTCGACGGATCGCTGGTCGACGCGATGGCGCTGCCCAGCCTCCCCGAGGGCCGGTGGACGGCGTTCGCGATCGGCGTCGTGACCGTCGCCCTGATCGCCAGTGTGGAAAGTCTTCTCACCGCGGTCGCCGTCGACCGGATGCAGACCGGAACCCGCAGCAATCTCGACCGCGAACTGGTCGGTCAGGGCGCGGCGAACATGGTCTCCGGGGCGGTCGGCGGCCTGCCGATCACCGGCGTCATCGTGCGCAGCTCGGCCAACGTGGCCGCCGGGGCCAGGACGAGGGCCTCGAGCATCCTGCACGGCGTGTGGGTTCTGGTCTTCGCGCTCCCCTTCGCCGGGCTGGTCGAACGCATTCCCACCGCCGCCCTGGCCGGCCTGCTGATCGTCATCGGCATCCAGCTGGTCAAGCTCACCCACATCGAAACAGCCCGCCGCAACGGCGATCTGGCCGTCTACCTGGTGACCGTCGGCGGGGTGGTGTTCCTCAACCTGCTCGAGGGCGTCCTGCTCGGCCTCGCGCTGTCGATTCTGATGACGGTGTGGCGGGTCGCGCGCGCCCGGGTCACGGCCGAGCCGGTCGACACCGACCGCTGGGAGGTCACGGTGGCGGGGTCGTGCACGTTCCTGTGCCTGCCTAGGCTGCACAAGACCCTGGAGGCGGTTCCGCCCGGAACCCGGGTCCGCCTGACCGTCGCGGCCGACTACCTCGACCATGCGGCTTCGGAGTTCATCGAGGCCTGGCGCCGCCAGCACGAGGCGACCGGCGGAACGGTGACCACCGCACCGCCGCGCCCGAGGGCCGACGTCCAGAGGCCCCAAATGCGAACTATAACTCGTGATTCATATGGGTTCGATATGAGGTCCGTGACCCGGCACAACGGCGTTCATAAACTGAGGACATGACGAGGAACACAGACGAAACCGTCACCGCCGGTAACGATCTGACCACCTCCGGAAGGAAAGGAAGAACAATGGCCATCACATTCCTCACCTCGGCCGTCATCGTCGGGGCCGCCGCGAGCGCCATCGCCCTGGCCCCCTCGGCCGCCGCGACCACGAACGATATGGAGTGTGCCGACAGGGGCTCGGCGACGCTGTGCCAGAAGTCCGGACACGCCTCGATGAACGTCAGCCCCGGCACCGAGGCCGGCGGCGCGGACTACTGGCCCTTCACGGCCGGTCCGGCAACCCCGCCGATCTGGGCCATGAGCTGACTGTCCGGACACCGAAGGCCGCGAGGGCGATTCGCCCTCGCGGCCTTATTCATACGAAGTGCAAATCGCTATTTCTATGTGTTGTCTATGAAGTTCGTGACTTACGGCGGAGCCCTCCATAGGCTGAAAGCACACAAGGAATCCAGACGAAATCATCACCGCCGGTGAGGATCTCAGGACCACCAAAGGGAAAGGAAACACCAATGAGAGGAAAGTTCTTCGCCTCGGCGATCATCGCGGGAGCCGCCACCGGCGCTATCGCCCTGGCCCCGGTCGCCGCGGCCGAGTCCAACAATCTGGACTGCGTGGACAAGGGCACGGCGACGGTGTGCCAGAAGAACGGGCACTCGTCGATCAACGTCAGCCCCGGCACCAAGGCCGGCGGCAACGCCTACAACCCCTTCGGCGCCGGCCCCATGCCGCCGATCTGGGCCCTGGACTGACGATCCCGACACCGAAGGCCGCGAGGGCGAACCGCCCTCGCGGCCTTCGCCGTTGGCGCGAGTCAGTCATCAAGAATGTCGCGCACCACGGCGTCGGCCAGAAGCCGGCCGCGCCCGGTCAGCACCAGCCGTCCGTCGATCAGCCGGAGCAGTCCGTCGGACACCGCGGCCTCGGCACGGCACCGCTCCGCCGCGCTTAGAGAGCCCAGCGGGATCCCGCGCCGCAACCGCAGCCCGAGCATCATCGTCTCGACATGATGCTCGCGTGGGCCCAGCCGTTCCCAGCCGGCGACCGGAAGTTCGCCTCGGCAGGCCGTTTCGGCGTAGCTGCCGGGGTGTTTGACATTCCACCAGCGGTGCTCGCCGACCGAGCCGTGCGCACCCGGCCCGGCGCCCCACCACTGCCCGCCGGTCCAGTAGCCCATGTTGTGTCGGCACTCCGCGCCGTCCCTGCCCCAGTTCGACACCTCGTACCAGTACAGGCCGGCTTCGCGCAGGCGCTCGTCGACCAGTTCGTAGCGGTGGGCCAGAATGTCCTCATCGGTGCCGGGAACCTCGCCGCGGCGGATCCGTCGAGCAAGGGCGGTGCCGTCCTCCACCGTCAGCGCGTACGCCGAGACGTGGTCCACCCCCGCATCCAGGGCGGCGTCCACCGATGCGATCAGGTCCGCGTCGGACTCGCCCGGAGTGCCGTAGATGAGGTCGACATTGACGTGCGCGAAGCCGGCCGCCCGCGCTTCGCGTGCGGCGGCGGGCGCCCGGCCCGGGGAGTGGACTCGGTCCAGGACGGCCAGCACCGCCGGCGAGACCGACTGCATGCCCAGCGAGACGCGTGTGAAGCCGGCCTCCCGGATCTCGGCGAAGAACGCGGGAGAGGTCGACTCCGGGTTGGCCTCGGTGGTGACCTCGGCACCACGGGCCAGCGGGAAGTGGTCGGCGACCGCCTCCAACACGCCCGACAGCCGCTTCGCCCCCAGCAGCGAGGGGGTGCCGCCGCCGACGAAGACCGTCTGCGCCGTCACCGGGCCGATCGCCCGGGCGGCGGCTGCCAGCTCGGCCCTCAACCCGGCCAGCCAGCCGTCGGGATCGGAGCCGCCCGCCTCCCCCGGCGTGTAGGTGTTGAAGTCGCAGTAGCCGCAGCGGCTGGAGCAGAACGGCACGTGGACGTAGACCCCGAACGGTGTTCCCGGGGTCATAGTCAGCTCGGGCGGCCCGACGCTCACCGCGGGGCGTCCCGGTAGATCCTGGAGATGGCGCCGTTGTCGGGCTCGAACAGCGCGGGGTAGAGGCTGTCCCAGCCGCCCAGCCCGGCCACCGTCCACAGCACCGGCGGCTGTGGGAACCCCGCGGCGAATTCGGCGGCGACGGCCGGATCCACCGGCCGGAATCCCGCCCGCGCCCAGATCCGCTGGGCCTGCGGGGTGAACAGGAAGTTGCGCAACTCGACGGCCTTGCGCAGTTCGGCGCTGGTGTTCATGACCGCGACGGGGTAGTCGATCCGCAACGTCCGGGCCGGGGTGAGGTAGACCACCTCCTCACCGCGTTCCCGTAGCCGGATGGCCTGGTTCTCGGAGGTGATCAGGACGTCGCCCGCACCGCGCAGGAATGCTTCGGCGGCCTCGTCCGCCGAAGCGGGCCGGCCGGCGAGGTGCCCGGAGACCAGCCGGGTGACGAAGTCGAGGCCGGCCTTGTGGTCCCGGCCGCCGTCACTGCCCGCCGCGTAGACCGCAAGCAGATTCCAGGTGGCCGAGCCCGACTCCCCGGGCCCGGCGGTCACCACGCCCACACCGGGCCGCAGCAGGTCCTCCCAGTCGGTGATATCGCGCGGGTTCCCGGGCCGCACGACCATGGTCACCACCGAGCCGAACGGCAGCCCCCGCGTCACACCGGCGTTCCACCGGGGCGTTACCCGGCCCTCGGTGACCAGCCGGGCGACCTCCGGCTCGGTGGCGAACCCGACCAGGTCGGCGCGCTTGCCCTCGGCGACGGCTCGGGACTGCGCGCCCGACGGTCCGAAGGATCCGCGGACCTTGACGTCCCGGCCCTGCTCGGTGTCGGCGAACGCGGGGATGATCGCCTCCCAGCCGGGCTCGGTCGACGCCGCCGCGACCAGACCCAGCACCGCGCCCTTCGGCGGCGGGGGGCCCGCGCCGATGCCGGTGGGCTTGTCGGTGCAACCGGCCAGCCAGGCCGCGGCGAGTACCGCGACGGCGGCCAGGCGCGCGGGGACTGTCAAGGCCGGGTCCGGTTACTGAACCTGGTAGATCCAGATCAGGTTCGAGGTCAGCTCACCGTTGCCGGTCCACTGGTAGCGGCGGGCGACTCCCTGCCCGTCGTAGCCGGCGACGAAGTCGCGGAGTGCCGGCCGGCTGCTGGCCCCCGAGTCGATTCCGGCGAGCAGGATCGTCGCCGCATCGTAGGCCTCGACGCTGTAGGTGCCCGGCGGCTGCCCGGCGACTGTGGTGTACCGCTCGGTGAAGTCCTCGGTCGCCGGACCGCACGGGCAGGACAGAACCGCCCCCTCGGCGGCCTGGCCGGCGGACTTGACGAACTGCGGGTCCTTGAGTCCGTCCGGCCCGGCGAAGAGGCCCTCGAATCCGGCCTCGCGGAGCTGCTGGAGCAGCAGCGCGCCCTCGGTGTAGTAGGCCGCGTAGACAACAGCGTCCGGTCCCTGCCCCTGAATCTGGGTCACCGCCGCCGAGAGGTCCTTGTCGCCCTTCTTGATCGAGATGTTGCAGGCCTCGTCGGCGATCGGGCCCAGCGTCTCACGGACGGCGTCGGCCTGACCCACTCCCGCGTCGCTGCTGTCGTCGACCACGCACACCTTCTTGACTCCTCGGTCGTTCTTGAGGTAGCTCGCCAGTGACGGGCCCTGCACCCCGTCGTTGGACAACCCGCGAAAGAACGTCGTCCAGCCCTGTTCGGACAGCGTGACGTTGGTGGCCGACGGGGTGATGGCGACCAGGCCGGCCTGGTCGAAGACCGCCCCGGTGGCCTTGGTCTCCCCCGACCAGGTCGGCCCGACCAGGCCGACGATGGAGGGGTCGTCGACGATCTGCGGTGCGATCGCCGTCGCCTTCTGCGGGTCGCCCTCGGTGTCGAAGGACTTCAGTTCGACCTGGCAGTCCGGATTGGCGTTGTTGTGCTCCTCCACGGCCAGTTCCGCGCCGTTCTTGACGTTGGCGCCGAACGGGGCGTCCGGGCCGGTGAGTGGGCCGGCCACGGCGATCGCCACCGGCGCGCAGATCGCGTCGCCGCTGCCGGCCGGGTCGGCCGGCACCGTGTCGGAGGCCAGCGATACCTGCCCGCCGTCCTGGTTGATCGGGGTCACGGCGACGATCTGCAGGGCGGTGTCGGTGCCGCTGTCGCTCGGCGCCGACTGGGTGCAACCGGTGGCGGCGAGCAGTGTCAGGACAGCGGCGGCGATCGGCGCAACAGGCCGGGCGTTTGCGAAAGGCATGGGTTCTCCAGCGGGGTCAGCGGTTGAGCAACCATACAGCCACCACCAGCACCAGAAGCGCGACCAGGGCCAAACTCACCCGGGACCGCGGCATCCCGCTCAACCGGACCCTCCGCGGTCCCGGCGCAGCCGCCGTAGCGTCCGGATACCGGAGCCCAGCACCTTGTCGGCCACCACAGCCAGACCGTAGGACAACGCCAGCGCCACCGGCATCACGATGGCGGTCTGGGGCACGAAGTCCAGCCCGGACAACCACAACTCCAAGCCGTCCCACCAATCCAGCACGCTGGGCACCGCCTCACCCTACTTGGGCGGATCGGTGGACGCACGGGGCGCGCGGCACCATGATGAGTTGATGGTCTTGGAGGCACCGACCGATATCGACGACCGCGACGGCCAGCCGGACGAACCGGACAGGGAGGCCCCGAACGTCCCCTTCGCGCCGACCGGGTCCCAGCGCAGCCCGTTCCCGCCGATCGCCGACTACGCGTTCCTCTCCGACTGCGAGAACACCTGCCTGGTCTCGGCCGCGGGGTCGGTGGAGTGGATGTGCGTACCGAGGCCGGACTCGCCGAGCGTCTTCGCGGCCATCCTGGACCGCGGCGCCGGGCACTTCCGGCTGGGGCCCTACGGGGCGTCGGTTCCCGCCGCCCGGCGGTACCTGCCGGGCAGTCTGATCATGGAGACCACCTGGCAGACCCCGACCGGCTGGATGATCGTGCGGGACGCCCTGGTGATGGGGCCGTGGCATGACATCGACGCCCGATCGCGCACCCACCGGCGCACCCCGATGGACTGGGACGCCGAGCACATCCTGCTTCGCACCGTGCGCTGTGTCAGCGGGACCGTCGAGCTGGTGATGAACTGCGAGCCGACCTTCGACTACGGCCGGATCAACGCCGTGTGGGACTACTCGGCCAACGCCTACGGGGAGGCGATCGCGCGGGCCCGCACCGACCCCGACGCGCATCCGACGCTGCGGCTGACCACGAATCTGCGGATCGGCCTGGAGGGCCGGGAGGCCCGGGCCCGGACCCGGCTGAAGGAGGGCGACAACGTCTTCGTCGCGCTCTCCTGGTCGAAGCATCCGGCGCCGCAGTCCTACGAGGAAGCCACCCAGAAGATGTGGCAGACGAGCGAGGCGTGGCGGCAGTGGATCAACGCCGGCCACTTCCCCGACCATCCCTGGCGGGCCTACCTGCAGCGCAGCGCGCTGACGCTGAAGGGGCTGACCTACTCCCCCACCGGCGCGCTGCTGGCGGCGAGCACCACCTCGCTGCCAGAGACACCGCGCGGCGAACGCAACTGGGACTACCGCTACGCCTGGGTCCGGGACTCCACCTTCGCGCTGTGGGGCCTCTACACGCTGGGCCTGGACCGCGAAGCCGACGACTTCTTCTCCTTCATCGCCGACGTCTCCGGCGCAAACAACGGTGAGCGGCACCCGCTGCAGGTGATGTACGCCGTCGGCGGCGAGCGTGAACTGATCGAGGACGAACTGGACCACCTGTCCGGCTACGACTACGCCCGGCCGGTGCGGATCGGCAACGGCGCCTACAACCAGCGCCAGCACGACATCTGGGGCACCATGCTGGACTCGGTCTACCTGCACTGCCGATCGAGGGAGAACATCTCCGACCAGTTGTGGCCGGTGCTCAAGGAGCAGGTGGAGGAGGCCATCGAGCACTGGCGCGAGCCCGACCGCGGGATCTGGGAGGTGCGTGGGGAGCCGCAGCACTTCACCTCCTCGAAGGTGATGTGCTGGGTGGCCCTGGACCGCGGCGCCAAGCTTGCCGAGTTGCAGGGATCCAAGGAGTACGCCGAGGAGTGGCGGGGAATCGCCGAGCAGATCAAGGCCGACATCCTGGCCAACGGGGTGGACTCCCGCGGGGTGCTGACGCAGCGATACGGCAGCGACGCCCTGGACGCCTCCCTGCTGCTGGTCCCCCTGGTGCGGTTCCTGCCGGCCGACGACCCGCGGGTGCGGGCCACCGTCCTGGCGATCGCCGACGAGCTGACCGAGGACGGCCTGGTGCTGCGCTACCGGGTCGAGGAGACCGACGACGGACTGTCCGGGGAGGAAGGCACCTTCACCATCTGCTCGTTCTGGCTGGTGTCGGCACTGGTCGAGATCGGCGAGATCAGCCGAGCCCGGCATCTGTGCGAGCGGCTGTTGTCCTTCGCCAGCCCGCTGCACCTCTACTCCGAGGAGATCGAGCCGGCCACCGGGCGGCACCTGGGCAACTTCCCGCAGGCGTTCACCCACCTGGCGCTGATCAACGCCGTGGTGCACGTCATCCGCGCCGAGGAGCAAGCCGACGGCACCGGGATGTTCCAGCCGGCCAACGCGCCCAGCTGAACCGACCCGCTCAGCCGGCGGCCCGCAGCTTGTCCAGCATCAGCTGAACCAGCGCGACGGCGCGGCCGTCGACGGCCTGCTGAGCCGGCGCCGGGCCGGTCACCGCGACATCGGCGTCGACCAGGCTGTCGGCGGACAGCCCGACGGCGTGTTCGGTGGGGAAGAACTTCCCGTCGGGGTCCCCGCCGACGATGGTGGCCGACAGGATCGGGCCGTCGACCCGCACGTCGGTGACCGTCAGAGCGATACCGGATCCGGGAACGCCGATGCTCAGCGTCACCGTGGTGCCTTCACAGGACTGCCACTGGCGTGCGAAACGGTCGAACATCCGCTTCGCCTCCGTCGCGGAGCCGAACCGCACCACCCCCGCCTCGGCGCTGGACGCGGCCAGGTCCGCGCCGAACCGGGAATAGTCCCGCCAGGCGGCGGCCGTCACATCCCCGGACTCGTAGACCACCCGCATCAGCGGGGTGACGGCGCCGAGGCACTCCAGCGGGTCGGCCCCGGAGCTGTCCCGGATCCCGCCGGGCAGCACATCCAGCGCGCCGACCTTCGCCGGGCCGGCGGCATCCAGCGGATTGCCGACCACGTTCCCGACCTCCTCAGCGGTCGGCAGCACCTGCTGGAGCAGGGCGGCCGGGGAGGCCTGCTCGCGCTGTGCGGCACCGTCGACGGAATCGGCGCAGCCGGCCAGAGCGCCGCCCAGTGCGGCGCAGCCGCCGAGCGTGCCCAGCACTCGCCCCCCAACGACCCTGAAGTCGTGTCTGATGAGTGCCTACTTCCGTGAGCCGGCCGGCTTGTCGCCGCCGGCGTCGGTGGACAGTGCGGCGACGAAGGCCTCCTGCGGCACATCGACCCTGCCGATGGTCTTCATCCGCTTCTTGCCTTCTTTCTGCTTTTCCAGCAGCTTGCGCTTCCGGGTGATGTCACCGCCGTAGCATTTGGCGAGCACATCTTTGCGGATCGCCCGGATATTCTCCCGCGCAATGATTTTCGAGCCGACGGCTGCCTGAACCGGAACCTCGAACTGTTGGCGCGGGATGAGTTCCTTGAGCTTGCTGGTCATCTTGTGGCCGTAGGCCAGCGCGGAATCCTTGTGCACGATCGCACTGAAGGCGTCCACCGGCTCGCCCTGCAGCAGGATGTCGACCTTGACCAGTGCGGACTCCTGCTCCCCGGCCTCCTCGTAGTCCAGGCTGGCGTAGCCGCGGGTGCGGGACTTCAAGGCGTCGAAGAAGTCGAAGATGATCTCCCCCAGCGGCATGGTGTAGCGCAGTTCAACCCGCTCCGGGGAGAGGTAGTCCATCCCGCCGAGCTCACCGCGGCGGGACTGGCACAGCTCCATGATGGTGCCGATGAACTCGCTGGGAGCGATCACCGTGGTCTTGACCACCGGTTCGAAAACCGCCCGGATCTTGCCCGTCGGCCAATCCGAGGGATTGGTGACGATCGTCTCCTCGCCGTCCTCGGTGATCACCCGGTAGACCACGTTGGGCGAGGTGGAAATCAGGTCGAGGTTGAACTCCCGCTCCAGGCGCTCCCGGGTGATCTCCATGTGCAGCAGCCCGAGAAACCCGCAACGGAAGCCGAAGCCCAGCGCCACCGACGTCTCCGGTTCGTAGGTCAGCGCGGCGTCATTGAGTTGCAGCTTGTCCAGGGCGTCGCGCAGATCGGGGTAGTCGGAGCCGTCGACCGGATACAGCCCCGAGTAGACCATCGGCTTGGGCTCCCGGTAGCCGGTGAGCGGTTCGGTGGAGCCGCGACGGGCGGTGGTGACGGTGTCGCCGACCTTGGACTGGCGGACGTCCTTGACCCCGGTGATCAGGTAGCCCACCTCGCCCACACCGAGACCGGCGGTGGCTTTGGGTTCCGGGGAGACGATGCCGACCTCGAGCAGTTCGTGGGTCGCCCCTGTCGACATCATCGTGATCTTCTCCCGCGGGGTGATCTTGCCGTCGACCACCCGCACATAGGTCACCACGCCGCGGTAGATGTCATAGACCGAGTCGAAGATCATCGCCCGGGTGGGTGCGTCGGCGTCGCCGGTCGGCGGCGGCACCTGCCGCACGACCTCGTCGAGCAGTCCTGCCACCCCCTCGCCGGTCTTGCCGGAGACCCGCAGGACGTCGTCGGGCTCGCAGCCGATGATGTGCGCCAATTCCGCGGCGTAGCGGTCCGGGTCGGCGGCGGGCAGGTCGATCTTGTTGAGCACCGGGATGATCGCCAGATCGCGGTCCAACGCCAGATAGAGGTTGGCCAGGGTCTGCGCCTCGATGCCCTGGGCGGCGTCGACCAGCAACACCGCCCCCTCGCAGGCCGCCAACGCGCGGGACACCTCGTAGGTGAAGTCCACGTGGCCGGGGGTGTCGATCAGGTGCAGCACATAGTCACCGGCGGCCAGGTCGCCGGCGGCCAAGCCGTCCGAGGAATTCTCGACCCTCCAGGGCAGCCGGACGTTCTGCGCCTTGATGGTGATGCCGCGCTCGCGCTCGATGTCCATCCGGTCCAGGTACTGCTCCCGCATCGAGCGTTCATCGACCACCCCGGTCAACTGCAGCATCCGGTCGGCCAACGTCGACTTGCCGTGGTCGATGTGGGCGATGATGCAGAAGTTCCGGATCTGCGCCGGGGCGGTGAAGGTGCGGTCCGCGAAACTGCTGATGGGAATCTCCTGACGAGGCGAAACTGAGATCAGGGTATCGACACCCGACCGCGGCGGCACAATCGCTGACCGGCGGCGGCGCGTCCTGGCCTATGCTCGGGAGAATGGCGTCGCAGTGGAGGACGTTTCAGCAGATCCTGCGGGGCGCGGAACACCTGGTCTTCAACGAGGCCCCCCGGCTCCTGCGCCAGCTCCAGGACCCCACGACGGTTCCCCGCACCCTGCAGCTCGGCCTGCGGCTGGGAATCGAGGCCCTGGTGGCCACCGCCATGCCGCCGCCGCCACAGCGGGCGATCACCGCGGGCCGGCCGGTGACCCAGACCAGCAACCCCACGGCGATCCGCGCCCGCCGGGTGGTCTACGCGCCCGACCTCGACGGCCGGGCCGACCCCGGCGAGGTGGTGTGGACCTGGGTGGTCTACGAGGACGATCCCACCCGCGGTAAGGACCGGCCGGTCCTGGTTGTCGGCCGCGAGCACCGGACACTGCTCGGCTTGATGCTGTCCAGCCAGACCCACCACGACGAGGACCCCTGCTGGGTCAGGGTCGGCACCGGCAGCTGGGACTACGAAGGCCGACCCAGCTGGGTGCGGCTGGACCGCGTCCTCGACGTTCCCGAAGAGGGCATCCGCCGCGAAGGCGCGATCATGGACCGGACCACCTTCGAGGTGATCGCCACCCGGCTGCGCACCGAATACCGCTGGAGCTGAGCGCTTCTCAGCCGCCCTGGGTGATGTAGGCCTGTAGCTGCCTGCGCTCGGCCGCCAACTCCTCGATGTGGTTCTTGACCACGTCGCCGAGACTGACGATCCCGACCAGCCGGCCGTCGTCGAGGACCGGAATGTGGCGGACCCGGTTGTGGGTCATCAACTCGGCCAGCACCTCGACGGGGTCTGCGGGGCGGCAGGTCACCACGGTGGAACTCATGATCTGCCCGACCGGACGGTGAAGCAGGTCGGGACCCTGCTCGTGCAGTCTTCGCACCACGTCACGTTCGGAGACGACCCCGACCAGACCCTCCGGGCCGATGACCACCGCCGCGCCGATGTTGTGCTCGGCCAGTTCGGCGAGCAAAGCGGTGACGGTGGTGGTTTCGGTGACCGTCGCCACCGACGATCCCTTGCTGCGCAGAATGTCCACGATGCGCATTGCTGTCTCCTGTGCTCCCGTTGCCTCCGAGCCCCACCACTGTGACGGCTGTCACATCAGGCTACGACTCGCCGGGCGCGCAGGGAAGCGGTTCGACCGGCGGGGTAGAACGGACGGGTGATCGACATCACCTTGCTCGGCACCGGAAGCCCGATGGTCGACCCGCACCGGGCGGGTCCCTCCACCCTGGTGCGGGCCGGTGAAGGCGTCTTCCTCATCGACTGCGGACGCGGTGTGCTGATGCGGGCGGCCGCCGCCGGGGTGCAGGCCGCGAACCTGACCGCCCTGCTGCTGACCCACCTGCACAGCGACCACATCACCGACCTCGCCGACGTCATCGTCACCCGGTGGGTCACCTCGCTCGGTCCCGCGCCGCTGCGGATCATCGGCCCGCCCGGGACCGCCTCGGTCGTCGAGGCGACGCTGGCCGCTCTCGGGCCCGACATCTCCTACCGCATCGCCCACCACGCCGACATCACCGAACCGCCCCGGGTTCAGGTCGAGGAGCACGTGGAGGGCCTGGTGTTCAACGAGGGCGGGGTGCGGATCACCGTCGCGCCGACCGACCATCGGCCGGTGGAGCCCACCATCGCGTTCCGGATCACCCACGACCACAGCTCGGCGGTGCTGGCCGGTGACACCGTGCCGTGCCAGACCCTGGACGAGTTGGCCTCCGGCGCCGACGCACTGGTACACACCGTCATCCGCAAGGACCTCGTCGAGCAGATGCCGGCGCAGCGGATCCGCGACATCCTCGACTATCACTCCTCGGTCGAGCAGGCCGCCGCAACGGCGGCCCGGGCCGGTGTCGGGACGCTGGTGCTCACCCATTACGTTCCGCCACTGTTGCCCGGCCAGGAGGACCAGTGGCGGGCCCAAGCCTCCGCGGTGTTCGACGGTCGGGTCGAACTCGGTGACGACCTGCTGCAGGTTTCGGTGGGCCGCGGGGCCCCGCCGGCCTGAGTGTGGTGACCTAAGCCAGCCGGGTCATCTCCACCGTGACGTCCAGGTCGCTGGACTCCTTGCCCAGGTAGATCCCCTTGAGCGGCGGGACATCGGCGTAACTGCGGCCGAATCCGACACTGACGTACTGCTCGTTGATGCTCTTGTCGTTGGTCGGGTCGTAATCCCACCAGCCCCCGGTCCAGATCTGGATCCAGGCGTGGCTCTCGCCCTCCACGATCTCACCGATCTCCGGTTCGGCATTGGGATACAGGTAGCCCGACACGTAGCGGGAGGGAATACCCATGGCGCGCAGCAGGATCAACGACAAGTGGGCGAAATCCTGGCAGACCCCCTTGCCCTCCCTGAGCGCGTCCAGACCCGAGTAGTGCACAGCGGTGCTGCCGGGCACGTACTTCAGTTCGTCGCGTACCCAGTCGACGGCAGCCAGCGCCGCCTCCACCGGTTCGTGCCCCTTGGCCAGATGCCGGGCCACCCGGTCGATCCGCTTGCTGGTCGGGGTGTACCGGGTCGGCGCGAGGACCTCGTCGAAACGGTCCAGCACCCGATCGGACTCCAGGTCGCACCACCCGGCGACCACCGCCGGCTTCTCGGGACGGTCGGTCTCGACGACCGAGGACGAGGTCACCTTCAGTTCCAGGTGCGGGGCGTGCAGGTCGAAGGCGGTCACCAGCGTGCCCCAGTAGTCCACGTAGCGGTAGGACCGGGTCGCCGGTGTGGTCTCGATCCGGTTGACGATCACGTTCTGCCGGGAATCCGACCGCGGGGTCAGCCGGGCCTCGTTGTAGGAGGCGGTGACCGGGGACTCGTAGGCATAGCCGGTGGCGTGAACCACCCTCATCCGCCACATCAGCTCTTGCCTTTCACCGTCTCGGCCACGGCCCCGGCATCGGTCCACTCCACCCACAGCATCGGCCGGAAGTACTGCGCGCCCAGCGCCTCCCCGACCTCGAAGCAGGTCTCCTGCAGCGAGGCCAGCCGGGTCTCCAGCGATTCCAGCACCGCCCCGGGCTTGACGAACTCGAGCTCGCTGCGGGCCCGGCCCAGCAGCCGGCGGGCCTCGGCGCCGGCGCCGGCCCGGTCGCGCGAGCCTTGCATCAGCTCGTCGAGGCTGTGTTCGGCGAGCTTGAGCGAGTAGAAGGCCGAGCGGGGAAACAGCCGGTCGAGCAGCATGAATTCGACCACCCGGTTGGCGTCGAGCACGCCGCGGTGGGTCCGCAGGTAGGTGTCGTGGGCGCCGGCCGCCTGCAGGACACTGACCCACGTCGGGGAGGAGGCGCTGTCCCCGACCCGGGCCAGCAGCAGCCGGACGGTCATGTCGATCCGCTCGATGGCCCGCCCCAGCACCAGGAAGCGGTAGCCCTCGTCGCGGGACAGGGTGGAGTCGGCGAAGCCGGCGAACATCGCGGCCCGGCCCTCGATGAAGGCGAAGAACTCATGCGGGCCCAGCCGGCGGGCGGCCCGCTCACGTTCGGCGAGGCGGTTGTAGGTGGTGTTGAGGCACTGCCACATGTCCCCGGAGATGACCTCCCGGGCCGAGCGGGCGTTCTCCCGCGCCGCGCTCACCGCATCGACGATCGAGCATCCGCACGACAGGCCTCGGCTGAACGCCACCAGATCGGTCAGCGACCACATGTCCAGGCGCGCCTTCGGCGGCTGGATCCCGAGCACCTCCAACAGCACCCGGGACACCCGGTCCGGATCGACGCTGGAGTCCTGCAGCAGCTGATGCACCGTGACATCCATCAGCCGCGCGGTGTCGTCGGCACGTTCCACGTAGCGGCCGATCCAGTAGAGCGCCTCGGCGTTGCGGGCCAGCATCACCGCACCTCGATCTGCTGTTGCTGCTGTTGCTGTTGCTCGGCGGTGGCGTTCTGCTGCTGGAGCGGATAGGACTCGCCGGCCCGGCCGGTCCTGCCGGGCAGTGTCCGCACCACCTGGTCCGCGGCCAATTCGCGGGCGGCTGCCGAAGCCCGCGACGCCAGCACCCAGGTGTCCTTGGAGCCGCCGCCCTGACTGGAGTTGACGACCAGGGATCCCTCGGGCAGGGCCACCCTGGTCAGTCCGCCCGGGAGCACCCACACCGATTCGCCGTCGTTGACCGCGAACGGGCGGAGGTCCACGTGCCGCGGCGCCAGCGAGTCGTCGACCTTGGTCGGAACGGTCGACAGTTGCATGACCGGCTGCGCGATCCAGCCGCGCGGGTCGGCTTCCACCTTGCGCCGGATGGTGGCGAGTTCCTTCTCGGAGGCGTCCGGGCCGAACACGATCCCGTAGCCGCCGGAGCCCTCGACCGGCTTGATCACCAGTTCCTCGATGCGGTCCAGGACTTCCTCGCGTTCGTCGTCGAGCCAGCAGCGCAGGGTGTCGACGTTGTCCAGCAGCGGCTTCTCGCCCAGGTAGTAGTCGATGATGGTCGGCACGTAGGTGTAGGTCAGCTTGTCGTCGCCGACGCCGTTGCCCACCGCGCTGGAGATCACCACGTTGCCGGCCCTGGCCGCGTTGAGGACGCCGGCGACCCCGAGGACGGAGTCGGGCCGGAAGTGCATCGGGTCGAGGAAGTCATCGTCGATCCGGCGGTAGATGACGTCGACCTGCTGCTCGCCGGCGGTGGTGCGCATGTAGACCACGTTGTCCCGGCAGAACAGGTCCGGGCCCTCGACGAGTTCGACGCCCATCTGGCGGGCCAGCAGCGAGTGCTCGAAGTAGGCGGAGTTGAAGGGGCCGGGGGTCAGCACCACCACGGTCGGGTCGGACTCGTTGGTGGCGGCCGCGTTGCGCAGCGCCCGCAGCAGATGTGAGGGGTAGTCGTCGACCGCGCGGACCCGGTGGGTGCCGAACAGATCGGGGAAGACCCGGGTCATGACCCGCCGGTTCTCCATCACATAGGACACCCCCGACGGGGAGCGCAGGTTGTCCTCCAGCACCCGGAACGTGCCCTGGGCGTCCCGGATCAGGTCGATGCCGGCGACGTGGATGCGGACGCCGTTGGGCGGGCTGATCCCGGCGGCCTCCCGGTGGAAGTGTTCGCAGGAACTGACCAGCCGGCGCGGTATCACCCCATCGCGCAGGATCTCCGCGTCGCCGTAGATGTCGTCGAGGAACCGCTCGAGGGCGATCACCCGCTGGGTGATACCGCGCTCCAGCCGGGTCCACTCGGCGGCCGAGAGGACCCTGGGCACCAGATCCAGCGGGAACGGCCGTTCCTTGCCCGACAGCGAGAAGGTGATGCCGCGGTCGACGAACGCCCGGCCCAGCGCCTCGGACCGGCCCTCCAACTCCTCGGGTCCGGTCGGGGCGAGTTCGGCGTAGATGCGCTTGTAGGGCGCGCGCACCTTGCCCCGGCCGTCGAACATCTCATCGAAGGCCGCCGCGTAACTGCCGAGTTCGCGATAACCGGCGAAAATGTCCTCCGCGCCGGCGGCCGCGGCGCCGGCCCGGGGACCACGGGAGCCGGCGGAGGCTTTGGCCGGCGGGTCCTTTTCGGACGGGAGTACCTGTGCGCTGCGCGGAGCCATGCCTGTCATGCTGCATCACATTCGGCGTTTCCGCAGGACGAGCGGCTCCCCACTTTGGCCGACGGGGGCTCCGACTGGTACCGTAGTCCCCTGTCGCCGGTCGACCTCACAGGTCCCGGCTCCTCAATCCAGACGATCGACGAAGGAACCTGCGCGTGGCCAATATCAAGTCGCAGAAGAAGCGCATTCTCACCAACGAGCGGCGCCGGCAGCGCAACAAGTCGGTGAAGTCCGCCCTGCACACCGCGATCCGCTCGTTCCGCGCCGCGGCGGCCGAGGGTGACAAGGACAAGGCCGGCGAACTGCTGACGGCGACCAGCCGCAAGCTCGACAAAGCCGCCAGCAAGGGCGTGATCCACAAGAATCAGGCCGCGAACAAGAAGTCGGCGCTGGCGCAGGCCTTCAACAAGCTGTGACCTACCGGCCGCCCCGCGCGGCCAGTTCGGCAACTCTACGCACCGCCACCTCCAGGGCGTAGTCCGCGTCGGCCGCGGCGCCCTTGACATCGGCGTTGAGCGCCGCCACCGTCAGTACCGCCTCCGCCACCGAATCCCGTGACCAGCGTCGGGCCTGGCCCTGGGCTTTCTCGACCCGCCAGGGCGCCATCCTGAGTTCACCGGCCAGCCGCTTGGGATTGCCGGACAGCGGACCCACCCGGGCGATCACGTGTACGGCCTCTGCCAGCGCGTCGGCCAGCAGGACCGGCGCGACCCCGCGCGCCATCGCCCAGCGCAGTGCCTCGGCGGAGCCGGCCACGTCCCCGACAACGGCTTTGTCGGCGATGTCGAACCCGGTGACCTCGGCTTTGCCGCTGTGGTAGCGGCGGACCGCTGCGACGTCGACCGCACCGCCGGTGTCGGCCACGAGCTGGGAGCATGCCGAAGCCAAGTCCCGCACATCCGAACCCACCGCGTCGAGCACCGCGGCCACCGTGTCCTCATCGACGTCGACCCGCAATTCCGCGAACTCCCCGCGCACGAAGCGGAGCCGTTCGGCGTGCTTGGTGATCTTCGCGGCCGGGTGGGTCCGGGCCCCCAGCTCCACCAGCCGTCCGGCCAGCGCCTTGGCGCGGCCGCCGCCGGAGTGCATCACCACCAGGACCGTGCCGGGCGGCAGGTCGGCGGCCGCACTCGCGATGAGTTCCGCGGCGTCCTTACCGGCCTCGGCAGCCTCCTCGAACACGATCACCCGCTCATCGGCGAACAGGGAGGGACTGAGCAACTCGGCGAGTTCCTCGGTCGACACGTCGCCGGCCCGCAGCCGGTCGACCGGAGTGTCCCCCCCGGCCGCGTCGCGCACGGACCGCACGATGCCGGCCAGCGCGCGCTGCGCGAGGAGCTCTTCCATCCGGTAGGCCGTCTTGCCGTCGATCCTGACCTCACCGCCGAGTATCAGGTGCAGGGATTCCACGGCCGGGCTCACCCCCCGATGGTGTCACGGCCCGCCGACCAGACCCGACACCGACCAGGCAACCGCGCACAGGACCGCGGCCGCCGCACTCCAACGGAACCACCGGCGTCGCCACAGCAGCGACCCGCCCAGCGCGACCCCGCCGACGGTGGCCGCCCCGGCCCACCCCGCGGGCACCGCGACCGCGGCGCCGGGCAGGGCGGCGGCCCGGTGCGCCACCGTCAGCAGCCACCACAGTTCCGGCCCGGTGAACCGGATGATCAGCTCAGCGGCGCCCGGCCACACCGGGCAGAGCGCGGCCGCGGCGGTTCCGAGCACCGTGATCGGCGGAATGGTCACCGCCACAAGCAGGTTGGCCGCCACCGAGACCAGGCTGAGTCTTCCCGATATCGCCGCGATCAGCGGAGCGGTGACAACGTGGGCGGCGATAGCGACCGCCACCGCACCGGCCAGCGGCGCCGGCCAGCCACGGCTGGTCAGCCTCGCCGCCCACCGCGGCGCCAGCAGCACCAGCGCGGCGGTCGCCGAGACCGACAGCGCAAAACCGACGTCGACGGCCAGGTGGGGGGACCACAGCACCAGCACGAGCACCGTGGCAGCCAGGGCGGGAACGGCCTGACGGCGCCGTGCCGTGAACACCGCCAACAGCGCGACGGCGCCCATCATCGCGGCCCGCAGCACGCTCGGGCTGGGCTGGACGACGACCACGAACGCCGCCAGCGCCACCGCGGCCAAGCCGGCCGCGACCCGGGGGCCCAGCAATCCGGCGACCAGCAGCACCGCGGCGCACACGATGGTGACGTTGGCTCCCGACACCGCCGTCAGATGAGTGAGTCCCGCGATGCGGAACGCCTCGGTGGTGGCGGGGCTGACCGCGGCGGTGTCGCCGAGGACCAGGCCGGGCAGGATCGCGGCCTGGTCGGCGGGCAGCGCCTGGCGGGCCGAGGCGGCGAACCCGTCGCGCACCGACGCGGCCGCACGGTTCACCGCGGAAGCCTCCCCGAGCGCCGGGCGGCCCCGGGCGTTGAGCGCCGCGACGGTCAGGTCCGCCCGCAACGGCCTGGCGATGCGGGCCGTGAAGCGGGCGGGCCGGCCGGCGGCGAGGCCGGCGAAACCCGCGGCGGGGGCGAACACCACCACCCGGCCCGACATCGACTGGTCGCCGACCGCGGTCAGGTGAGCCTGGAAGAACACCCTGCCGCCGCCGACCGGACGCGGACTGTCCGCCGCGGTCACCGTCACCGCCACGGTGTGGCCGAAGTGCGGAACGATCGGGTGGTGACGCACCGCGTCGCCACGCAGAGTGGCGGCCACCGCGAAGCCGGCGCCGACCAGCGCAACCGCCAGCACGGCCGGCCCGGCCGCGCGGAGAACCCGGCAGCGGCCCCCCAGCACCCGCCACGCGACCAGCCAGCTGAGGCCGGCGACCGCGGCCGCGGCGGTCAGCGCCGGACCCACCGGCCAGGTGATCGCGGCGGCCGACACCGCCCACGCGGTGACCGCCGCCGGCACCAGCCGGACGTCGACGGCCGGCTCCGCCGGTGACCACACCGTTCAGACCCGCACCAACGGCCGCAGTTTCTCCAGCCGCACCGGGCCGATACCGTCGACCTCGGCGAGTTGGTCGACGCTGGTGAACCGCCCGTTGGCGGTACGCCAGGCCACAATCGCCGCGGCGGTGACCGGGCCGACGCCCGGCAGCTCGTCGAGTTCGCCGACGCCGGCGGCGTTCAGGTCGACCGGCCCCGGATCGGGTTCGCCGGCCGGGGCGGGACCCGCCGCCGACCGCCCGGTCGCCGAGCTGCCCAGGGCCGGGGCGCGGCCCGCCGGGGTCGCGATTCCGACCACGATCTGCTCGCCGTCGGCGACATGCCGGGCCAGGTTGAGCCCCAGCGTGTCCGCCCCGTCGAGGGTTCCGCCCGCCGCGGCGACGGCATCGGCGATGCGGGCGCCCGCGGTCAGCGTCACCAGGCCGGGCTGATGCACCAGTCCCACCACGCTGACCACCACCTCCCGGCCCTGGTCGGGGCGCGGCGATCCGGGCCCCGGCCCGGTGGCGGGCACCTCGGCGGCCACCGGCTCCACCGGCGGCAGCGCGGCCGAGACCACCGGCGGCGCCTGGGAACGGACCAGGGTGAACACCGTGACCAGGACGGCGAGAACGGCGACCGCCGCCAGGGCGATGCCGCCGGCCCGCCCGGGGTCGGCGCGCAGCGCCGCCATCCAGGTCCGTTCCGGCGCCGGGGCGATGCCGGCGGCCCAGCCGTCCTCGCCGGCGTCCTCGCCGGAGTCCTCGCCGTCGGAGTCCGGGTCGCCGATGCCGCGGGTTGGTGCGGGCGGCCCGGGCCGCAGGCTCAGTCGCCGGTGCAGGGCTGCCAGTGGCTGCTCGATGGGCATGCCGGGACACTAGGGGCCGAGGCCGACCGGTTCCACCGGCGGCGACCGGCGCCGGTCGCGGCCTGTGCATGAATCGGCGACTGTGTGGCAATCCCGCGCCCTAGTCTGGGACGGCACCCGTCGTTCCCGCTCCCGGAGGAGACACCCATGACCGCCAGCGACCGGCCGCTGCGGGTGATTCAGTGGACCACCGGCAACATCGGCCGGCGTTCCCTGCACGCCGTCATCGGCCGGCCCGACATGGAGCTGGTCGGGGTCTACGCCCACGGCGCCGGGAAGGTCGGGATGGACGCCGCCGCCCTGTCGGGCTGGCCGCTGGGACCGGGCCGGCTCACCGGGATCACCGCGACCGACGACGTCGATGCCCTGCTGGCCGCCGAACCCGACGCGTGCTGCTACAACCCGCTGTGGCCCAGCATCGACGAGCTGGAGCGGCTCTTGGCCGCCGGGGTCAACGTGTGCACGTCGGCGGCCTGGATCACCGGCGGGCAAAACCCGCCGGCCGACCGTGAGCGAATCGAGAAGGCCTGCGCTCGAGGTAATTCCACGATTTTCGGCAGCGGTGCGCATCCAGGGATGACCAATATGGTCGGGATGGTGCTGTCCGGCGCCTGCGAGCGGGTCGACGAGATCAGGATCACCGAGTCGGTGGACTGCTCGACCTACGAATCGGCCGGAACCCAGACCGCGATGGGTTTCTCCTGCGACCCCGACACTCCCGGTCTGGCCGAGAGCGTGCGCGAGGAGAGCGAGGTGTTCGCCGAGTCGGCCGCGATGATGGCCGACGCGATCGGCGCCGAGCTGGATCGGATGACCTTCGACGTGACCTTCACCGCCGCCACCGGGGACAGCGACCTGGGATTCATGACGATCCCGGAGGGCACCGTCGGCGGTGTGATGGGCTACCACCGCGGCTGGGTCGGCGAGCGCAACGTGGTCAGTGTCGGCTTCAACTGGATCATGGGCAGCCATGTCGTCCCGCCCAAGCCTCTCGAGCACGGCCACGTCATCCAGGTCTTCGGGATGCCCAACATGCGGACCGTCCTGCACTGCCTGCCGCCCCGGGACTGGACCGAGCCGGGGTTCATGGGCCTGGGGATGATCTACACCGCGATGCCGGTGACCAACGCCGTGCCGGCCGTGGTCGCCGCGCCGCCGGGCATCGTGACGCTCAAGGACCTGCCGCCGGTCACCGGCCGTTTCGCGGCCCGCTGAGACCCGCCCCCGGATCCAGGAAGACCACCACCCCCACCGCTCCCGTACCCAGGTGCACCCCCAGCACCGGTCCCAGGTCGGTCACCATTGCGGGACCGCAACCCGGGAGCGCACCGGCCAGGGTGGCCGCCACGTCCTGGGCGCCGGCGAGGTCGTCGACGTGCTGGACCGCCAGCGCCGCGCGGCCCTCCCCCACCACCTCGATCACCTGCTCGATCATGGCCGCCACCGCCTTGGAGGTGGTGCGCACCCGCTGGGCCGCGACCAGCCGGCCGTCCTCGATGCGCAGGAGCGGCTTGATCGCCAGCGCCGTTCCCAGCCACGAGGCCGCGGCGGTGATCCGCCCGCTGTGCCGCAGGTTCTCCAGGCGCCGCACGACGAGGAAGGCATGCACCCGGTCCACCGCCGCGTTCGCCGCCGCGGTGACCGCGGCCAGGTCGGCTCCGTCACGGGCGACGTGAGCGGCGGCCAGCGCGACGAACCCGGTGCCCATGCCCGCCGATCGGGAGTCCACCACCGACACCAGGCCGGGGAATCCGCCGGCGGCGTGCTCGGCCGAGCCCAGCGTGCTCGACAGCGCCGCCGAAAGGTGAACGGCGAGAACACCGTCGCCGCCGCTGTCACCCAGGGCGGTGCGGTAGGCCGCGGCGAGTTCGGCCGGGCCGGCCCCCGCCGTGGTGACCCCGGCCCGCTGGTAGAGGTCGGCGGGCACCTCGTCGACCCCGTCGCGCAGATCCTGCCCGTCGAGCAGGATGTGCAGCGGAACCACCCGGATTCCCCAGCGCGCGACCAGGTCCGAGGGCAGCCGCGCCGAGGAGTCGGTCACCACGACGACCGGCACGGCTCAGCTCCCGCTCCGGTGCACGCCGGCCTCGGCCAACGCCTTGAGCATCAGGTCGGCGACGGCCTCGTGGGCTTCGAAGTTCCAGTGGATACCGTCGGGATTGCCGCGGCCGGCCAGCACGTGCTCGCCGACGGCGGCCTGGAGGTCCACCAGGGGAATGCTGTGCTGCGCTGCCCATTCGGTGATCGCCGAAGCCGTTCCGGGGCGGCCGTGATGGGCCATGCCGTAGGTCGGAGCGGCGTGCACCGACGGTAGGCAGGCCACGATCGGGATCCCCGGACGGTTGAAGTCGATCGCCGCGCGGGTCATTTCCAGGTACTCGACGGTCAGCTTCGGCGGCAGCGCCGAGCGCGCCACCGGAGAGAGGCGCGGCTGAACCCAGGCGTAGCCGTCGCGCAGCCAGCGACGCAGCGGGGCCGGCCGGGCGTAGCGGATCAACTCGCGCATCGCGGTCGGCAGCGGGGACGGCAGCGAGTCCATCCCGCTGGTGGCGAAGACCACCGCCCCCGCCCTGGGCAGCGCCGCCCAGGCTCGCGGGTCCTGGGTGGCCGCCCACCACACATCGCGGCAGGTCCAGCCGATCCGGCCGATCAGCTCGCAGTCCCAGCCGAGCCGCGCGGCAACGATGTTGGGCCAGATCCGCGGATCGTCGGCCGGCAGCCCGCCCTGCGGGCCGTAGTAGGCCAGCGAGTCGGCGAAGACCAGGAGGGTCCCCGCGGACACCTCGGAGGACTTCTCAGAGGACTTCTCAGAGGACATCGTTGGCGACCTGGGCCGAGGCGTTCCAGACGTCGAGCCGCCAACGCAGGTCGGCGACGTCGGCCCCGGTCGGTCCATGTCCGGACAGCTGCGCCCAACTGGCGTTGCCCATCCCACCCAGCGCGGGCCAGTTGTCGACGGGCAGATCCAGCAGCGCGGCGGTGAGCGCGGCGATCAGCCCGCCGTGTGCCACCAGCACCACCGGCCGGTCGCAGTCATCGGCCCCCCACTCCGGTTCGTCGGCCAGGATCTCCGACACCAGCGGTAGCGCACGATCGGCCACGTCGATCCGGTTCTCCCCGCCGTGCGGCGCGGACCGCGCGTCGTCACGCCAGGCCAGACGCGCTCCGGGGGCGGCACGGTCGACCTGCACGTGGGTCAGGCCCTGCCAGTCCCCCAGGTGGGTCTCGCGCAGCCGGGTGTCCACGCGCACCGGCAGTCCGCTGCGGTCGCCGAGGGTGACCGCGGTGTCGTGGGCGCGGCGCAGGTCCGAGGACACGATCAGCAGCGGTTGGCGTTTGGCCAGCACCTCAGCGGCGGCCACCGCCTGGGCACGGCCGAGGTCGGTGAGCTCGGTGTCCAGTTGGCCCTGCATCCGGCTGCCGGCGTTGAACGCGGTCTGGCCGTGGCGCAGCATCACCAGCCGGCGCAGCCTCATGTCGGTTCGCCGAGGTCGACGTCGATTGCCGGGCAGTCGTGCCAGAGCCGGTCGAGGGCATAGAAGTTGCGCTCGTCGGTGTGCTGGATGTGCACCACGATGTCGACGTAGTCCAGCAGCACCCAGCGGCCCTCCCGGGCGCCCTCCCGGCGGGCCGGCTTGTAACCGGCCAGCCGCATCTTCTCCTCGACCTCGTCGACGATCGCGTTCACCTGACGCTCGTTGGCGGCCGAGGCGATGACGAAGCAGTCGGTGATGGCCAACTGGGCTGAAACGTCGATGACGACGACATCGGAGGCGAGCTTGGACGCCGCGGCACGCGCCGCCACTTCGGCCATCGCGACGGCCTCCGGTGTCGCGCTCACGCGCCCGCTCCGCTTCGGCGGGCCGGCGCGAGCTCCTGGTAGAGCCGCCGTTTGGCGACGTACTGCACGACGCCGTCGGGCACCAGGTAACGGATCGGTCGGCCGTCGGCGGCGCGGGCCCGGCAGTCCGAGGATGAGATCGCCAGTGCGGGTACCTCGACCAGGTGCAGGGAGTCCTCGGCCAGACGGTCGAGCGCGGTCACGACATGCTCGCCGCTGAGCTCGTAGCCGGGTCGGCTGACCCCGATGAACTTCGCCAGGCCGAACAGCTCCTCCCAATCCTGCCAGGACAGGATCGAGGCCAGCGCGTCGGCGCCGGTGATGAAGTACAACTCGGCGTCGGGGTGCACGGCGCGCAGGTCGCGCAGGGTGTCGATGGTGTAGGTCGGCCCGCCGCGGTCGATGTCGACGCGGCTGACCGAGAAACCCGGGTTGGACGCGGTGGCGATGACACTCATCAGGTAGCGGTCCTCGGCCGCGCTGACCTGCCGTCCGTCCTTCTGCCAGGGCTGGTTGGTGGGAACGAAGACCACCTCGCTCAGCCCGAACAGGTCGGCCACCTCGCCGGCGGCCACCAGGTGGCCGTGATGGATGGGATCGAACGTCCCTCCCATCACGCCGATCCTGCGCCGCGAGACCACGGTGTGCAGCTTACGGTCTACGCCGGCAGCAGCTGGTCGATCACCGTCGCCAACTGCTTGGCCGACCGGCACTCGTGCATGCTGATCACCTCCTGGTAGCGCGGGACCGCGGAGTCTCCGCTGCCCCACAGGTGCCTGGGCTCGGGATTGAGCCAGTGGGCGTGGCGGCTCGCGGTGACCAGGTGGGCCAGCACGTCGGTGGCGGGGTTGCGGTAGTTGGTGCGGCCGTCGCCGAGTACCAGCAGGGAGCTGCGCGGGGAGAGCACGCCGGGGAAGTTCTCGGCGAACGAGACGAACGCGTTGCCGTAGTCGGAGTGCCCGTCGCGGGTGTAGACCCCCGCTTCGCGGGTGATGCGCTGAACGGCCACCGCCAGATCCGCGTCCGGCCCGAACAGGTGGGTGACCTCATCGGTGGTGTCGATGAAGGCGAAGACCCGAACCCGGGAGAACTGCTGGCGCAGCGCGTGCACCAGCAGCAGGGTGAAGTGGCTGAACCCGGCTACCGATCCGGAGACATCGCACAGCACGACCAGTTCCGGGCGGGCCGGGCGGGGTTTGCGCAACACGAGGTCGATCGGGACCCCGCCGGTGGACATCGAGGTGCGCAACGTTTTGCGAAGGTCGATCGCGCCGGCTCGGGCCCGGCGCCGGCGGGCGGCGAGCCTGGTGGCCAGCATGCGGGCCAGCGGGGCCACCACCCGGCGCATCTGGCGGAGCTGGTCGGCGGAGGCGCGTAGGAACTCGACGTTCTCGGCCAGCTGCGGAACGCCGTAGGTCTGCACGTGCTCGCGGCCGAGCTGCTCAGCGGTGCGACGCTTGGTCTCGCCCTCAACCATCCGCCGCAACTGGGCGATCTTGCGAGCGGCCACGGCTTTGGCGATCTGCTGCTGGGTCGGTGAGGGCTCATCGCCGTACGGGGCGAGCAGACCCGCGAGCAGCCGGCCTTCCAGCTGGTCCAGACCCATCGCCTTGAGCGCCTGATAGGTCGAGTAGGACGGGCCGCGGCTGGAGGTGTACCGGCCGTGCGCCTCCACGATCGCGGCGATCATCGCGACCAGCCGCTCGTCGAGATCACCGATGTCGGGGTTGTCGGTGAGCAACTCCAACAGCATCGCCCGCATCTCCTCGACGTCCGCGACGGCCGGCCCGGACTCCGCCGGGCCGTCCCCGGATACCGCGCGGTCCCCCAGCGCGGCCGGCCACCACAGATCGAACATGGCGTCATAGGTCTGGCGATGCTCAGCTCGCCGCAGCACCGCGCAGGCCAGACCTTCGCGAACGGTTTCCCGGTCACTGAGGTCCAAAACACTGAGCACCTCGCCGGCGTCGACGGTCTCGGAGGGGCCGACCGAAATCCCCTGGGCACGAAGCGCTTCGACGAAACCGACCAGGTGGCCGGGAATGCCGTGCGGTGCCAGCGGCTGCGGGGGTCGGGTTCGGCGCACCGGGAAACCTCAGTTCAACGCCAATTCGCCCGCGGCGCGCTGCTGATCGGACTGGTGCTTGAGCACCACTCCGAGAGTCGCGGCGACGGTGGCGTCGTCGATGGTGTCCATGCCCAGCGCGAGCAGCGTACGGCCCCAGTCGATGGTCTCGGCCACCGACGGAAGCTTCTTGAGCTGCATCCCGCGCAGCACCCCGATGATGCGGACCAGTTCCGCGGCCAGCCGCTCGGGAAGCTCGGGCACCCGCGAGGCCAGTATGCGCCGCTCGAGGTCAGGGTCGGGAAAGTCGATGTGCAGGAACAGGCAGCGGCGTTTGAGTGCCTCGGACAGTTCCCGGGTGGCGTTGGAGGTGAGCACCACGAACGGGGTGCGGGTTGCGGTGATCGTCCCCAGTTCGGGCACCGTGACGGCGAAGTCGGACAGCACCTCCAGCAGCAGACCCTCGATCTCGATATCGGCCTTGTCGGTCTCGTCGATGAGAAGCACGGTCGGCTCGGTGCGGCGGATCGCTGTCAGCAGCGGCCGGGACAGCAGAAACTCCTCGCTGAACACGTCGGTACGGGTGCTTTCCCAGTCCTGGTCGACGTTCTGGGCCGACTGGATGCGCAGTATCTGTTTGGCGTGGTTCCACTCGTAGAGCGCGCGGGCCTCGTCGACACCCTCGTAGCACTGCAGCCGGACCAGGCCGGATCCGGTGGCCTGGGCGACCGCCCGGGCCAGCTCGGTCTTGCCGACCCCGGCCGGACCCTCGACCAGCAGCGGCTTACCGAGCCGGTCGGCCAGGAACACCGCGGTGGCGGTGGCGGTGTCGGGCAGGTAGCCGGTCTCGGTCAGCCGCCGGATGACGTCGTCGATATCGGCGAAAAGCGGTGCGCGCGGGGCGGGCTGCGCCGCGGAATGGGTCACTGTGTCTCCAGTCTTCTCAGGTCTCTCCAGACTTCTCAGGCCTCTCCAGTCTTCTCAGGCGGGCCGGGTGTGTCCGTCGCCGTAGACGATCCATTTCGACGAGGTCAGTTCGGCCAGCCCCATCGGACCGCGGGCGTGCAGCTTCTGGGTGGAGATGCCGATCTCGGCGCCGAAGCCGAACTGCTCGCCGTCGGTGAACGAGGTGGAGGCGTTGACCATCACCGCGGCGGCGTCCACCTGCTGGGTGAACCGTTGCGCCGCAGTGATATCGGCGGTGACGATGGCCTCGGTGTGGCCGGTGCCGTAGGTGTTGATGTGGGCGATGGCGGCGTCGAGTCCGTCGACCACAGCCAGCGCGATGTCCATCGAGAGGAACTCCGCGCGAAGTTCGTCCTCGGTCGGGTTGTGGTGCACCGTGACGCCGGCCCGTTCCAGTGCGCCCACCAGACGCGGCAGCGCGGTCTCGGCGATCGCGGCATCGACCAGCAGTGTCTCGGCGGCGTTGCACACGCTGGGCCGACGGGTCTTGGCGTTGAGCACGATCGCCTCGGCGGTGTCGAGGTCGGCGTCGGCGTGGACATAGACGTGGCAGTTGCCCACCCCGGTCTCGATGGTCGGCACCGTCGCATCCCGGACCACCGCCTCGATCAGTCCCGCACCGCCGCGCGGGATCACCACGTCGACCAGGCCGCGGGCCTGGATCAGGTGGGTCACGCCGGCGCGGTCGGTCGGCAGAAGCTGCACGGCGTCTTCGGGCAGGCCCTCCCCGCTCAATGCGCCCCGCAGCACGGCGACCAGTTCGGCGTTGGAGCCCGCCGCCGATGAGCTGCCTCGCAGCAGCACCGCGTTGCCGGACTTGCAGGTCAGCCCGAAGGCGTCCACGGTGACGTTGGGCCGGCCCTCATAGACGATGCCCACCACGCCCAGCGGCACCCGCTGCTGGCGCAGCCGCAGTCCGTTGGGCAGGGTCCGCCCGCGAAGCACCTCCCCGACCGGGTCGGGAAGGCCGGCGACCTGCCGCAGCCCGGCGGCGATCCCGTCGACCCGGTGCGGGTTGAGCGCCAGCCGGTCCAGCATCGCCTCGGGCGTCCCGGCGGCCCGGGCGGCGTCGAGGTCCTTGGCGTTGGCGGCCAGGATCTGGTGGGCGTGGGCCAGCACCGCGTCGGCCGCCGCGTGCAGCGCCCGGTCCTTGACCTCGGTGCTCAGCGTCGCCAGTGTGCGTGAGGCGGCCCGCGCCCGCCGGGCGGCGTCGTGCACCGTATCCCTGATATTCCCGACGTCCCCGGTGATGACCCCGGTCTGCGCGCTCACATGCCGAGCGTATCGGTTCTCCACCAACCGGAAGGTTGAGGGCTAACGTGGGCGCGTGGCCAGGGTCTGCGTCGTGGGCAGCGCCAACGTCGACACGTTTCTCACCGTCGCGGCCCTGCCCCGGCCCGGGGAGACGGTGCTCGCCTCGGCGATGGCCGTCGCGCCCGGAGGCAAAGGCGCGAACCAGTCGGTGGCGGCCGCCCGGGCGGGCGCCGCGGTGCAGTTCGTCGGTGCCGTCGGTCAGGACCGGGCCGCGGCCGAACTGCGTGCCCATCTGAGCGCCAACGGGGTCGGCCTGGACGGCCTGGCCGAACTCAGCGGCCCCAGCGGCAGCGCGGTGGTCGTGGTCGACGGCGCCGGGGAGAACCTGATCGTCGTGGCGCCGGGCGCCGGCGCCCACCTGAGCCTGGCCTCGGCCGCCGCGCGGGCGGTGATCGCCGACTGCGAGGTGCTGATGGTCTCTCTGGAGATTCCGGTCGACACCGCGGTGGCCGCCGCCCGGGAGGCCCGTTCGGTCGGGGCCACGGTGATACTGAACGCCTCACCGGCGGGGGGCGCCGAGTTGACCGAGTTGGCCGGGCTGGCCGACGTGGTGGTCCTCAACGCGACCGAAGAGCCGTCCTGGCGGTGGCCGGTCCCCCATCTGGTGGTGACCTCGGGCGCCTCGGGTGTCCGGTACCGCGGCGACGGGGGCGATTTCGCCCTCGCCGCACCGCCGGTGGAGCCCGTGGACACCACCGGGGCGGGCGACGTTTTCGCCGGAGTCCTGGCCGCCGACTGGCACCTCGGTGTCGCAACGGCACTGCGGCGCGCGGTGACCGCCGGCGCGCTGGCCACCCTGGTCGCGGGGGCGGGCGACAGCGCGCCGACCCGGGAGGCCGTCGACGACGCGCTGGCCGAACGGCGTTGACCACGCCCGCACCGGCTCGCCGCGCCCTGCTGGAACGCCGCATCCGGTTCCTTGTCACAGCCACGATCGGCTACAACCTGGTCGAGGCGGCGATCGCGCTGACCGAGGGGGTCCGTGCCTCCTCAGCGGCGCTGCTCGGTTTCGGCCTGGACTCGCTGGTCGAGGTGTCCTCCGCCGCCGCAGTCGCCTGGCAGTTCTCGGCAGCCGATCCTCGGCGGCGTGAGCGGGCGGCACTGCGCTTCGTTGCGATCGCCTTCTTCGCCCTGGCCGCGTACATCGCTGTGGAGTCGGCCCTGGCTCTGGCCGGCGTCAGGGAGGCCCGGCCCTCGCCGATCGGGATCGCGCTGTCCGCCGTCAGCCTGGTGGTGATGCCGGTGCTGTCGTTGGCCCAGCGCCGGACCGGGCGAGAGCTCGGCTCTCGCTCGGCGGTTGCCGACTCCAAGCAGACGCTGCTGTGCACCTACCTGTCAGCGGCGTTGCTGGCCGGCCTGGTGCTGAATGCCTGGCTGGGCTGGTCGTGGGCCGATCCGGTGGCCGCGCTGATGATCGCCGCGGTCGCCGCCCGCGAGGGCCGGGAGGCCTGGCGCGGCCGTCACTGCTGCGACTGAACCGGTATCTCGCAGTCGATCTCGGCCAGCCAGACGGTGGCGGGCATGTCCGATGGTGCCCGCCAATCACCGCGCGGCGAGAGCGACCCGCCGTGGGAAACCTTGGGCCCGTTGGGCAGAGCCGAGCGCTTGAACTGGCTGAACGAGTAGAACCGGCGGGCGAAGACCGTCAGCCAGTGCCGGATCTCGGCCAGGCTGTACGCCGGGCGGGCGCCCTCGGGGAATCCGGGCGGCCAGTGGCCGCGCTCCGGGTCGCTCCAGGCGTGCCAGGCCAGAAAGGCGATCTTGGCCGGACCCATCCCGTACCGAAGCGCGTGATAGAGGGTGAAGTCCTGCAGCGCGAAAGGACCGACCACCGCCTCGCTGCTCTGCACCTGCCCGCCCTCCCCGGCCGGCACCAGTTCGGGGGTGATCTCGGTGTCCAGTACCGACTGCAGGATTCGGGCGACCTCGTCGTCAAACTGTTCCGAGGCGATCACCCACCGGATCAGATGCTGGATCAGGGTTTTCGGCACCCCGGCGTTGACGTTGTAATGGCTCATCTGGTCACCGACGCCGTAGGTCGACCAGCCCAGCGCCAATTCGGAGAGGTCCCCCGTGCCCAGGACGATGCCGCCGCGCTGGTTGGCCAGCCGGAAAAGGTAGTCGGTCCGCAATCCGGCTTGCACGTTTTCGAACGTGACGTCGTAAACCTGCTCTCCCCTCGAGAACGGGTGGCCGATCTCGGTCAGCATGAGTTCGGCGGTCGGGCGGATGTCGATCTCGGAGAAGGTGACCCCGAGGGCTTTGGCCAGTGCGGCCGCGTTGCTCCTGGTGTGTTCGCCGGTCGCGAAGCCGGGCATCGTGAAGGCCAGGATGTCGCTGCGCGGCCTGCCCTCCCGGTCCATCGCCTTTGCCGCGACGATCAGCGCATGGGTGGAATCCAGCCCTCCGGAGACCCCGATCACCACCTTCGGGAAGTCCAGCGCTCGCAGCCGCTGCTCAAGCCCGGCAACCTGGATGTTGTAGCCCTCATAACAGTCCCGTTCCAGCCGTTCCGGAGCGCTGGGTACGAACGGGAACCGTTCCACCTCGCGTCGCAGGCCGATGTCGACAGAGGGTGGGTCGAGCCGGAAGCCGATGCGGCGGAATGTGTCCAGGACGACGCGGTGGTGGCGGCGATTGTCGTCGAACGTCCCCATCCGCAGCCGCTCGGCGCGCAGCAGATCGAGATCGACGTCGGCGACCGACCGGTTGTCGCCCTTGCCGAACCGCTCCGAGGACGCCAGCAACCGGCCGTTCTCGAAGACCATCGTCTGGCCGTCCCAGGACAGGTCGGTGCTCGACTCGCCTTCACCGGCGGCGGCGTAAACGTAGGCCGCCAGGCAGCGGGCCGATGCCGACCGGGCCAGCAGGGCGCGATCCTCCGCGCGACCGATGGTGATCGGGCTGCCGGACAGGTTCGCCAGCACGGTCGCCCCGGCCAGGGCGGCCTCCGCGCTGGGCGGCATCGGCACGAACATGTCCTCACAGATCTCGACGTGCAACACCAGGCCGGGCACATCTTCGGCGGCGAAGAGCAGGTCCGGCCCGAACGGGACCTCGGCGCCGAGTAGTCCGATGGTGCCCGAGACGTCGTCGCCCGGTGCCATCTGGCGGCGCTCATAGAACTCGCGGTAGGTCGGCAGGTAGGACTTGGGGACCACCCCCAGGACCGCGCCGCGGTGGACCACGACGGCGGTGTTGTAGACGCGGTGCAGGTGACGCAGGGGCGCACCGACCACCAGGACCGGCATCAGCCCGGCCGAAGCCGTGACGATCTCGGACAGCGCGGCCTCGACCGCGCCCAGCAGGCTGTCCTGGAGCAGGATGTCCTCGATCGAGTAGCCCGACAGGGTCAGCTCGGGGAACACCGCGACCGCCACCCCGTCGTCGTGGCATTCGCGGGCAATGCGCAGCACTGACTCCGCGTTGGCGGCCGGTTCGGCCAGCGCCGTGTGATGGGTGCAGGCGGCCACCCGGGCGAACCCGCGGGCGTAGGCGGAGAAGAAGGCCACGACCCATTGTGGCCCCGCCGCCGACCGGGCGTGGACCCATTCGGGCTTGCGGGGCGGGCCGCGGGCACCGATGACTCTTCGAATCGACGTCCGATGACGGCGTCGGTTATTCTTCGCCCAGTTTGCTCGGTAAGGCTGGGGGACGGTATGACGAGTCCATACATGCGACTTCTGGCCGCGGCGTCAGTAGCGGTGGGGCTTTTTCTGTCGGCAGGCGCCGCGGTGGCGGGGGCCGCCCCGGGGGGCAATAGCGGGGGCAACTCCGACTCCAAAGGCAACTCAAGTGGCGGCGGTAAACCCGCAAACTCCCCCGCGAACGCCCCCGCGAACTCCAAGGCCGGGAGCGCCGCGGGCACGGCTGGATCGCCCGGCGCCAGCGCCCGCGGCGGGGTGAATGCCGGTAAGCCCGTTTCGACCGGCAACTCCGCCGCCTCGATCGCCGGCAAGCCCGTCACTGCGGGCAAACCGGCCTCGCCCGGCAACTCCGCAGCCTCGAACGCCGGCGGGAGGAGCGCCGTGTCGATCAAGCCGTTGCCCGAGCCCGCCTCGCCGGTAGCCGTCGCCGCGACCGGCAAAACCTCGTCCACAACGGTGCCGGACGGTCCGTCTTCAATACCGGCGCCGGCCCTAGCGGCCCCCGAGGTTCCGCCGGTGCCTGCCGTGACTTCTGTTGACAACACCCCCGCGCCGTCGCCCCCCTCGGGACAGGTCCCCGCGCGGGAGGGCGGCGCTGCCGGCCCGGCCCCCGCAGTTGCGCGGCCCTCACCGGGTCCGGTGGCCTCCGCCCAAGCCGCGGGCGCGAAGGTCTCGGCGGTCCCGGCGGGCCCTGTCGGTCCGGCTGCCGCACTGTCAGCGCCCTTGAGCACCGATCCCGGCGGCAGCTCTGTTCCGGGCACGGCGCCGACGTCCCAGGACACCGTCAAGCAGGCCGTGGCACGGATCGCCCACACCATCGTCGAGGCTCTGCGCGAGGTCTCACTCAGGGACCTGGCGCTGGCCGCGCTGCCCGGAATCGCCGGGCTGCTGTTCTTCTTCGCAACCGGAGTGGGCATGGGACACCGGCAGGCCAGGTTCGGATTCGCGATCGAGCCCACCGGCGCCCTGAGGTTCGTCACTCCCGGCGTCCTCGGCGTCGTGCGCTCCGGGCAGTCGGTCTCGGTGCGCACCGCCCGGGTCCGGCGGGTTCGCCGGCCACAACGGGCAACCGCCGACCGGGCCGCCTAGCGAGGTCCTACCCTCGATGGTGTGGACGTCGCCGAACTTGTCACGCTGCTGACAGGCCGGCGGATTTCGGTGCTGACCGGTGCGGGTATCTCCACCGACTCCGGCATCCCCGACTACCGCGGGCCGGACTCCCCGCCGGCCAACCCGATGACGATCCGGCAGTTCACCTCCAGCGCCGACTTCCGCCGCCGCTACTGGGCCCGCAACCACGTGGGATGGCGGCACATGGCTGCAACCGAGCCCAACGCCGGGCATCGGGCCCTTGCCGAACTCGAGCGGGCGGGCGTCGTGAGCGGGCTGATCACCCAGAACGTCGACCTGCTGCACACCAAGGCCGGCAGCCGCGCGGTGATCAACCTGCACGGGACCTATGCCCGGGTGGTCTGCCTGAGCTGTCGACACACCATGTCGCGGGCCGACCTGGCGGAGTTGCTGGAGGCGGCCAACCCCGGGTTCACCCAGCGGTGCGACGCCCTGGCGGTGGCGCCCGACGCCGACGCCGTGGTCGCCGACACCGATTCGTTTACGTTCGTGGACTGCCCCGCGTGCTCCGGCATGCTCAAACCGGACATCGTCTACTTCGGCGAGTCGGTTCCCAAAGGGATCGTCGATGAGGCCTACGCGCTGGTCGACGACTCCGAGGCCCTGCTGGTGGCGGGATCGTCGCTGACGGTGTTCTCGGGCTACCGGTTCGTCCGGCACGCGGCGGCCCGCGATGTCCCGGTGGCCATCATCAACCGCGGGCCCACCCGCGGCGATGACCTGGCCACGGTGAAAGTCGACGCGGGGTGCTCGCCCATGCTGACGCTGCTGGCCGATGAGCTGACCGGCCCCGCACCGGCGGTGTCGTAGGGTCGGCGGGTGCACGCAACTGATGAACGCCCCTTGACCGGCGCCACCCTGGGCGATGTCGCGGCCGCTCTCGCCGTCGGTATCGGCGGCGCCGCGCTCGGGCCGGTACGGCCGGCGCCGGGTCCGGCCACCGGGCGCTGGGGCGTGGGCGTCGGAGAAGCCGTCGCGAAGCTGCCTTGGGTACCGGGTCCGGTGCGCGGCCTGGCCCGTCGGCTCAACCGTTTCGGGTCGGTGGTGGTCAGCCCCGGCGGCATCGAATTTGACGGCGACGAGGCCGACTGGTCGGCGGTGAGCGAGATCCGCAACCGCCGCCTGGTCGGATACCTGCTCACCGACGCGGTCGCCAAACAGCTCGACCGCCTTCCGCTGTGGCGGTTTCCCGGCCGCGGCATGATCGTCGACGGCTTGGGCCGGGCGGCGCTGACGGCGGTCGCGCTGGCCGCCGACCTTCGCCCCGACCGCGGCGTGTCCACCGTCTGCGTCCCCTGCGACGTGAGCTACCGCGGGCTGCTGCGGGACAGGCAGATGTCGGCCGGCCTGCCGGCCGCCCTGGTGCTCGCCGACCCGGCGGTGCGCGACCTGGTGGAGTCGACGGCCCGGGCGCATGGCGTAGCGGTGCGGATGGCCGACGACGACCCCTTCGAGGCGGCCATCGCGCGGGCGACCGGGATCCGCCGGGTGGCCGGACGGGCCGCCGCGGTGCTGAGCGCGTTATCGGGTCAGACGGCGACCAGGTCGTCGGCATGCACGGCGGGCCGGCGAAGTTCGGTGGGCAGGTCCGCGGTGGAACAGCCGATCATGCCGGCCAATTCGGCCGAGTCGTAGGCCACCACTCCCCGGGCGACCATCTGCCCGGCCCCGTCGTGCAGTTCGACCACGTCACCGCCGTAGAACCGGCCGTGCAGCGCGGTGATCCCGGCGGCGAGCAGCGAGCGGCGTCTGTCGACCACCGCTTGCACCGCGCCGGCGTCCAGGGTCAGCGACCCGGCGGCCTCGGCGGCGTAGCGCACCCAGAAGCGGCGTGCCGACATGCGCCGCGGCCGGGCGGCGAACACCGTCCCCACCGAGGCGTCGGTCAGCGCGGCGGACGCGTCGGCGGCGGCGGCGAGCAGCACCGGCACCCCGGCGTCGGAGGCCAGCAGCGCCGAGGACAGTTTCGATGCCATGCCCCCGGTGCCCAGCCGGCTGCCCTGGCCGGCCACCACCCCCTCGAGGTCGTCCGGGCCGGTGACCTCGGGGATGAACCGGGCGCCCCCCCTGCGGGGATCGGAGTCGTAGAGACCGTCGATATCGGAGAGCAGCACCAGCGCGTCGGCGCCGACCAGATGTGCCACCAGAGCCGACAGCCGGTCGTTGTCGCCGAACCGGATCTCGTTGGTGGCCACCGTGTCGTTCTCGTTGACGATCGCCACGGCGTGCAGTGCCCGCAGCCGGTCCAGGGTACGCGCGGCGTTGGTGTGCTGAACCCGCTGGGAGATGTCGTGCGCGGTCAGCAGCACCTGTCCCACGGTGCGGCCGTAGCGGGCGAAGGCGGTGCTCCAGGAGTTGACCAGCGCGACCTGACCGACACTGGCGGCGGCCTGTTTGGTGGCCAGGTCGGCGGGACGGCGGTTCAGGCCCAGCGGTTCGATACCGGCCGCGATAGCGCCGGAGGACACGATCACCACGTCCGACCCGGCCTTCATCCGCGACTCGATGGCGTCGGCCAGCGAGGCGAGGCGGCCCGCATCGAACAGTCCGGCCGGGTCGGTCAGCGCGGTCGTCCCGATCTTGACGACGATGCTGCGTGCGGCACGCACCGCCTCCCGATGGTCGCTCACCGCCCCTCGCCGGGTTCCCGGCGCTGACGGCGGGCGGCCTTGCGCTCAGCGGCGCCCACCCGCTCGTTGCGCTCCAGGCGCGCGTCGGTGCCGCGCCCGGTCGGCGTCACATCCACCCCGGCCGGTGTCTGCGGCTCCCAGTCGAAGGTGACCTCACCGATGCTGACCGGGCAGCCCGGACGGGCCCCCAGCCGCAACAACTCCTCCTCGACGCCGAGCCGGGCCAACCGGTCACCGAGGTAGCCCACCGCCTCGTCGTTGTCGAAGTCGGTCTGGGCGACCCAGCGTTCCGGCCGGGTGCCACGCACGACGAAGCCGCCCCGCTGAGCCGGATCGGGGGTGACGGTGAAGCCGCTGGCGTCCACCGGCACCGGGCGGATGACGGGGCGGCGCGCCGTCACCGGCGGCTGTGCGGCCCGATAGGCAGACACCATCTCCCACAACGCGAAAGTGAGCTCACGCAGGCCTTCCCGGGTGACTGTGGAGACCTCGAAGACCGGCCAGCCGCGCTCGGCGAGATCGGGGCGGACGAAGTCGGCCAGTTCTCGGGCCTCGGGGACGTCGATCTTGTTGAGCACCACCGCCCGCGGCCGCTCAGCGAGATCGCCCAGTGCCGCGTCGCCGCGCAATGTGGGCCGGTAGGCGAGCAACTCCGCCTCCAGCGCGTCGACGTCGGAGATCGGGTCGCGACCCGGTTCCATGGTGGCGCAGTCGATGACGTGCACCAGCACCGCGCAACGCTCGATGTGGCGCAGGAAGTCCAGTCCCAGACCGCGGCCCTCCGAGGCACCGGGAATCAGACCCGGCACGTCGGCGACGGTGAAGGTGTGCTCGCCTGCGGACACCACACCGAGGTTGGGCACGAGCGTGGTGAACGGATAGTCGGCGACCTTCGGTTTGGCGGCCGAGATCGCCGAGACCAGTGAGGACTTCCCCGCCGATGGGAAACCGATCAGCCCGACGTCGGCGACGGTCTTCAACTCCAAGGTCAGGTCGCGGGTCTGACCCTTCTCGCCGAGCAGCGCGAAACCCGGAGCCTTACGGGCCCGGGAGGCCAGCGCGGCGTTGCCCAGGCCTCCGCGACCGCCTTCGGCGGCCACGAAGCGGGTTCCCGCACCGACCAGATCGGCCAGCAACCGGCCGTCGCCGTCAAGGACGACGGTGCCGTCGGGCACCCTGACCTCCAGGTCGGAACCGGCCGCGCCGTCCCGGTTGGCGCCCATGCCCTGTTTCCCGGACGGGGCCGCGACATGAGGATGGAAGTGGAAGTCCAGCAGTGTGTGAACCTGCGGGTCGACGACGAGGATAACGCTGCCGCCGCGACCGCCGTTCCCGCCGTCCGGGCCGCCCAGGGGCTTGAACTTCTCCCGGTGGACCGAGGCGCAGCCGTTGCCGCCGCTGCCGGCGCGGACGTGGATGACCACCCGGTCAACGAACCGCGACATCGGGATGCCCTTACTCGGGTCGGGCGCTCCGGACCACGTTGACAGTCTTGCGCCCGCCCTTGACGCCGAACTCGACAGTGCCCGGCGAGGTGGCGAAGAGGGTGTCGTCGCCGCCGCGGCCGACGTTGGAGCCGGGATGGAAATGCGTACCCCGCTGCCGCACCAGAATCTCGCCCGCTTTGACCAGCTGCCCGCCGAAGCGCTTGACCCCGAGCCGCTGGGCGTTGGACTCCCGACCGTTGCGCGAACTCGACGCGCCCTTCTTGTGTGCCATCTTCGTCGCCTCGCTACTTGATTCCGGTGACCTTGAGCACGGTCAGCGGCTGACGGTGCCCCTGCCGCTTGTGGTAGCCGGTCTT